>Ga0105240_10009215_pt1 | contig 14000 bp, 17 predicted proteins | sample KBSC54metaG_FD_80426 | JGI IMG/M metagenome (GOLD analysis project Ga0105240, IMG submission 80426) | Corn rhizosphere microbial communities from Kellogg Biological Station, Michigan, USA - KBS C5-4 metaG | ecosystem: Host-associated > Plants > Roots > Rhizosphere > Soil | place: Michigan, USA... | reverse complement strand
CACGCGCCATAAGTAAGTTGGCGACGTTTGAGCAGGCTATTAAGAGTACACACGCCACCGCCCCCAACAACACCAATAGCGCCCTTCGCACGTTTTCAACTACGGAGTCACGAAGCATTTCAGCTGAGAAAATTACTTGACTATTGAAAGCCGGGTACTTCTCGCGGAAGCGCACAGTCGCCAATTTCAGTTGTGCCTTAACCATTTCCAGTGTGATGTCAGGCTTCAGATGAGCGGCCGCGACGAGCACGTGCGCTTGGTTTGAGCTATTGGGATCGGCCTGCAAAGGCAGCCAAATTTCGGCTTTGGGATCAGAAGTAAAGCCAGGGCCAAGAACGCCCACAACGACGTAAGGAGATCCTCCGAGCACAATCGCCTGTCCAACGATACTTGCAGCGCCGCCGAACCTCCTCAACCATAGATCATGCCCAATGACGGCAAAGTGTCCGCCACCTGGCCGGTCTTCTTCCGCCGTGAACGCGCGTCCAAGCGCGACAGGTGCTCCGAAAAACCGAAAGTAGTCTGCCGAGACGTGTATTGCCTTAACCTGCTCCGGCTCGCCGTCACCCGTGAGGTTCACGGCCGGACCAAAATAATCGTAGATGGCAATATCCGTAAAGAGATTAGCCTGTTCGCGCGCTGCCTCGACTTCCGGAAGAGCGAGAGCAGTGCTGTTTCCCTGAGGCCCATTGCGTACAATCTGCACCAGACGCTCGGGATCAGGGTAGGTCAGCGGTTGCAATAGTACAGTGTTCACTACTGAGAAAATAGCCGTATTTGCGCCGATTCCGAGCGCGAGCGTGGCAACTACCGCCATTGTAAATCCGGGAGTCTTTCGCAGCCACCGCATCGCAAACCTAAGGTCTTGAATCAACATCTCCAGCCATCCCCAACCCCATATCTGGCGGGTTGCCTCCTTGATCAACAATTCGTTGCCCATTTCTCGCCGCGCACCGAGCTCTGCCAAGGCTTGGGTTTCCCCCGCGTTGCACCGATCCTGGGTTGCTAGTAGAAGGTGCGCACAGATTTCCTCGTTTAAATCCTCGTCAAGTCGTCGCCAATAGAAAAGTCGTTTCCACATTTCCTGAGCCCGTCACATTCATGCCTTCTCGGCGTTCCCCTGAACGACTTTGCCATCAAATAAGTGAATCGAGCGATCGGCGTGGCTTGCGTAGCGCGGATTGTGCGTGACGATACAGATTGTCGCGCCCCTGCGATGCAACTCGCGCAATAGTTCTATAACCGCTTCTCCATTCGCCGAGTCTAGGTTCCCGGTCGGCTCGTCGGCCAGCAAAATAGATGGTTCGCCTGCCAACGCGCGCGCGACTGCTACGCGCTGCTGCTGTCCTCCCGAGAGCTGAGATGGAAAATGCTTTTCGCGATGTAGCATCCCCACTCGCTTCAGTGCATCGCCCACCCGTTTCTTCCTATCGGAGGACAACATCCCCCGATAGGTCAAAGGCAACTCGACATTCTCGTATACGCTCAGATCCCCGATTAAATTGAACGCTTGGAATATGAACCCGATCTCGCGGTTGCGGATACGCGCGCGCTCACTCAGCTTCAGACGCTGAACTGGTCGCCCGTTGAGCACGTATGCTCCATCGGACGGAGAGTCGAGCAAACCTAAAATTGCTAGTAAGGTGGATTTTCCGCAGCCCGATGGCCCCGAAATCGAAACATATTCGCCCTTGTTTATATCGAGGTGGATATTCGACAGCGCGTGCGTTTCCACGTCATCGGTCACAAATACCTTCGCCACACTTTCTAAATGGATCAAGGGCTCAGCCACGAACGAATCCCCCTTAAGCCTCAGTTCAATCGAATGCGTGAATACTGATCTTGCGCAGCCATGTCGGATAGAATCACGCGATCTCCCATGCGGAGTCCCTCAACCACTTCAATCGCGTTCACTGATGCGCGGCCAAATTTCACGCTTACACGAGCCGCTCCTTTGCCGTCATCGTCGATCCTGAACAAGCTGCCAGGACTATTCGGTTGTGCAAATACTGGACGCCCCAAGTAAAGGACATTAACCAACCGCTCAAGTTCGACGGTTCCGTCCACGCTCAAGTCCGGGACCGCACCTGGCGGCAGAGGTCCGTCCAGCTTGCAATCGACTGTACGCGTTCCATTTACAATCGATGCGTCAATTCGTATTACATATCCAGGTACAATCCCATTTCGTGTGTCGATTTGCGCTCTCTGACCAAGGAGCAAATCCTTGGCTTGGGTTTCCGGGATTTGCAACCGTGCCATTAGCTTCCACGGTTGCGCGACCTTCGCCAGGACATCGCCCGGTTTGACCCGCTGGCCAACCTGGAGTGTCATTTCTTGCATTCTTCCCAGGATGCCCGCGCGGATTGTCAAATCGTCGACTTGCTTCTTCTTCAGCAGATATGTCGCACGGAGCTTTTCGATCTGAACTTTTTGGGCATCGAGTTGAGCCTGAATCGACTCCTTCATGATGTCGAGCTTTTCTTGTTCCATCTCATATCGACTGACGGATTGCGCCCATTTGGTTTCAGCAAGTTTCGCGTCAACCTCAGCTCCCACTTGGAGCTTGAATAATTGGTTGTTCTTTTCTTTTATGAGTTCGGCCTGTTTCAATTCACTCTGGGCAGTGGCCACCAGAGACTGCTCATCTAAGGTCTGACTTTGCAACTTCACTTTCAGATCGGCATAGTTAGCCTCAGCCTGCTTCGTTTGCCATTCGTAATCCACTGCGTCGGCTTCCATCTGAGGATTTGTAAGTACCAGCAGCACTGTGTCCGGCTTCACGTTATCGCCGGACTGTTCCAGGATCTTACTAACTTGCGAATCGAACTCGGCTTGAATCCAGAGAATATCTTCCGGAATCAAGGTGCCAAGGCCACGGACATCACGCACCATAGGGCCGCGTTTGACAGTGTCCGGCCAAATAGTTGCCATCTCGACCGCCGGAACGGCTGGCTGTGCTTGGTTGACCCTCCAGCCCGCTAACGCAACTGTGATTAGTATCATCAGCAGGTAAACCACCCGGCGCGTCAGCTTCTTCCGGCCAACGCCTTCTCTTTTGATATCCATAGCAAATCGGGTTTCAGCGGTTTACGCCGGCTCCTCCCGCTTTGAAAGATTCATTAAGTTGGCGACTACTGATGTCAACTTCTTCCACCGAGTCTCTTCTACCAAAAGTTGTTTTTTTCCCGAAGCGGTTAAGCTGTAGTACTTCGCTCGCTGTTTGTTTTCCGAGCGTTTCCATTCTGATTTCACCCAGCCCTTTCGCTCTAGGCGGTGCACCGCCGGATACAAGGAACCGGTCTCTACTTGGAGGAGTTCGTCGGAGCCAGAACGGATTGCTTGGCTAATACCGTATCCGTGTTGGCTTCCCCAACGAAGAGTTTGCAGAATCAACATGTCTAATGTTCCCTGGAGAAGTTCGCTTCTCTTTTGATTTTGCTTTTGCATGGCTGTAGGTAATCTACATCCATGGAGGTAGGATGTCAACCCCTTCTATTGCGAAATGCAGTCGAGCTAAACGATTCGCCGCCTCATTCGAGTTGGCGACAACACTACCAGGGGAAAAGGAATATCTACTTCCAACGCAGGGCGTCAGCAGGGCTTATCTGTGAAGTTCTTTGGGCTGGAATGAAACAGGCGGTGAAACCTAATATAAGCGAGAGGATTGGCGTTGCGACGAAGGTGAGCGGATCATAAATGGACGTGTCGTAAAGGAGACTGCCTAGGTGGCCAGCTAAGCTGTACGCGACTATTAAGCCAATCGCAGCGCCAGTAAAAGCCAGAATCATCCCTTCTAGAATTACGGCTCTGCGCACCTCCTGGCGGGACGCACCTAGCGCTAATGGGATTCCGATTTCGCGAGTGCGGCGGGTTATCGGGAAGCCTCCAGTGCGCAATTAAGCCAACAGGACTTGGGCACGCAGCTCATAAACGATGTGCAGGCGGAAGGCCAGCGTACTAGACAAAGGTTTTCAAATGGGGCGGTTGTGATCACGGAAAGCTGGACATCACGTGGACTCAATCGTGTAATCCTCATAAAACGCTTAGACGGCCCTTCGCAGGGAGAGTAGGATGCACTTCGATCTGAATCGCCATCCGCCCGATCCCAGTTTCTTCGCTATCCCCAAGGACTACACAATCGTCGATGAAACGGGGCCCTTCTCGATTCAGTTCTAGGTCGGACTATTGCGATGCACCGCGCGCGGATACGGACTCCAAGCACCTGTTGCGCTGGCTTATTGGACTACGGCGCGAACTGCTCGACCTGGTGTCACGCCATCAACGACTCGACCACCCTTGACGACCAAGACGCCCCTAACTAATACGTACTGGATTCCCGTCGAAGGTGCATCTGGATGTTCATACGTGGCATGGTCCGTTACTGTAGCTGGATCGAAGATCGTGATGTCCGCGTCCGCTCCAGCCCGAAGGCGGCCCTTGTTTCTCATCGCTGGAGCCCTAGCCTCTAACTGTTGCGCTGGCAACACAGTCATTTTTCGGATCGCGTCCATCAGGGAAAGGACGCGTTGTTCCCGGACGTATACACGCAAGATCCGGGCAAAGCTACCCGCTTCCCTCGGATGACCTCCTGAGCCCGTTGGAAGCGCTCCGTCGCTGGCGATCATGATGGTGGGATCTATGATCGTTGGCCGCAAAATATCATCTGGAATGAGGTGGATGATCATGGCTCCAATGCCTGTGGATTGTCGATACTGGTCGAAGGTTTGCTGATTAAGTCTCTCGCCTGTAGTGACCCATTGGAGATCTTTGTATGTGATTCCCAATCTCTCCTGCCACCCTGGATCAAAAATCGCGGTCGTAATGCTAGCTTCAGCCGCGCCGTAGGGATAGGCATCGGCGGTTAAGCTCAAACCGTGGGCACGGGCTGATTTGATTGCGTCCAAAACTTCCGGGCCTTTGCTTAGCGCACTCGTGCCGACGTGCAATATGTGGAGCCGCGCGCCGGAAATCATAGAAGCCGCCATGACTTCTTCCAATGCCTCAAGCGTGCTTCCGGGCGCCTTGACACTTCCATAACGTAAATGAACGTAGCAAGTAGCCTCGTACTTTGCGGCCAGTCGAAAGAATTCAATCACTTCACTACGAGAGGACCCCGGCACGTATTGCAGTCCAAAACCGACGCCCAGGGCTCCTCGTCTAAGGCCGCGTTCGATAATATTGCTCATTTTTTCAAGTTGGCTGGGCGTCGCTTCGCCGTATGCGGCAGCGCCACTTACATCGAATTGCCCTTCCATCGATTGCATTCTTGCAAATGTGTAACCGATACCCGCACCGTAATTAAGCAATGACTTGTCCGCTCTTGCCGCGTACCAGTTATCGAGGTCACCATCCCTGGGACCCAACTCAAGTTCAAACGCACTAGTGACACCGTCACGTGCAATTAGCCCAAAAGTCGCCGGGTCGTAGCCGTGTTCGTTCAAATCAATAAAGCCAGGCGCGACAACGAGACCTTTCGCGTCGATCTCGCTTTTGCCGCGCAAGGGACTGGAACTGATCGTCGCGATCCGGCCCGCTCTGATTCCCAGATTGCGAACGGCATTGAGGTTGGATTCGGGGTCCATGACCCGGCCATTCGAAATCACGACATCAAACGTTTGCGCAAAGATGGCGCTAGGGGCCAACACCATCAAAAGCAACAATGCGCAGTCTGCTCTCTGTTGCATAGGTTGATTTCAGAGTAGTCCAGAATGCATAACTGGTCTTTCGCGCTCTTGCGAGTTTACGTAGGATTAGCGTTCAAGTCGCGGAAGAGACGTTTTTCCGGGCTTCGATGGGGGTGAGTCCTGTTAATCGTTTAAACACCGTCGCAAAGTGAGCCTGATTGGAGAATCCGCATTCAAGCGCGATATCGACTACACGGCGATTCGTAGTCACCAAGAGATGCCAGGCCTTTTCGATTCGCCGACGGCGAATGTAATCACCAATCGTGCAACGGAAGTGTTGCCGAAACGCTCGGGCGAGATGCGTTGGATGCATTTCTGCGACTGTCGCAAGTTCCGAAAGACAAGGCGGCGACGCAGGCCGATCCATTAGCAACTCCTGCACACGTCGGAGTCTTGGTTTGTCCACTCGCGGTGCGGGAGGCAGGCGTTCCGTTTCAACCGCGAGTTCGATCAAAAGGGCCTCGATTGTTAGAGGGGATAGATTATCCTGATGGCGACACTCATTGTAGATCCGCAACATTAGGGAAGCCGCTCTACCAGGATAAAGGGCGCGAGGTTCGTGCAGCCTTGCACCCCGTGATTCAAGACTTTGAAGCCACATCTGTGGCACTTCTATCAGAAAGCCCCTGTTTTCGGTAGCAGCAAAGTGATCCGGGTGGGGTTCCTGAGCAGGCCGAAAAATTACGGATCGCGGTCCCACAGCCAAGGTAGTTCGCCCGTATCGTTCCTTACAACTACCAGTAAAGACGCAAATGAAAGCTGCTTTGCATGTGCGTGGGAGTGAAGAATCGCGGATGGTGAATAGCTTTCCTCTGAAACACGAAATTCACCAATCCAACCGCCACAGATCGACGTTCCGTTACATTCATGCACCGGAAACGTTAATGGCATTTCGTGAGCAGTGTAGCACGTTGGCCCGAGTGCTGCGATCCTGGATTATCGTGGACCTCAATTGATGGCTTGGTTCCAGTATTCATGGTGGCGTAACATCGCACTCGCCTTCATAGGTCTGTTCGTTTTGTTGGCCGCTGCCGGTGCGGTGTATCAGGCAGTGGTGACGAGCGCTGACTCTCGCCATTTCCCTGAACCGGGGCGGCTGGTAGACATCGGCGGATTTCATCTCAAGATCAACTGTACTGGCCAAGGAAAACCCACGGTGATCCTGGAAGCCGGGCTCGGGGATGTATTGACTGAGTGGAAACGCGTTCAGCCAGAAGTCGCAAGGTTTTCCCGAGTTTGCTCATACGACCGTGCTGGCTATGGAGGTAGTGATCCCGGTCCGATGCCACGCACCAGCGCGCAAATTGCAAAGGAGCTGCACACCCTCCTGGAAAACGCAGGTGAGTCCCCGCCTTTTGTGCTCGTGGGCCATTCTTTTGGCGGCTATAACGTGCGGGTGTTTAACGGGGCCTATCCTAGTCAGGTTTTAGGGGTCGTGCTTGTGGAGGCCACACAAGAGGACCAGTATGAGTTGTTACCAAAAGCGTGGAACGCAATCGGTACCGCAATGTTAAGTCGTTATCAGAGCCAAGCAAAATGGGCTCCAGTGTATATCGACTTAGGTGTGGCCCGCATCCTCTTATCGGTGCGAGGAATACACGGTTCCCATCTTATCCTTCAGTCCAAATATCTAAAGGCCAGAGCCAGCGAGCTCGAAGTGATCCAAATCAGCGCAGAGCAAGCTCGCCTTGCTGACAACATTAACCTAAAGCCCTTGATCGTCTTAACTGCGGGAAAGAGCTCGGACCCAACTCTGGCTAGCGGCCTGAGCCCACGAGACTTGGAAGCCTATCAAAGGACTTGGATAGATGACCTTCAAATGCGTCTAGCGCGACTTTCCACGCACGGTAAGCGTATCATCGTGCCGGACAGCGGACATGACATTCCATCGGAACACCCAGAAACAATCGTGAACGCGGTGCGAGAGATTTGCGCAATGTTGTAGCGAAGGTGGGCAGTTTCTAGCCCCCTTATCTCCTAACCCACCACACCACTGTTAAGGTTAGGAGATAACGGATAAGCTCCGGATTCTCGCCCTTCGGATTTGAGATACTCTAGAATCGTCCATCGGGTAAAGACGCTATGCTGCGAATCGTGAAACGGGTAACCATCTCCGTGGCAATTTGCCACCTGTTTGTAGCTCTGTCTGCTGCCCAAGAAGATGAGGCCCTGGTCGCAAGAAATCGTTATGTAATGACGAAGCTTCAGTCCGAACTAAACGAAGCATATATGCGATCGGTACAGATCGCAAAGCTGTCTCGCACTCCCGCAGACTTGGAAATCATCAAAGATTCAGAAGACAAATGGCGAGCCTATCGAGATACCGAGTGCAAGGCAGAATATCCTTTTTCGACGGCCGATCAAGGGGAATGTCTCATCAGCATGACTAGGCAGCGGATCGCAAGACTCAAAGCCGCCTACCTCAACGCCGCATTTACCTTGAACTCGAACTGAAACTCTTCAGGAACATCCCCCGATGAGTTCCGAGAGCCCCTGTGATTAGGGATGCTAACGGCGGAAAGCAGACCGTTTTGATCGCAACATTCTTGATCTTGGCGACTAATCTTGCACGACACGTCGCGCCGACGCCTGTCAATTGGAGGGTGGGGTTAGGAACTGATCTGGCTGGACCCACAGCAGATGAACCCCGGGATTAGCCTGACTTCGATCCACTATTACCAAGTCGTTTCCATCCGCTGCTTTAAGGTAGTGCAAAGGCCGATCCAAAGGGTTGCCGCCTGCTGTCTTCCACGTTGACGTGGCGCGGTCCAGAAACACCAATCTAAATGAGCACTGGTTTAGGCTTGTGTTCCGATTACCCAGATGGAATGGTCCGGTCCGAAACATACGGCGTCCGGCAGAAAACGAGCGGTATCCACGAACCGGATTTGCTTCCCGTCCCGGTCCAGTACGACGATCCCTCCACCTTTTACATGCCCATTTCCTCCATATCCTCCGTAAGAAATGGGTAGCAAAACCGTCCCATCCGTATCGGCGGCTCCGACCCAGGGTGTCAAGTGGCCGGGCGAACCGGCCGGTGCTGTGATGGCCACCTCGTACGCCAGCCTTCCCGCGGGGTCAAACACGGCCAGTCCATCTGCGGGAGCGCCAACAGAATCCTTTGGTTGGAAGAGGTAGCCTTTATCGAAAATCTGCCCCTTGCAACCTCCCTGTGGACAATTAATTGCCAAAGTGTAGGTAACGTGGCGGGCGGGATTATCCGCGGCTACGGCGCTCCCGAGCAAAATTGCGGAGGTGAAAAAGATCCTGCTGAACATTTCGCCACTCCTCTCAATCAACCTGATGTAGAAATCCCCTTTTATGTGCAATCCGGCAAGCAAGTGGGCTAACTTCTACCCAGCTTGCCGGGGGAGTCAAAGGCGGATCGTTTCTGACCCTTTGCCCATTCCCCGTCTTCCGGTCAATGCGCACATACCAATATTATGCCCGTGCTTGTGCCCCCACTCGGATAGTTGTACCAACTATTTCGATAACACAAAGTCCACATCTACCTCCGTTTCGACCTCCACCGGAATTCCGTTTAGCAGCGTCGGCCGATAAAACCATTGCTTCACTGCTTCTATACGCGCCGCGATTAGGAGGGCCGTTCCGGAGGAGTGGAGGGCATCGGTTATCGCATGCCCGGATACAAGCTGCACGGAAAGCCGATGCTGTATTTCGCCGGCTTCAAGGAGCACTATTCGCTATTTGCCGCGTCGGGGACCTTTTTCGCGGCGCTCGAAAATGAACTCAGGGGCTATGAGCTGCGAAAGGGGACGGTCCGGTTCCCCCTCACCAAACCCGTTCCGGTGAAGCTCATCGACCGGATCGCGCAGCTGCGTGCGGCTGAGATCGCCGCGGCGAAAAAATCGATGCTGGGCCGAGGGAAAGAAAGGCGCAAGTAGGCCCTACATGAGACAGGCTGAGGTCCTATCGATTCGCTTCTTCAGCGAAGGTTTCCAGATAGGTCCGGAGTTCGTCGCGTATCCGGCGAAATAAACTAGGCCGTGCCTCTTCAGAACCCACTAAGGCAGCAGGATCCTCGAAATTTTGATGAAGCGAAACAGCCTTTCCCGCCCGCGCGGCGAGCATCGCGGTCGGCTAACGCACATGCGCTTCGGTAGAAATGTTCGATCATCGGTCTTTCAAGGTCTTAAGGTAGACAATAATCTGCCAGCGCTGAGGCTCGGGAAGATGCGCGAACGACGGCATGCCACGCTTCATCGATCCATTGCGCAAAACCCAAAACAGGGCTCCGGGGACCGCCTCATGTACGTCACTTTGGTTGAGCGGCGGGGCCTTTCCCATTCCGATACCGTTCGGTCCGTGGCAAGCCGCGCACTCGCGAGCAAACAGTTTCGCTCCCGCGAGCTGCGCGCGCTTCTGCCCGTCAAAAGGATTGCTTAACTCCTTAGCTTTCGGTGGCGCCTGCTGGACCAGCGTTCCCACGCGAGCCCAAGAGGCAACCGCCAGGAGCAGAACAAGGACGAGCGTTTTAAGCCGGTTCACCGACCACCTCCCATATTTCGAACCAGGCGGCGCGCAGTGCGTCCAAACTGGTCGAGCTCGTAGGAAACGGCGAAGCGCAGCAGGAATTTTGCACTTGTCTCGGTAATTCCAAACGTGGGTGAGACCGTGAACCTCGGACCGCTTGCAAGGGTCCAGGCTACCGTCGGTGCAAGGTAGTGCGAAGTATCCGAAAGGCCGAAGTGTTCATGAGTTCCCAGGCCGCCATACAACTCGACTCCGGCTTGAAAGTTCTCCGGGCAAAGGTTACATCGGTCCGGCCGTGCGGCCAGCGCCAGCGGTCGACTGATGCCCACGGCGTAGCCAAACTCAAAGGGCGCGTGCTTGACATTCTTCTCCGCGATGAGATTCTCCGCAAACGTCCAGCCCTTGAAATAACTTCCCAAGATTAGTTTGGCTTCAATCTCCCGTTTCTTTTCAGCTCGGTTTTCGGAGTTCAGACCAGTAAGGTCGCCTTCGCCGTCATTGTCGACGACTTCGAGCAAGCTTTTGTCTGCCCCATTGATGTTTTCGAACTCGACATAGAGCACCGGGTTGATCCAATGCTCGCGCGGAAGAACCCGAAACCGATTTTCCCAGCGGTACCCAGTGAAAACCGTGCTGTCGCGCGCCGTGATCTGCCCATCGAGGTATACTTCGGTCGTCCACCAGGCCTTCAGGCCGTATTCGAATTCCAGGGCAGAGCCAAGGAAGCGATTGCCGTCCGCAGGCTTGCCGGTGACACTCTTGGTGGTAATCTCCAGGTTGCCCGGTTCCTCCATCTGGTGCGTGTAGGTAATCAGGAACGGGCCTTCGCCAGCCAAGGCATAGACAGGGCAAAGACAGACGGCTGTAAACAGCAGCCATGGCGCACGTCGCCGGCATCTCTTAAGACCAGATTTCAATACACTTCTCCTCTCCGCTCCCACAAGCTCACTTGCAACTGATTTGCATTGTTTAACTGGATTATCCTTTGGCTATGGTGCCTAGTCGATTAGAATTCAGCAAATCGTTTGCATCTTAGGCTGAACGGTCACATATAGGACTTAAACGGTCTGATATATTAGTCTGCGGTCTCAGGCAGTGGCGCAGGCTGTTGCTGCGGGTGGGCTTTGGTGATTTGTGTCACACTCGTTACACCATGGACTGCGCCGAGCGCGCTCGATTACTGGAGCACTGTGCCAGCACTATGCACGCCTATGCGAAGGCTTCGATCAAGTGGCAAGAACTTACGGGAAGGGCGAACACCCCAGAATACCGAGACTCTCGGACCGCGCGTGAACAGGCGCGAATCCAGGTTGACCGTGCGAATGACGAACTGGAACAGCATGAAGGCTCGCACAATTGCTATCCAGCCACGCACAATTAGCCAACGAGCCGATAGCAAATTTGATCTGTTATCCTGGGGCTTGATGCGGCGCAGCTTTCATATCGCGATTGCCTTAATGGCAATTCTGTTGCTCGCCCGGCCCTTCGACTGCTTCGCAAGCGGGAAGTTTGATCGCAAAGCGGCCGACTGCTGCACGAAAGGCAAATGCCACCAGTCGGCAGATTCCGATCCGTGCTGCAAAGCCAGCCTTCCGGACGGCAACCATTTTGTGAGCGGCAAAGCAGCCGATCATTCTTCACCGCTGCTAGCCGTCATATCTGCTCAGGTTCCAAGTCTAGCCCCGCCTCAGCCGCTCGAGGCTCCGTCGATCGCGGTGAACCACCCGCCACCACTCGGCCGGACCACCACGAATCTACCCCTGCTGATTTAGTCCGCCTCTACGGTGTGCGTCTGCACGCCGATTCCTTCTCTTCATAACCGAGATTTTGGGGTAGTGTGCCCGTGGCACCATGCCCTTTTTGCAAGAAGGAGTTTATGTATGAGGCATCAAGCCTGTTTTTTGATTGCTGGCGTTTTGAGTGCAGCACTTTCCGAAACCACCTTTGCCCAGACTGGGGCGGCGGCAGATTGGAAGGCTCCAGCACGCTGGCACCGTTCGTTGAAGAAAGCGGTTCCGGGTAACTTGGTGATCGATCAAGATGGCGTGGAATTCAGCTCAGCCAAATTTACGAGGCAATGGGCGTTTGCCGAAATCCATACTTTCGATCTCTCCGCTCAGGAGCTGACTTTAACCAGCTACCAGAATCGCCACTCGCACGAACCTGGAGAGCAGCGCTTCCAATTCACCGTGAGTGAGGCAATACCGCCGGAGGTAGCCACTCGGCTCACCGAGCGAGTCGGAAAGCCGGTGCGCAAGGGCATCCCGCTGCCCGCCGTTGCTGCGACGGCGGAAATCCCGGCCCATCATCGCATGTGGTCCGGTGGAAGCAACGGAACACTACGGCTGAAAGACAGCGGGATCGATTATGTGACGGAAAACGGCCGTGACAGCCGGGCCTGGCGCTGGGCGGACATCCAGACAATGGCCAATCCCAATCCATACGAACTGCGCGTAACGGGCTTCCGCGAGATCGTAGAGTTCGATCTCAAGCAGCCGATGTCTCGCGACCTGTTTGAGATCATATGGGACCATCTTTACGCCGCTGGCCTCAACCTTTCCGCTTCCGGGGAGCACGAACACCGATGAAAACCCTCGAAGCCAGTTTCATCCTGCTCTTTTTCGCGCTCGGTCTGTCGGCCGCCGATCTGCCGACTCCTCTTTCAGCCCTGCTGGACGAAGCTACTCGCAACAACCCCGACATTCTCGCAGCTCGACGGGGCTGGCAAGCGGCGACCCAGGTTCCGTCTCAGGTCGCCACACCGCCTGATCCGCAAGTCACGATCCAGCATGTTTCGGTTGGCAGTCCGCGACCCTTCGCCGGATTCAGCAACAGCGACTTCGCCTACATTGGATTCGGCATCTCTCAAGACCTGCCCTATCCGGGAAAGCTGAAACTCAAGGGCGAAGCTGCCCAGCAGGATGCTGCGGTCGGCAGGGAGAAACTCGAAACCGTCAGGCGCTCCGTTCTTCAGCAAGTGAAGGACGCTTACTTTCAGATCGCTTACGTGCAGCAGACCCTGGAGGTTCTCGACCGCAACGGCAAGCTGCTTGAACAGATCGAGAAAATCGCGGATGGGCGCTATCGGGTTGGAGAAGGCAGTCAGCAAGATGTCTTGAAAGCTCAGCTCGAAAGAACCAAGCTACTGCGCGAGGTCGCGCATCATCACGAGCTGATGGATACGCAGCAGGCTCAGTTGATAAAGCTGCTGAACCGTCCGCCTGGCTCTCCCGAACTTCTGATGGAACCACTGGTCGAGACTCCTCTGCGCTACACGTCGAACGAGCTTTTGGAGAAGGTCCGGACCGAAAACTCGGAAGTGGCTAGCCAGCAGGAGATGGTGAAGAAGCAAAGTCTGCAGGTGGAGATAGCACGCAAAGACCGCTATCCGGATTTCAGCGTGCAATATATGTGGCAGCACACCAGCGAACAGTCTCGTGACTATTACATGCTCAGCTTCAGCGCGCGCATTCCGATTTACCGCCGCCGGAAGCTCAATCCGGAGATGAACCAGGCCGTGGAAGAACTCAATCGCTCCCGGCGAGAGTATGAGAGCCAAGTTCAAAGCAGCTACTTCGACGTTCGCAACCAGTACATCGCCGCTGAGACGGCGTCGCAGATGCTCAAAATCTACCGCGAGGGGTTGATCCCGCAAGCGCTGGCGACTTATCAGGCGGGACTCGCGTCGTACCAGACCGGCACTCTGGATTTCGAGAGTCTGTTTTCAACCTTCATGGATGTCCTCAATTTCGACGGGGAGTACTGGAAAACACTGATGGAACACGAAACGGCTCTGGCTCGAATCGAGCAGATCACCGGTGT
>Ga0105240_10009214_pt1 | contig 14002 bp, 11 predicted proteins | sample KBSC54metaG_FD_80426 | JGI IMG/M metagenome (GOLD analysis project Ga0105240, IMG submission 80426) | Corn rhizosphere microbial communities from Kellogg Biological Station, Michigan, USA - KBS C5-4 metaG | ecosystem: Host-associated > Plants > Roots > Rhizosphere > Soil | place: Michigan, USA... | reverse complement strand
ATTTAAAGCAGCGGGAATGGTAAGCTGTTAAATAATGTTCCCGCCTTTGCACGGACGAAAAAAAATAAAATAAATTGCGTTGCAATATTACGATATTCGTAATATTGCAACGTGAAAATATAAAAACTGTATTAGGTTTTTTTTGTACTTATATTACGATATTCGTAATATACTATATTGGTAATAAATTAGGATAAAATAAAAATGGAAAGTTTAAAAAACAAAACAGCTGTAATTACCGGGGGTAATAGCGGTATCGGCTTAGCCACAGTTAAGGAATTTAAGGCCCGCGGAGCAAAAGTTCTTTTTACAGGACGTAATCCTAAAACAGTAGCTGAAACAGCCGAACTGACAGGCACAATAGGGGTTGTTTCTGATCAATCCAACTTGTCAGACATGGATGACCTGGTAAGCAGGACATCGCAAGAATTAGGAAAAGTGGACATTTTATTTATTAATGCCGGAACTCTAAAAATAATTCCGTTTGAGCAGGTTACCGAAGAAATTTATGATGAATATATCAGCATCAATCAAAAAGGCTTCTACTTTACACTTCAAAAATTTCTTCCGCTTTTAAGCGACAATGCCGTGGTCTTCCTCATGTCCGGTAGTGGTACCAAAACTTCTACATTCCTTGGCTCGTCTTTAAAATTCCAGACAGCAGCTGCGGTTAATTCTATTGTTAGAACGCTAACACTTGAACTAGCTCCGCGCGGGATTAGGATCAATGCTATTCTTCCGGCAGCGGTAGAAACGAATGTCTTTAAAAATGCCGGATTTCCCGCTGAAGCTGTTCCTCAGATCTATGAAACAATTGTAGCGGGTGTCCCCCTTAAACGAGTTGCGAAAGCCGAGGAAGTTGCCAATTTAGTTGCATTTCTCGCATCTGATGAAGCTTCTTACATCAACGGTGTTGAATACATTATTGATGGTGGTCTCGCTCGTAAAGCCATATTTTAAATCGAAGTAAAAAGGTTAATAAAGAAAATAATAAAAAGATGAAAAGATTAGACAACAAAACGGCAGTGGTTACCGGTGGTAATAGTGGCATCGGATTGGCTACAGTAAAACTATTAAAAGAACGCGGGGCAAAGGTGCTCTTTACCGGCCGGAATACTAAAACAATTGCAGCGGTAGCTGAATCGACAGGAACGATTGGCGTTGTTTCTGATCAATCTGACCTTAAAGAGATTGATAAACTGGTGGAAAAAACTTCGCAGGAGTTGGGAAAAGTCGATATATTATTTATTAATGCCGGAACCTTGAAAATAATGCCCATTGAAAAAGTTACGGAAGAAATATTTGACGAATTCATTAGCATCAACCAAAAAGGAATTTATTTTACCATTCAAAAATTTCTCCCAATCCTAAATGACAATGCGGCAATTATCCTTATATCGGGTGGTGGAACTAAAGCTTTAACCTCACCTGGATCTTCTTTGCATATTCAAGCTAAATCTGCTGTTAATTCAATGGCACGTACACTAACGCTTGAACTCGCGCCACGGGGTATTAGAATTAATGTAATACTTGGCGCAGCCATTGAGACTGATCTGATGAAGCATGCCGGCGTGCCTGATGAAGCTGTTTCGAATACGTATGGAAAGCTTAAAGAAATTATCCCGGTAAAAAGAACCGGTAAGGCAGAAGACATAGCTAACCTGGTTGCATTTCTTGTTTCCGACGAGGCATCGTATATAACTGGTGCTGAATATGTTGTGGACGGCGGTTTCGCCCGTAAAGCGGTATTTTAAAACAAATAGGACAAATGAAAAAATTACAAAATAAAACGGCAGTAATTACCGGTGGTAATAGTGGCATTGGCTTCGCTACTGCAGAAGAATTTATAAAGGAGGGTGCAAAGGTTTTATTCACCGGAAGAAAGGAAGATTTAGTAAGCGGGGCGGCGAACAAACTTGGCGCTTTTGGTATTGTTTCGGATCAATCAGATTTATCGCAAATTGACCAATTAATTGAAAAGGTTGCTACAAACTTTGGCAAAGTAGACATTCTTGTAATAAACGCCGGCATATTTTCAATTGTTCCTTTTGAACTGGTTACAGAAGAAAACTACGATACCATAATGGGCACAAACTTAAAAGGCGTATTTTTTACCCTCCAGAAATTCATTCCATTATTAAGTGATGGGGCTTCTGTCATTCTTACTTCTGCTTTAGGAGCAACAACATCGGGTGCGCCCGGTACTTCGGTATATAATGCTACCAGGGCTGCCGTAAATTCACTGGCAAGAAGTTTAAGTTTTGAACTTGCGCCTAAAGGAATACGGGTTAATGCAGTAAGCCCAGGCCCAATTGAAACACCAATTTTTGATAAGGTAGGCTTGCCACCCGAAGCACTACAGCAAATGGCTGGTGCTATGCAACAACGTATTCCTTTGAAAAGATTTGGAGCCGCATCCGATGTAGCGAAATTAATAACTTTCATGGCATCGAGTGATGCTTCATTTATCACAGGATCAGAATATTTAATAGATGGTGGTATTGGGCGCGTTCCAATCATGTCTTAAACCCTTATTAATAGCATCAAATTATCAAAACTTATAAAAAAAACAGTAAAGATGAAACGACTAGAAAACAAAGTTGCGCTAGTTACAGGAGCAAATAGCGGCTTTGGATATGTAACAGCCAAAGAATTTTTAGCACAGGGAGCCAAAGTGATCATTACCGCACGCGACCAATCAAAATTGGATGAAGCGTTGATATCGTTAGGCTCCAATGCCTATGGTATCTTATCTGACGCCTCTTCGGAAAAAGATATAGCAGCATTGCCGGAAAGGGTAAAAGCAATTACTAAAAAACTTGACATATTATTTTTGAATGCTGGTTATTATAGCCTTATACCTTTTGAGGAGAATACGGAAGACTACTTTGATTCCATTAATCAATTGTACAATAAGGGAATATATTTCACTATTCAAAAACTCTTGCCAATCATCCAATCTGACGGCTCAATCATAATCACAAATACAATAGCCGTGAATAAGACTATACCCGCGATGTCAGCAATGATTGCTGCAAAAGGTGCAGCGATGGCTATGTCGCGTGCTTTGGCTAACGAACTTGCGGATAGGAATATTAGGGTTAATACGATCAGCCCCGGTGCAATTATAGACACGCCGGGAGCTTTAAAAACCATATCCTCAGTGCTTGGTGTAAGCAGCGCTAGTCCCGAGCAAATAGAAGCATTCTCGCAAAACATGTTGCCGGGTATTCCCTTAAAAAGATTCGGCAAAGCCGCTGATGTTGCAAAGGCCGTATTATTCCTTGCGTCAGATGAAGCAGGTTATATAACGGGTATTGATTTAGTTGTTGACGGTGGTAAAGCTATTGCATGGTAGATAAGCGCACTGTAAAATTAAAATCTGCGAACAGGAAGATCGGAGTTTCTATTCTCCGATCTTTCTTATATACCTAAACTTTTACAATTACGAACAAAGCACGCGCTGCTGAAAAAATCTTGTAATAGACTTACTTTCCGAATCTTTTGATAAAAACCCCAGCGTAAATTATATCATCTGCCAAGACAATAAGCGTAAGAGGAGAATTGGATCGCTGATGAACTATTCTTTTGATATTTGTTCTCCTTACGGCAATGTTTGGCTGCCGGATGACCGAAAAGGTGCGCGCTGGTTTTATACTCCTGCCAGAAAAAACTAAATCTTAAATCTATTTATCTCGATATTAAATTGATTTTTAGTACTATAACCTTGCCTGTGATAAAATTGACAAGACTTTGGCCTTATTGTAACCTATACCACCTGCCATACGAGAGAGCTGTGTCTCGACCGCGCAATTACTTAGCGGCTTCTTTGCATTTGCAGGATAATTAAATGTTACGGTTATTAAAACCTCAAATTCCATTGTTTCTATAACAAGGTGAACAATTGAGTGAGTTCTTTTTAAGTTAATTCCAAAAGATATTATTTTACTCAAAACATGCAATTTGCTATATTTCGATATCAAATAAGCAGAATACCAATCTGACTACCAGCATTGAGGAGTCGCATTTATTACATTGATAATCAAATGATTGACTTATATAGTTCGGGAACAGTAACCGGCACCATTCAAAAATTGCCATTCTGGACCGTGGCCGGTGTAAAACACTTGGGCAAATTAAATGCTTATGAAAGCGTTTAGGCGGAGCCGATGGCCTATAGTGAAGGGCTAAAAACGGAAAATGCGACGGAATGGGAAAGGAATGTATCGTGAAACAAAAGCAAAAATTGCGGACAGCGAGTTTGTAAGTTCTATTAATAATGGAGACTATCTTAAAGTACAGGGCGTTGATCTTTCTTTAGGCGGATCTTCTATCGAGGTGAATGTAGCTGCCTTTTATGGGTAACAGTGACCTTTTCTTTTTTAATAGTGCAACAGCCATGGCTAGTGTAATGGTTTTTGTACTAAAATCTTCATAGTTTCTTATTTGTTGAAGCACAAAATCCCTCGGAAACAAAAAAATACTCAAAGTCGCAGAAAAACTGGCAAATTAATAACAGGGCTCGAACCACACATCTCCGCCGCCTTTTTCGTTTAATATTAACGCTGGGTATACCTCTTAACCATTTGCCTAAAGCTCCGGCGAGCTCACCATTCTGGTGATTTAATATTGTTCAAATATCAACAAACACCAGCCCCCTTTGCGACATTCAACATTTTTCATGGCACAACTCGCAATATAACACATTGATTTTTAGCCAATTAAATAAGCGGCATCAAAAGTGCCTATTAGGGAATGTTCCTGATGAACAGGAATATTAAATTAAAGATCACAGATCATGAAAACAAAAACTAAAACAATTGCGATTAAAGTTCTGGCAGCACTTGCGCTGCCGTTACTGGTGACGGCGACGGTACTCGCCACGAACAGCAGTGCTGCGGCACAAACCGGGCGTATCAAAAATGTAGTACTCGTGCACGGTGCCTTCGCTGACGGATCAGGATGGAAAGCCCTTTATAACGTGCTTGCAAAAAAAGGCTATAACGTGACCATTGTTCAAAACCCGCTTACTTCCCTGGCAGCGGATGTGGAAGCAACTAAACAGGCACTCGACAGACAGGACGGCCCGACCATTCTTGTCGGACACTCATGGGGCGGCTCTGTGATCAGCGAGGCCGGAAACCACCCCAAAGTAGCAGCGCTGGTATACGTTTCTGCTGTACAGCCTGATAAAGGCGAGTCTGCATTGAGCCAGCTTCAGTCAGCGCCTGTCGCTAAAGAAAGCGGAATTCTGCCTCCTGACAAGAACGGTATCGTTTATTATGAGAAATCTAAATTCCATGGCGGTTTCTGCGCCGATATCCCCGCGGCTGAGGCTGAATTCATGTTTGCTTCCGAAGGCCGCTTCTTCGCTAAAGCATTTGCAACCCCGATCTCCAATCCGGCCTGGAAACATAAACCAACCTACGCCTGCGTTGCCACGGAAGATAAAACCATTAACCCGATCATCCAGCGTAGGATCTATGCCCGCTCGAAATCTAAAGTGACCGAGATCAAAGGCAGCCACGTAATCTTCATGTCGCAGCCGGTACTTGTCGCTAAAGTTATCGAAAAAGCTTCCGCCGAGAACTAAATAACGATCAACGGTATAATCATCAGGAAAGGATCAGATTATCCCATACCACTTAAAAAAATGAAAAAAACAATTGAAAATGTTGTGCTGGTTCATGGCGCATTTACTGACGGCTCAGGCTGGGAGCCTTTATTCCACGTACTGTCGGAAAAGGGCTTTAACGTCCTGATTGTTCAGAACCCACTGAGCTCCTTGGAGGATGATGTACGCCAGACCAACCTGGTATTGGACAGAATTGGCGGCCCTTCCGTACTTGTTGGTCATTCCTGGAGCGGCTGCATAATTACTGAGGCGGGCAATCATCCTAACGCAGCTGCATTGGTTTATGTAGCCGCATTTCAGCCGGATGAAGGCGAATCCGCGCTGCACTGGATCCAGACCATCGAGCCGTCGCCGGAAAATGGCATTCTGCCTCCTGATGACAACGGCATCGTTTATTATGAAAAATCAAAATTCCATGCTGGTTTCTGCGCCGATGTAGACGCCAGGAAAGCTGCCTTCATGTATGCTTCCCAAGGCGCGTTCTATGCCAGAGCATTTACCTCAACGATCACTAACGCTGCTTGGAAAACAAAACCGTCATGGGCCTGCGTTGCGACAGAGGATAAAACGATCAATCCTGATATCCAGCGCAACATGTATGGCCGTTCCAATACCAAAGCAAAAGAGATCAAAGGCAGCCATGTGATCTTCATGTCACAGCCGGAGGCGGTTGCCGAAGTGATCATTGAAGCAGCGGAGAGCGTCGCAAAATAATCAATCAACTAATCAATCATTTAATCAATCCATGCGCTGACGGACATTCGTCCTAAAGCGCAAATCCATAAATCTTTAAAAAATCAATATTATGAACACATCAAAAAAACCTTCGATCGTATTATGCCATGGTATCTGGGCAGATGCCTCATGCTTCAACAAATTAATTCCAAAACTGATTGCTGAAGGGCATGAAGTGATCTCCGTTCAATATGGACTGACGAATTTTGATCATGACGTTGCCGCAATCAAACGTACAATCAGCCGTGTCAGCAGCCCGGTTATCCTTGTTGGCCACTCTTACGGCGGGGCTACAATTACCGCCGCTGCAAGTGATGAGCGCGTGGTTGGACTGGTTTATATTGCCGCAGTGGCGCCTGCGCCCGGCGAAACGGTTAATAGCCAGCTGCAAAAATTCCCGTCTGATATTTTCACCCGTATCGAAGTGGCCGACGGCCGCGTCTGGATGCTTCCTTCAGGTACCGAATTTTTTGCCGGCGACCTTCCGGAAGACGAGCAAAAAGTAGTTTGGGCTACTCATTATGCACCATCCGTAGAACTGTTTGACCAGCAGTGTATCAAGGAGATCACCTGGGAAACTAAACCAAGCTGGTACATTTTGTGTACCGACGACCACACGGTAAACCCGGACCTGCAGCGCTGGGTGTCTTCACGCATGAACGCAAAAGTGACCGAGATCAAAAGCAGTCACGTTCCGATGCTTTCACATCCTGACGTAGTCGTAGACGTCATCAACCAAGCCATCGCAGGTGTCCAAAGCTAAAATTCCTGTTAAAACTAAAAAAGACCGCTGAGCGCGGTCTTTTTTAGTTTTTATAAGGTTTGCTGTTTTTCTTAAGTCCCGCCTTTTCAATGTTGAGTTTCTTAAGCCTTGAGTTAAGCGTGGGAACTTTTATACCCAGTATCTCCGCGGCGCCGCCTGGTCCGTAAACTTTCCAGTTACATTTCATCAGTACAGCAAGGATGTGTTCGCGTTCAACTTCCTCAATTGTCCGCATGCAATCCCTAATGTCGTTTTTAACAGGCTGCGATGTAAGGTTGCCAAAACTGTGTATTATCGGGTTGCGGGATAGCAAAATATGCCGGTGAATGACATTTTCAAGCTCTCTGACATTTCCCGGCCAGTCGTATCTCAGGATCTCCTGCATGGCCTGTTCGCTGACACCGGTTACCCGGCTGTTTTCGGCCCTGCTTAGCTTGGCAATAAAATGGTTTACGAGCAGTGGAAGATCATTTTTCCGTTCGCGGAGCGGCGGTGAGTTTAAAGGAAAAACGTTAAGCCGGTAATACAGGTCCGCACGGAAATTTCCGGATGCCATCTCTTCCTGAAGATTCCGGTTAGTCGCAGCGATCACCCGAACATCGACCTTTTTTGTCTTTCCGCCGATCACCTCCACTTCCTTTTCCTGGAGTACCCGCAAAAATTTCGATTGCATCTCCGGCGGCAGTTCCCCGATCTCATCCAGGAATATCGTACCTCCGTCTGCCTGCTCGAAACGGCCGACGCGTTTTTCCATAGCGCTGGTGAATGCCCCCTTTTCATACCCGAAAAGCTCAGCCTCAATAAGCGTCGCCGGCAAAGCGGCGCAATTAACAGAGATCATAGGATAACGGGATCTCGGCGAAAGCCGGTGAATGTTACGGGCTATCAGTTCTTTACCCGTGCCGCTTTCGCCGCATATCAGCACGGAAACGTCAGAATGCGCAATTCGCGCGATATGCTGATGTAAATTCTGCATCATTGCTGATTCGCCGATCAGGTCGGTGATCAGTTGATCACCGGCTTTGACTTCGACCAGCGAGGGCTTTTGTTTTCTCAGGTTCAGGTTTTCCTTGTGTGTATATAAGGCAACCTCCAGCATGATCAGAATATCTTTTTCACGGAAAGGTTTAGCAAGGAAACCATATGGATGTGTGGTTTTGGCGGCATCAAGGATCTGCTGCCTGGAATTACCTGAAAGATAAATAAAAGCGATATTTTTCCTTGACAGCAGGTGGCCTAGCTCTATTCCGGTCTGCCTGCCTTTGAGTTGGATATCTACCAGTATCAGGTCCGGATATTCTTTCTCAATAACCTTTACGGCATCCGCTACCGAGCGCGCGATCGTGCACACACGATACCCTGCCTTTCTCAGCATAATTTCTAAATTGTTAGCCTCGATATATTGATCTTCAACAATTAGAATTTTTGCCTTGTATTTCATTATATTAGTATTTTCCTATATCATTCCATACGACCGCTGAATGATGGCCGGTGTATAACAGCTCAATGTTTTATGTGCTTACTCCCAATGGCCTTTTTTAGCTTTCAGCATGGTAATTTAAAGTAATATTAAGCATTTTTTTCAATTCAAAAAAAAGGAACCGCGCCATCTCCCGCGCCGATGATCAACTGATGATAGTGTGTTAGAACTATTGTTCATATATCGTTAAATTTTAAATGCTTTTTGTTGAAATACCAACAAAAAGACAACTATTTATTATTGTAATACACTCAATTTCAACAGTATACATCAGGGCACGCCATTTGTAAAACACAGCCAGAAACAGAAGGTAGAAATTAAGCCATCAGTTTAGAAAAAATACCGGTATCCATCTAAATCCTTAAACAATGAAAAATCAGTTGGATCAAAAAAGTCAGCAACTGCCGGAATCAGAATGGCGGCAGGGAGCTTTGCAAATAAGAGAAAGAAGCGACCTGTTAAAACTGCTGACGGGAATCCTGCAAAACCATTTTAAATTCAGCGGTATCTTAATTCAGTCCGTCGACCCGCATACCGGAACCTATTATCCTTTCCTGATCGACCATCTTTCCAAAGCCCGCAGCCTGAGCGAATTTAAGGCACTATCCAATACCCGGGCACCCTTGGAAGACCCTATTGTGCGCGATGCGCTGCAGCAATCCGGCAGCTTCACTGTTTCACTAAAAGAACTGGTAGCAGATCCGCAGGTGCCGTACTGGATACGGATCAACTTTGAATATGGTGTTAAGGAGGCGCTGGTCACTCCATTGAAAATAAAAAATGAGATAGTTGGGATTAGCTATATCTGGTCAGAAAAAGAAAATGCATTCGACGAAAGAGCCGCAGGGATAATGGATATTCTGGCAATGGACCTGGGTTATGCCATTTCCAATACAATGGTCAATGAAATGCTAAACCAACGGGATTGGTTTAACGAATTGCTCTTGTCATTCAGCCATGAACTTGCTGCAGTTAAGACACGTGAAGACCTCAGTCATGTAGTTGAAAAAGGGATGAAGAACCTGATCAGTTTCGATGATTATATGATCGCCTTTCTTAGCCCCGGAAAATATGACGACGGTATTTTCTTGAGCAGTATCGCACTCGGTGCACCTCAGCAGCAATGGCTTCGTGAAAATTCATCCATCGAAAATTTGTTTCAGTTGGCAGGCGGGAATAGCAATCCTTCTATTGTTTATGCTTCCGATCTTGACAAGGCGGGAGCGCCACCATGTTTCGGAAATGGCAACGGCGATCAGCCCGGTGAAATATTATTACAGGTTTTATCCGGTGGTCCAGAAATTCAGTTGGGTCTGTTACTCACTTCCGGCAAAAACGGGCATTTTGATGCGCCTGACAGGGAATTGATCCAGCGTATTTCCAGCCACCTGGCAACAGCGGTGGCCAATATATTGATGACCGAGGAGCTGATCCGCAGGGAAAGGGATAAATCGGTGCTCCTTGCATTCAGTCACGAGATCGCATCGGTCAGGAATAAAGAAGGGTTAAGAAAGGCTATAGAAAAAGTAAGCGGCAAACTATCTAATATGGCGAGGTTCCTGATCCGTGGTATCAATGATGATCATGAAACGATGACCATCTATATTTGCGACGATAAAGTCAAAAAAAGCGTTGAAGATACCGGGCAACGGTTTATGCTCAATGCCTCATTTCCATTAAAGGACGGCATTTCAGAAATGATTCTTTCTGGTAACGAAACGAGGGTTTTCGTTCTGCAGGAAATGATCGAAAGCGGCAGGGCATCTTCCTGCATTCATTTCTGGAAAAGCCTGGGCGCACAGAAATGTGTAGCCACACCGTTAAAGACCGGTGGCCGCGATCTCGGTATATTTTGGGTGGACTCCGAGTATCCTGATGTTGAAATGATCGAAAGTATCTGTGCCCAGATTTCCATCGCTATGTCGAATATCCTGGCAACCGAGGAACTGATGCGTTTCAAACAGCGTTTAGAAGTGGAAAATGAACATTTACAGGAACAGATCCGGCTGATCTATAATTCATCGGAGATCATCGGGTCAAGCAATCCCATGCAGGAGGTATATCAGCACATGTCACTCGTCGCCCATTCCAATGCTACCGTACTAATTCAGGGGGAAACAGGTACGGGAAAAGAGCTGATCGCAAGGGGTATACATGAATCTTCCCAGCGTAAAAACCAGCTGATGGTCAAAATGAATTGTGCTGCACTGCCGGTAAACCTGATCGAATCGGAATTATTCGGTTACGAAAAAGGGGCTTTTACCGGCGCTTATGATAAACGCATCGGGAAATTTGAACTGGCCCACCGGGGTACCCTCTTCCTTGATGAAGTAGGTGAACTTCCCCTTGAAGTGCAGGTAAAACTGTTAAGAGTTCTCCAGGAACGGGAATTTGAACGTCTAGGCGGAAAAACGACCATTAAAGTAGATGTCCGGATCGTTGCAGCGACAAACCGGGATCTGAAGGCTGAGGTAGCAGCCAGCAGGTTCCGTTCAGACCTGTATTACCGGCTGAATGTTTTTCCAATACAACTTCCGCCGCTGCGTGACCGGCGTGAGGATATACCCTACCTCGCCCACTTCTTCCTCGCCAGGTATGGTAAAAGCAGTTTGAACAAAGTTACCGGTATATCAGCCGCAACGATGAATGAACTGAAAGCTTATCCGTGGCCGGGTAATGTCAGGGAACTTGAGCATATGATAGAGCGGAGTGTACTCCTTTCCAAAACCAGCACGCTTACAAAAGTCTATCTGCCGGACGCAGTTGCTAATGATACATCAGAATATGCAGACCTAAACAATCTGGAAAATGTTGAAAGGAACCATATCATTGATATTATAAAAAAATGCAGCGGCAAGATATCAGGAAAAGGCGGAGCGGCCGAAATGCTTAAACTGCCGGCGTCAACACTTAACTCGAAAATGAAGAAACTGGGAATCACCAAAAAGACCATCGCCTGAGTATAAAATAAAATTCATTGGCCGATAAATTCCGGGCTAAGCCTATCTGTCGGTTTAATTAAAATATTAGCTTATTTGTCCTTATTTTCATAGTTGAATTTATACCTCTGACGATCAATTGCTACTGGTGGCTGTATGAAAAGATACTGTTTACTGATTTTACTGCTGTCTTGTTATAAGTTAGCTGTCGCTCAGACAAGTAACTTTGATGAATTGTCATTGCCTGTATTGCGGCAAAAACTTTCAGTTGCCTCGAAGGATACCAATAGGGCTAAACTTCAGCTGGCTATAGGTCATTTAATGCTTCTGAAAGCGTCAGTTAGTTCAAAGGACGTTGACTCAGCTAAAAATTTTTCCGATCAGGTATCCGCCCTCAGCAAAAAACTTAACTATCATTTCGGCATTATCAATGCAACGTTACTGAGTTCAGAAATCCTTTATTTTCAACATGATATGGAAAAAGGGATTAACAACGCCCAATCTGCGCTTGCCTTTAGTATCAGGCACAGAAATGACGACGGGCAGGCAAGATCATATTACATGATAGCCCGGTACTATCCCGGATCTGACTCTGTTTCGCTTGATAAAAAAATCTATTACGTCGGCAGAGCGCTTACCCTATTCCGAAAGGAAAAGAACATGCTCTGGTACTCTTATATGCTGACAGTTAACGCGGATCTGCTGTTTCGGGCCGGCCGGAATTCGGAAGGCCTGAAGCTTCTTTTTGAGGCGCTTAATCTCGGGAAAGCCGTAAGCCGGAGAACAGTTGAAGGTATTTATTGGAATATCGGCAGGATATCGATGCGAACCGGTGATTATACCAATGCGTTGAAATATAATTTACTGGCAATAAGGACGGCCGGTGAGGTGAATGACACAACTATGCAACTCGGCTGGATAAAACACATGGTCGCCTCTACCTATATCAGGTTTGGAGATTACAGACGGGCCATTCCATATTCCCTGGATGTTCTGAGGCTGGCCAAACGTTTCAAAGCCCCTTTTTTTACGCGACTGGAATCTTCTTCTCTTGCGTATGAATACGTTCATTCTAACAAACTGCCTGAAGCTTTAGCTGTTCTGAATGAGTTAAAAAGCAAGGCGGTAACTATTGAAGATAAAATATCTGTGAACGTGGATATTCTATACAGCCTGGTCTATTCAAAAAAAATCGCTCAGTCTGAAAGGTATTCAAAAGCAATAAAAGATTCGCTTTACCTCATATCGCCGGATGACATATCGCTGATCCTTAATGCGTACAATTCACTCGCCTGGTATTATACAGCCACGGGTCAGCGCAACCAGGTTTACCATTATTCTAATTTGTATGCGGCGCTTGCGCGCAAACTCAGCTACAACCAGGATATTGAAATGGCGGAAGACCGCTATTACAAATTGTTTATCGTAAACAGGGATCCAAAATCGGTCATCGGGCATTTCCTTAAAGATCAGGAATTCAGGGATTCGGTTTACAACAGAGTAAAAGCCTATCAGGCATTTTTACTGGATATGGAGAATGAAACCCTTACAAAGAACCGGCATATTGATTCCCTTACATTAGATGCACAGCTCAAAGAGATAAAACTGAAACGTAATAAATTTATTCAGAATTCGGTGATCTTCGGTGCGCTGATGCTGCTGATCATGACCGGTTTAGTCTACAGTCGTTATAGGCTAAAGCAGCGCAGCAATGCTTTGCTGACAAAACAAAAGTCGGAGATCGATGAGCAGAACATGGTCCTGCAGCAACTGGTCCGCGATAAAAACGCACTGTTGAAAGATAAAGACGAATTACTGGCAGAAAAAGAACTCTTATTTAAGGAGGTCAACCACCGCGTTAAGAACAACCTGCAGTCCGTCATGTTATTATTGGAAAATCAGGCAGCGACACTCGACGGTGAAGCGTTCGATGCCATTAACATCAGTCGGCACCGCATTTATGCGATGTCCCTAGTTCATGATAAACTGATCGAATCAGCGAAATTAAAATCGGTCAATATGGGCGATTACCTTCCTCAGTTGATCGAACACATCAGGGATAGTTTTCAGGGTCAGACCGCCGTCAACATCAGTATTTGTGCCGAAGAATTAATTATTGACGTTACCCTCGCGCTGCCTTTAGCCCTGATCATTAATGAAGCGGTGACCAACGCTTATAAATATGCATTTCCAAACCGCCGGGACGGTGAGGTCCGAATACTATTCGAAAGGGTTAATGAGCAGTTGAGACTAAAGATCTCAGACAATGGCATCGGTATCGGTAACAAGGTAATAACTAAGACCGGCAGCGGAATGGGTTTGAAACTGATAGGTGGATTATGTCAGGATATCGATGCTGAATTAAAGATCATAAACGATGCGGGAACAAGTATTGTGATACTGGTCGGCAGCGATTTGCGGCAGGAAGTGGTTGACCTGGATGTCTCACT
>Ga0105240_10009213_pt1 | contig 14003 bp, 14 predicted proteins | sample KBSC54metaG_FD_80426 | JGI IMG/M metagenome (GOLD analysis project Ga0105240, IMG submission 80426) | Corn rhizosphere microbial communities from Kellogg Biological Station, Michigan, USA - KBS C5-4 metaG | ecosystem: Host-associated > Plants > Roots > Rhizosphere > Soil | place: Michigan, USA... | reverse complement strand
TCGCGCGCCGCCTTGGCGAACTCGGGAGAGTCGATCCCGCAGCTGACCAGCGCCGCTTTCGCCGCTTCGACCGCCCGGTCATAATCGAGCCGACGCTGGGCCAGGCGCCGGTCCTCGCCGGTGCGCCGGTCCTCGCCGGGGATCGGCTGGTCGGCCTGGCGGCGATCCAGCTGGCGCCGGTCGCCCCCCGTGCGGCGATTGCTTTCGACCAGGCTCGACACGCATTCCCCCGACTTCGGACCGCACGGGGTTAGCGGGGCGCGATTAACGCCGTGCTAAATTGCTGAGAAAAAACGGATAGACCCGCTAACCTATGTTTAGGGTCTCGCACCTAATGCAGAGCTATGTCCGATGATCCCTTCGATGCCCGCCGCCGCGTCGAGCGCCAAACGGTGACGCTCAACAGCCTCGCCAAGGGCTCCAAGGGGTTGGCAAAGCCGGTGACCCTGCTCGACATCTCGCCATTGGGTTTTCGCGCGCGCGGCGCCTCCGGCCTCGCCCCCGGCGATCATTTTCGCTTCGAGCTGCCCGCGCCGTTCGACACCGTCGCCAAGGTCCTTTGGATCGACGGCGACGAGTTCGGCGGCCAGTTCCCGACCTTCGTGCCGCTCAACGGGCCGACCGAACTTTCGGACTCATCGATCGCGGCCGAGGCGGCGCAGACAGGCGCCGTCGCGCATGGTCTCAGGATCGAATATGGTCCGCCCGAGGACCGACGGACCGTCGACTGCCCGAACGCACTCCACGCGGCCGAATGGCACGGCGAGATCGTCGCCGCTGGCTTGCCGTTCGTTCGCATCCTGAATGCGCAGGGCGACGTCGTCAGCGCGGATTATCTGCGGCAGCTGCTCGCCGGCTAGCGCGCGCTCAGGCCATTTTTGAGAATCCCGCGATGCCGCGATCACGTCGGTATCGGAAGGCAGGGCCCGCCTCGCGGGAGGCGAGCCCTGGTCGTCAGCTATAATCAGGTGAACACCCAAACCCAGGCGCCGGTCGCGTCCTGCCCGCAGTTCACATGCTCGTGAACGAAGGCGTTGTCGTCGCTCGGGGAGCCGCCAGCCTGATGGTCGGCTTTACGCTCCAGCGCGAGCTCAGTCGCCAGCGCGCTCTCGCACTGCCCGCGGTTCTTGTAAGGGCCACCCGTGGGATCGCCGGCAGCAGAAGCTGCCGTAGGCAGCGCCAGAACACCTGAAATCAGTGCAAGCGAAATGAGCTTTTTCATCGGAACTACTCCCCTGTTGGAGGCTGTTTCCCACCGAATGAATGGGACTGAACCAACTCATACTCGTGGCTATCAAGCCGCCGGGGACGTTATGATCAGATAATTCACAAGTCTAGACAAGATCTATAGTGTTCACTATATTAATACTGTTATCTCTCATTAATTTCAGTTTTACCTTCTATGAATTTGATTATTACTTGTTCCGGTATTCATTCGGTATTTGACCGGAACATCTTGAATGCTGATCGCGGGACAGGACCGAGAGAGTTGAGATCGCTGGGCGGCGGTTGCCGACCTCCGTTCCGCTCGGCGCGCGAGGACGCCGCGCAACGCGCGATCGCCGCAGCGCGCTTAGCCGATCTTGAAAATCCCATTGGATGCCGCGGTTACGTCGACATCGAGAGGCAGGGCCCGCCTCATCAGAGGCGAGCCCTGCGGTGAATCAAGGAGTGAAGGTCAGCTCCCATTCGCCATTCGCGTTTTGCTGGCAGCTGACATGGTCGTGAACGAACGCATTCACGTCGCTCGGCGAAATTCCATCGGTTTGATGGGCGTCTTTGCGCGCGTCGACGAGGAAGGCGTTATAGGCGCTCTGACACTGCCCCTTATTCTTGAACGGACCTGGTAGCTGGCCCGCTGCGGAAGCGGCCGCCGGCAGCGCCAGAACGGTAGAAATCAATGCCAAGGAAATCAGCTTCTTCATCGAAAACTCCCCTAATCGAGACCGGATCCCCACTGACCGTTGGGGTGGCCCAGCCCATACCCACGGCTGTGAAGCCGCTCGGAAAGCGACGGCGATATGTGCCGGTCGTCTAACCGAAGACATCACGTGCGTATTTATCCAGCGCTCGAAGGCCGCAGTATTTCAGTTCTGTTTCAGGCGGTCACAATTGCCGCACTTTCACCGCGTGCAGCGCGCAATTTTCAAGGCTCTTGCGCAAGCTGAGCCGCACGACTCGGCGGCGCCGACATCCGCCTTGGCGCGTCCTGGCACGATATCGAGTTCGAAGTGGCGATGCCGATCGCCGACGGCGGCGTCACGCGGCACCGGATACGGTATTTCTCCGGCAATCCGTGACCAATTCGATCGGTTGCGAGAGGACTCGCCTGGCGTGAGGCGAGTCCTCTGCGCGATCAGTCAGGGGTTGGGCGCGACCGACCAGGTGCCGTCAGCAGCCTGCTGGCAGCTGACCGCGTCGCGAACCAGTGCGTTCCACTCGCTCGGAGAATACGGATTCGTGTCCAGCTTGCGAAGATCGTTCCGCGCGTTCTGCAGCGCACTCTCGCACTGCCCCTTATTCTTGAAGGGACCCGGGAACTGGCCTGCAGCGGAAGCGACCGTCGGCAGCGCCATGATCGTGGAAATCAATGCCAGGGAAATGAGCTTTTTCATCGGAACCCCTCCATATCGAGACAAGATCTCCACCCAAGCGGTGGAGATGGCCCAACGCTTACTCTCGGCTGTTAAGCCACCCGGGAAGTTAAGGCGATCCGAGATGCTAGTCTAACGGAAGAGATCATGTACGTATTTATACCTTATTTTGAACGATATAATATTTCATTTCTGTTGCATGTACAAATTATTGGCGGAATTTCCCGCAAGGGGTGTGTTCTTCTAGAATATCTTGCGCAAGCTGATCCGTACGACCCGGCCCAGCGGGTCGAGATAGGCCGGCTGATAGGCGAGCGGCGTCGCGCCGGTGGCATCTCGCACACGCGGGCGCGCGTTGAAGATATTGTCGATGCTGAGGCTGAGGCGGGCGCCACGGAGCAGCGGCGAGCGCTGCGCCAGCCGGCTGTCGGCGGCGACGCCGGCGAACAGCTTGAGATTGAACGTCGCGCGCGGCGCAAAGGTCAGCCGGTCCTCGGCGCCGGCAATCGTGCTGCCATCGATCCGCGTACGGCTTTGCCACTGGCCGGTGAGCCGCGCGCCGAGATCGCCCTGGCTGATCCCTGCCTGAATCTCGAGCTGATGGCGCGCCCTCGCTGAATTCTCGGCCGAGACGTCGCCGTGCAGGAAGTCGAGCTCCGGGCCGCCGCGCGCCAGCGACAGGCGATCGCGCAGCCGCCATGTGTGGAACACCGAAATCTGCAGCCGCGGGCGGCGGTCGGAATCGCCGCCGCTGACGCGCTGCAGCTCGGCCGCCGCGCTCACCGGCTCCCGCGGCGCCGGACTGACGGCGCGACCCAGCCGCTCGGTCAGATCGAAACCCCAGCGGATCTGTTGCTTGCTCGAGGACTGGAAGTTGACCGGTCGCGCATCGATCGAAATCAACCGGCCGCTCGCATCGCGAACGAAACGGCCGGGAAAGGCCTGCTCCAGCTCGGTCGACACGGCTGACAGCGACCCGAGCGTGCCGCGCGTTCGCGTGTCGGTGAAGTTGAAGCTCAGGATGAATTGCCGCTTGGGGAACGGGCGCAGCGTCATCGACGCGCTGGTGAGGTCGCTATGCTCCGGCCCGAGCCCGGGATTGCCGCCATCGAAACGCGTGACGCTCACCGTCTCGCCACGCGTGAAATCGAATATGCGCACGTTGGGCGTGGCGAGCAACGGATTGCCGAGCTGCTCGACGCTCGGCGCCTTGCCGACCCTGCGGCGCGATATCGAAATATTCAGCCCCGCCAGCGGCGACCAGAACAGCGCGGCGCTGTGGCTTTCCAGGCTGCGAAACTCGGAAAAGCTGTCACGCGCGTAGCTGAGCGACGCGGACACGGTGCCGAGCGGCGCGAGCGCGCCGGTGCCGCTGAGCAGGGGAATTTCGAAGGTGGCTTCGACCCGGCCATGGGTCCGCGCGAGATTCGATCGCATGTCGCCGGCCACGCTCCGCGCGAGGCCTTCGAGCTGCATGCGTTCGAGGCTGAAATCGAGCGTGGCCGAGACATCGCCCGCCGGCATCGGAAACAGCGAGCCGTAGAACAGCAGGTCGGCGTCTCCCGAGTTGCGCGTCGCCAGCGAAAGGTCGCGCGGGCGACCGTCGGGCGGCGGAACCGCAGCAACATCGCGGTCGGTCCGCGTCCGGTCGCGCGAATGATCGAAATTGCCGGTGAGCGACCAATCCCATTTGCCGAGCTTGCCGTCGAGCGCGAGGCCGAAGTGGGCGGTCCGGGAGGCGCCATCTCGCGCCAGAGGACGCCCCTCGAGCAGCAGGTCGTCGCTGCGTGCGCCAACCCGCGCGTGAGTCTGGTTGTCGACCATATTCGCATTGAACCGGGCATTGATGCCGCCAATCCTCGCTGCATAAGTCGCGTTCATTGCGACGCGGCTGGACTCCGGCAACAGGCTGCGAAAGCGCCCGAGGCCACCCTCGATTGGGCGATCGCTCTCGAGCAGCCAATCCGAACGATCATAGCTTGCCGCAAGGCCCCATCGCCGGCCGGGCCGGATGCGATCGATCGCCAGCCGGCCGCGGCTGCTTGCCCGCCCACCGTCGGTCGCCCGGCCATGCTCGGCGTCGGCGGTAATCCCGCGAAAGCTTGGGCGCAGCACGAAGTTCAGCAGCCGCTGATCGGCGCGATAGCCGAGACGCACGGCGACATCGCCGGAATAGACCTCGACACGCTGGAGTGCCTCGGGCGGCAGCTCGCGCAGCTCGCTAAAGTTGGAGATGCGCGTGCCGTTGAGCAGCACCACCGGCGCGCTGCCGTCCGGTCCGCGCACCTGCGCGCCAAGCGAGTCATAGAGCTCGCCGATGTCGCCGGCGCCATAACCCGATATGTCGGCGGGATTGAACGCGACGATCGGCGGACTGCCGAACAGCTCGCCAGGCTCGCGGCGCGCCACGACGATGATCTCGGTCGGATCAGTCCGTTGCCGGTCGCCCGGATCCTGCGGTTCTGCCGCATGGACGGCATCGACCGTTGCCGGGAGCAGGACGAAGCAAAGGCCGTGAGCGAATCTCATAGAGTGTCGAGCATGGCCGAAGCGGCGGCGCTTTGCGTGGTGATTTGTCCCCATGCGTCGGAGCGTCAGACTCCGCGGAACCGATTAACAGTCGATTATGAACGGCCTCGGCGGAAGCGGCCGAAAGCTAAGAGCGCGGGCGGCCTCGCCGGCCGCCCGCGACCCGAACGTGCAATCCTAGGACAGATTGCCCTGGCGATTGCCGCAAACCGACGAATTGTTGATCCCGGTCTGCTGGCCGTTCGCGCCAGGATCGGTCGGATCGGACTTCACGCCAAGATTATTGTCCTTGCCGAAAAAGCCGAACGCGCCGGAGCCTGCGCCCGAGCCGCACTGCGCACCAACGTCGGTGGCCTGCTGCCGTCCCGGGTTATCATTGTACCGATCGATCCCCGGCGTCGAGTTGCCTGCGGCGAGGGCCGCCGACGAAGCCAGCGCACCAAGGACCACGGCTGCCGCAAATATCGTCTTCATCGTCTTAATCCCCTCAATTATCTTCGAAAGATCGCGCAAACGACTCTGGCGCGACCCGCAGTTGAGATTGCACGGCGCCACAGGCGGTACAACTAATTATTAATTAACCATATTTTGTTTCGGCACCGACATTTCCGCTGTCGGTCGAGCCGATCAAGGCGTCATCACGCCGGGATCGCGGCGCATCACAGCGTCCGAGCCTTTTTCTTGTCAGGCCATCCTCGGCATGACGCGCCGGGCGGCGAACCGGATCGGGATGCCGAGGATATTGGCGCGGGTCCGGACCGCTTCCTGCGAGCGCCCCATCGCCCGCGCAATGGCCGGCGCGAACTCGCCCGCGGCGATGCGTTCGCGAAGCTCGGCCTCGCTGTTCTCGTCCCACCTTGCCCGGTGACGTTCTCGACAGATCTGCATCTTCCCTCTCTTCGCCAATGGCGGCGCGATTATCCCGCGTCCGATCACGAGCAGAGGCACAATGCTTCACCTGTGTAAAAGTGCCAGATTGACGCCTTCTCGGCATCAAATAGCTCAGATCACGATATAAGGGTTCGACCTGCCAGCAGCCTGGCTAAGTAGCCGTGGTTCATATCTGGCGCGACCCTCTGTCTCCCCTGCCCGGGCAAGGTCGATTCGCAGCCAATCCGTCGCCACCAGATGACCGGCTGTTTTTCCGGTTACCCGCCGGCCCGCGCTGCGCCATAGTCGCGCGTTGGAGAGGAACGAGATCATGGCGAGCAGCGCGGCGGCGGACGGCATTTCGGCGAGGGTGCCTGGCGAGACGATGACCGCGCTCGAGGAATGGCGCCGCTACTGGCCGGTCGTCCTCGCCGGCCTCTTCGGCTTCGTCCTGGCGAACTGCACGACCCATACGCTGAGCGTTTTCATGGCGCCGATCCAGGACGCTTTCGGCTGGAACCGCGCCGAGTATTCGCTCGGCTACAGCATCCACATGCTGCCGGGTTTCGTGGTTCCACCGCTGGTCGGCATCTTGATCGATCGCTACGGACCGCGTTGGGTCGCCGTGCTCGGATCGCTCGCTTTCGGCGTGACCTACAGCCTGCTCGCCACCGCGACCGGATCGATCGCCAACTGGCTGATGCTGTGGTTGTTGCTCGGGGCCGCCGGCCAAGTGGCGAACATCACCTTATGGTGTGCGGCAACATCCAGCGTGTTCACCGCCAGTCGCGGTTTCGCCCTCGCCGTCATCATGTTCGGCACGGCGGTGGGAAGCTCGCTCTGGCCATTCGTCTCGAACTGGCTGATCGAACGTTACGACTTTCGTACCGCTCTGCTCATCATCGGCGCCGCGGTGGGCGTCACGGTCGCGCTGCTCGCCTGGGTCGGCCTGCGGGTTGTCCCGCGCCCGCGCCGAGAGGAAGCGAAGCAGACCGCCGCACAAGCCGAGGCGCAAGCGGCTGCCGCGCCCGGTCTGACGGTTCGCGAGGGCGTGCGCTCGCCGTTCTTCTTCAAGCTCGCAGTGCTGATCATCGTCAGCTATGGCGTCGTGCTCTCGCTCACGATCCATCTTATCCCGTTGCTCACCGCGGCCGGGCTCACACGCGACACCGCGGTCAGGACCACCATTACCTATGGCGCCGCGCTGTTCGTCGGCAAGCTCCTCGTCGGCTTGGCGCTCGACCGCTTGCCCGCTCGCCTCATCGCCGTCGCCACCAATGTCGTCATGATCGTCTGCCTCATCATATTCGCCATACCGAATCCGGGCATCCCTTTGTCGATTCTCGCCGTCGTGCTGCTCGGCCTCACCTATGGCATGATTGGGCCGACCATCCCCTATCTCGCCTCGCGATACTTCGGGATGCGCAACTACGGCCGGCTGTTCGGCATCGCCACGGTCGCCTATGCGGTCGGCGCCTCCGCCGGCCCCTGGCTCGCCGGCCATACCTACGACGTGACCCACAGCTACCGGCTGTTCCTGCTCGGCAACATACCGCTGGCGCTGATCGCCATGGCGCTCTGCGCGACGATGGGGCCCTATCCCGACTTCGAGAAGCGCGCGGAAGCGGCGCAATAGCGCGGCCGGCAAGGCATGACGGAAGCAGAATTCCGCTCCGCCATTCTCGACAATTCATTCAACGGCGAGCTGCTGCGGCGATTGCCCGATCTCGGGCTCGGCCAATGTCATCTCACCGCCGGATGCCTCTATCAGACGGTTTGGAACCAGCTTTCCGGACATCCGCCCGACTGGGGCATCAAGGATTATGACGTCTTCTACTTTGACGAGGACCTGTCCTGGGAAGCCGAGGATCGGGTGATCCGCCGCGTCGCCGAAGCGACCGCCGATTTTCCGATCACCGTCGAGGTCAGGAACCAGGCACGCGTGCATCTCTGGTATCCCGAGCGCTTCGGCGGCGACTATCCGCAACTGACCTCCGCGCGCGAGGGCATCGACCTTTATCTGATATCCTGCACCCGTGTCGGAATCGAGGTGGAGACCGGCGCGCTGCACGCGCCGGACGGCTTCGACGACCTCGTTGCCGGCAAGTTGCGGATGAACCCGCGCTACGCCAAGCCGGCGAAATATCGCGACAAGGCCGAGAGCTATCGGCGGCGATGGCCCTGGCTCGAGATCATGGACTGACGGCATCGCTGAGCCGCTCGGCAAATTGCCGCGGGGCCACTGTCCCATCGCGGCGATCGCCGAATGGAAATCCGACCGATAACTGGGTAGTCATGTACCTCGGGAGGGCACCATGACAGCCGGCACGATGGGGCGATTGACGGAATTCGCCCGCCAGGACTTCTGGCGGCAGACCTTTCCGACGCTCCACATCAACCAAGCTGTGAACGAACCCTTCGCCAATCGCGTGCTGCGCCGGCCGCTGCCCAAGACCATGGCGCTCAACGCCGAGCGGATGCGCGAGGACGGCTATTTCCAGGACTGCGACGCAACCATCAAACGCCTGGCGCCGGCGCTCGCCGACGCGGTGCGGACCTGCCACCGCCTCGATATCCCGCCAGCCTTTCTGTTCCTCTTCGATGAGCCGTGGAAGTGCTTCTATTCGCTCCATAATGTGATCGAGTCTTTTCTCGGCGATTATCGTGTGCTGCCGGATTTCTGGGTCTGGCATGTCGAGCCGCAGGCCGCCGAGGCCGGCTGGGCGCCGCATCGCGACAAGGGGTACAAGGCGCTCGGCCCCAATGGCGAGCCATTGTCGCTGACGCTGTGGATTCCGCTATCGGATGCCACGCCGCTGTCGAGCTGCGTCTATGTGCTGCCGAAAAGCCGCGACCCGGTCTACGGCACCGAGCGGGACCATCAGTGGCAGGTCGACTATCCGTCGATCCGCGCGCTCACCGCCAGGCCCGGAGAATATCTCTGCTGGAGTCAGGCGCTGCTGCACTGGGGCAGCGTCTCCTCCCGCTTCGCCGATGGACCGCGCATCGCCATGGCGCTCGAAGTCCAGCGCGGCGACATTCCGCCAATGAACGAGCCGCTGCTGCCGCCCTTTGGCAATCTCGACTTCACATCCAGGCTGTGGATCGTCGCCAAGCAGATCCTGCAATACCGTCACATGTATCATGTGCGGCCGGAGTTCGAGGCGCTCGCCCTGTCGATGGTCAACCCGCAGGGCGCTGCTTCCTGACGTCAGCGCGCAATGGCTATTGCGCCAGCGACGGCGCGGGCCATAGCAGTTGAACGAGCGCACAGCCGGGAGAGGATCGTCATGGCCCAGAGCTTCACCTTCGGCGAGCTCCCGCCCGCCCCGCCCAAAGCGATCATCGACGAGCTCGCCGGCTATGAGGTCGCCTGGCTCTCCGACGCGATGGAGCTCTATCTGATGGACCGCGAGATCCGCCCGGTCTGGCGCGACGTGCCACGGCTGGTCGGACCGGCGGTGACCGTCACCATCGCGCCGGGCGATTTCGTCATGATTGCTGCGGCAATGAAGCAGGTGCGCCAGGGCGACGTGTTGGTGATCGACGGGCGCGGCGACAGCTCGCGCGCGGTCTGGGGCGATTATTTCGCGACCTGGGCACGCGACCTCGGCATCGCCGGCGTGATCATCGACGGCGCGACCCGCGACGCCGCCGGCATCGGGCGTCTCGGCCTGCCGGTCTTCGCCCGCTCGACGACCCCGCGCAAGCCGATCCTCGGCGGCCATGGCGAGGTCAATGTCCCGGTCAGCTGCGGCGGCGTCTGCGTGCTGCCCGGCGACATCATCGTCGGCGACGACGAGGGCGTGATCGTCGTGCCGCTGCGCCATCTCGACGGCATCGTGGCGCGCGTGCGCAAGGTCGCCGCAACCGAGCGCAGCGGCCATGGCATGGAGACCGGCGGACGCGAGCGCTACGCCGAGTTCTTCGACAAGGCCTTCGCCAGCCGCGTCGCCCCGCCGCTCAGCGAGGAGTGATCACGGCCAGCCCAGTATTTTCTCCGCCGCGCCGCCCAGGATCAGCCGCTTCTCCTCATCGCTGAGCACCGGGCTTTCGCGGATGAACATCAGCGCCTCGGCATGGCTGTGCTTGCCCGGATAGGGCACCAGCGCGTTCGGTATTTCCATCCGGCCGATGCCGAAGCGGCCGTTGAACCGGCTGCTGTCGCTCGCCCACATCAGCCGCCCGGCGCCGAAGGCATCGACGATCTGGCGCAACGCCTGCGCCGAATCCGGATAGGGATAGGACTGCTTCGACAGCGACGGCAGACCGCACAGCTTGACCGCAATATTGGGATAGCGGGCGAGAGCGAGTAGCTCGGGCAGCCTGGCAAAGGGCTCCGGCTCGCGCTCATCCATCGGCGGCTGGCGCAGCCCGAGGTGATCGACGATCAGAGTCAGCCCGGGATAGCGCTCAGCGATCCCGCCGGCCTTCGGCGTGTCGCCGGTGATCATGCAGAACAGCGGCACGCGGTGATGCTCGCAGGCGGCGAACACCGGATCCCAGACGCCCGCGTCGAGCCGTTTGATCTCGCGCCGGTCGAGCGGCCAGCCGAGCACCGCGCGCAGGCCGACCTGCCCCTGGGCGCGGCGATCCTTGGCCGCGCCGACGAAGCGGTCGAGATCCTCCTCCTCCGGCGCGACATGCGGCACATAGGTGAAGCGATGCGGCATCGCCGCCGCTGCCACCGGGGCAAAGCTCTCGTCGGCGGGAAAGATCACCGTCCGGTCGATGCCGAGCGCATCGAGATAGGCCGCGACCGTCTCGATCAGCAGGCGATGCTGGAGCGCCTTGCTCTCGCCGGTCCAGTCGGCCCAGGGCGCCGGCTCGTGCATCTGCGCGTCGGTGATCCGCATCCTCGTCCTCCCGCTGTTCTCGACGAGGAGTTCGACTACAGTGGGGGCGTAAAGGCAATAAGACGAGAACAGCCCCTACTCGTCATTCCCGCGAAAGCGGGAATCCAGCTGTTCGGACGCAGTGGCTTCCTCAGAGCCCGTCGCCACGCTCGAGCTGGATTCCCGCTTTCGCGGGAATGACGAAGAAAAAGGATGCGAATGCGGGGGAGCTACGACGTCATTGTGGTGGGAGCCGGCGCCTCGGGCTGCGCGCTCGCCGCGCGGCTGGCGGAGGATCCGGCGCGCTCCGTCCTGCTGGTCGACGCCGGCCCGCATTTCCAGGCGATCGAGGATTATCCGCCGGAGCTGCGCTACGGCGCCCTGTTCGGCGCCAGCGCGCCCGGCCATCCCAACAACTGGAACTTCACCGCGACGCTGCGGCCCGGCGTCCAGCAGCCGCTGTCGCGCGGGCGGCTGTTCGGCGGCTCGACCGCGCTCAACGGCATGGTCTTCACCCGCGGCCTGCCCGAGGATTTCGACGGCTGGGCGGCCGCCGGCAACACCGCCTGGTCCTTCGAGCAGGTCCTCCCCTATTTCAAGCGGCTGGAGCGCGACGCCGATTGCGCCGGCAACGCCCATGGCGATGACGGGCCGATGCCGATCCGCCGCCACCCGCCGGAGCAATGGGCGCCCGCGACCAGGGCCTTCATGGCCGCCTGCGAGGAAGCCGGCTTCCCCCGGGACCCCGACATGAACGCGCCGGGCTCGATCGGCTATGGCGCGCTGCCGATGAACAGCGTCGGCGGCACCCGCTTCAACACCGCCCTGGCCTATCTCGCACCGCAGCGGGAATGTTCAAATCTGGACATATTGCCCAGCGCTAATGTCATTTCGCTGATGCTCACTGGCCAGCGCGCGACCGGCATCCGCGCCGAGCATGACGGCAGGACGATCGAGCTCCACGGCGGCGAGATCGTGCTGAGCGCGGGCGCGGTCAAATCGCCACATCTGCTGATGCTTTCGGGCATCGGCCCGGCCGACGAGCTGCGCGCCGCCGGGATCGATGTGGTGCTGGAGTCGCCCCATGTCGGGCGCAATTTCACCGACCATTGCACGATCCACTTCCCGCTGCGCGTGCCGGGGCTGAAGCGCGGCAAATTCGACCCGACCACAATGGCGCTGTCGGAAGCCGGCCTCCACTACACCGCCGACGGCTCGGCCGAGCACAGCGACATGATGCTGATGGCGACGACCGTGCCGCTCAACGTCTCGCTACTGCAGACCAGCTCGCTCTGGCAGCAGCTCAGGATGCTGGCGCTGGCGACGCGGCAGATGTCCTGGGCCAAGCTCAAGGAGCAGCTGCTCAGCGAATGGGACCTCGGCATCATGGTCATCCTGATGCAGGGCCGCAGCCGCGGCGAGATCCGCCTCGCCTCGCCCGACCCGCATGTCCACCCGCTGCTCGACTACCACTATCTCGACGATCCTGAGGATCTGCGCCGCATGCGCGACGGCTTCCGCCTCGCCGCAAAGCTGATCGACAGCGCGCCCTATCGCGCGATCGGCGCGCGCCGCATGCTGAGCGACGCGGTCCTCGCCTCCGACGAAGCGCTCGACGCGCATCTCCGCGCCCATGTCGGGACCTCGATCCACATGGCGAGCAGCTGCCGCATGGGCCGCAGCCGCGCGGACTCGGTCGTCGACCAATATTGCCGCGTCCACGACACCGAGGGGCTGAGGGTGATCGACACCTCGATCATGCCCAATGTCGTCCGCCGCTGCCCCGCCGCGACGGCGATCATGATCGGGGAGCGCGCGGCGGCGTTTTTTTGAGCGGGCGACGCGCAACGGCGCGCCCTTGTGCCGTGGCCGTCCGCCGGTGCAGGCTGGCGCGCGAGTGCCGGCTCGAAATATGCTACAAATCCGGCGCAGATCGGAGGGGGATCAGTCTCGATGGAGGCGCCGGAATCGCAGCCGCCATTGCCATGGGCGACGCAGCCGTCCGGGCGTGGCGCTGCATTCTGCGACTGGTGTGGACGATCCATTTACGCACCGGCAACGCCCTGCAGTCTCGCCAATCCGGCAAATCTTTTGGCCGTCGTCGCCTTGGCAAGGGCCGGCGCCGGCGATCGCTGCGAATACGAAGCCCGAACACGAGGACTCCTGCCGGCCAGATTATCCGATGCGGCAGCGGACGGAGAGACAGCGTCCTGATGTGACGCGCGCGACGATCATTCCGACGTCAGAGGCAAGCGGAGACTGGACCATGAGATTGGCGGGCAAGGTCGCAATCGTCACCGGCGCGGCCAACGGCATGGGCGCTGCGACTGCAAAGCTGTTCGCCCGCGAGAGTGCGCGCGTCGTCGTTGCCGACATTCGCGAGGACGGCCAGGCCGTCGCGGATGCGATCAACGCCGATGGCGGCGAGGCAATCTATCATCAGCTCGACGTTGCCGAAGAGACAGCGTGGGAGTTGCTGATCGCGGAAACCGTCGCGCGCTTCGGCCGCATCGACATCCTGATCAACAATGCCGGCATCAGCGGCGTCGCCGATCCCGACCTGACCAGCACCGAGACCTGGGACCGGTTGATGGCGGTCAATGGCAAGAGCGTCTTTCTCGGGACCAAGCATGTCGTGCCGGTCATGCGCGCGCAGGGCGGTGGCGCGATCGTCAACATCTCCTCGATCTCGGCCTTCACCGGGATGGACAAGGTCCACATGGGCTACAACGCTTCCAAGGCTGCCTCGCATCTGATGAGCAAGGCAGCGGCGGTGCACCATGGCCGTGACGGCATAAGGGTGAACTCGATCCATCCCGGCCTGATGCCGGCGATGCTCGGCACCCGGACCGCCGCGCATATGCCGAAGGAAGGGCGCACGGCGATCTTCGCGCGTATCCCGCTGGGCCGCCCGGGACGGGTCGACGAAGTCGCCTACGCCGCGCTGTTCCTGGCATCGGACGAGGCAAGCTACATCAGCGGCGCCGAGCTTACGGTTGACGGTGGCTGGCAGGCCAATGCCTGAGCTAGAGTGCCGCCAGCTTACAAACACCGCATCAGAAAGTGCACGCGATCGCGCCCGCCCAAGTCCGGCGCTTCATGGCGCGCCTTGAAGGCGACGGTGAGATCGTGCGTGCCGGGCGTGGTCAGCGTGATGTGCAACTTGCGCAATTCC
>Ga0105240_10009211_pt1 | contig 14004 bp, 11 predicted proteins | sample KBSC54metaG_FD_80426 | JGI IMG/M metagenome (GOLD analysis project Ga0105240, IMG submission 80426) | Corn rhizosphere microbial communities from Kellogg Biological Station, Michigan, USA - KBS C5-4 metaG | ecosystem: Host-associated > Plants > Roots > Rhizosphere > Soil | place: Michigan, USA... | reverse complement strand
TGCCTGAACAGGAACAAACTGTGTCGCATTGTTCCAATCGAAGGAGAAAGCGATGAGCAGCAGCTTTGCCGGGATCATCTTCACCCCTGCCGTCAGGGCGCAGCAGGAGCACTATGGCTCGCGGGCGCATTACGCGCAGAGCGCTGCGGATGCCGGTCCGTTCGCGGGCCTCGGCCCCGCCGAGGCCGGATTCCTCGCGCACACCGATGGCTTTTTCGTCGCGACGGTGACCGAGACCGGATGGCCGTACGTGCAGCATCGCGGCGGGCCGCGCGGGTTCGTGAAAGTGCTGTCGCCGGCGCGGATCGCATTCGCCGATTTTCGCGGCAATCGCCAGTACGTCACCGCCGGCAATGTTTCCCGGGACGGGCGTGTCGCGATCATCGTGATCGATTACGCGCATCGACGGCGGCTGAAGCTGCTGGGCACGCTGCGCTTCGTCGATGTGGGCGATGCAGATCCGGCGCTGGTGGAGAAACTGGCATTGCCCGGCTATCGGGCGCGCATCGAGCGGATTGCGGTGGTCGATGTGGTCGCGGCCGACTGGAACTGCCCGCAGCACATCACGCAGCGGTTGACACTCGACGAGGTCGAAGCCGCGACGCAGCCGTTGCGCGAGCGCATCGCGGAGCTCGAGGCAAGGCTCGCTCCCGGTTCACAACCCCGCGAAGTCACGGGAGAAATCAGCGAGGCGGCCGTTATTTGACCACGCGATCCGCGCCGCGGATACTTCGAATGTCGAACCGACATCGAGGTCAGCATGAAAGCCAGGCCGAGCGCACGCCGCAAATTCCTGCAACGGGTGACTGCGCTGGCGGGAGCAGGGATGCCGCTCGCCGCCGGACTGCGCGCAGGCGTCGCTGCCGCAGCATCGTCGACAGCCTACGATCCGGCGGCGAAGTTCGATCTCGAGGTCAGCGAGGTCGAATTCCTGCGCACGCCGGCCGGCCGCCAACTGATGGCGCGCATCTATCAGCCGAAAGGCGCCGGACCGTTTCCGGCGATCCTCGACTTGCACGGCGGCGCGTGGCGGCGCAAGGATCGGCTGGCCGAGGAGCCGATGGATCGCGCACTCGCGGCGTCCGGCCTGCTGGTCGTCGCGATCGACCTCAGGCTGTCGGGAGAAGCGCCGTATCCGGCGTCGGTGCAGGATGCGAACTACGGCGTGCGCTGGTTGAAGTCGAAGGCGGGCGGCTGGAAAGGCGATCCGGGCCGGATCGGCATCTACGGCAGCTCGAGCGGCGGCCATGTCGCCGAGCTGCTGGGCATGCGTCCGCGCGATCCGCGCTACAACGCAATCCCGCTTGCCGCGGCGCCGAATGTCGACGCGACGGTTGCGTTCATCGCCACCCGCTCGCCGGTCAGCGATCCGTATGCGCGCTTCCAGCAGGCCGAGCGGATGAAGCGGCAGGAGATGGTCGACAACAGCCGGCTGTATTTCAAGCCGTGGGAAACGATATTCGAGGGCAATCCGCAGCAGATTCTCGACCGGCACGAAGCGGTCTCGCTGCCGCCGTTGCTGATCATGCAGGGCGCGCTCGACGACAACGTGCTGCCGTCCGTCCAGCAGAAATTCGCCGCCACGTACAAGGCGGCGGGCGGCGTGTGCGAATTTTCGGTGTTCGACGGCAGCGAGCACGAGTGGGTCGCGAAGCCGGGCCCGCAAACCGATCGCGCGCGCGACATGGTCAAGGCGTTCATCGCGCGGCAGTTGAGCGCCTGATCGGCGCGCAACAGAGGTAACGCGGCCCGCTCGGGCGCGTGATCGTCGTGCAATGACGCTTGCGCGCGCAGGGGTGACGCGTGACTATGCGGCAGATGCCGCCGGCGTGCCGCCCCCGCCCGGAAACAATCGCTTCGCGCGCGTCAACAGCAGCACGGCGATCGCCAGGTTGACCAGGTTCCATGCGATGCCGTTGACGAACGCCGCGTGGTACGACCCGGTCAGGTCGAAGATCTTGCCGGAAACCCACCCGCCCAGCGCCATTCCGAGCATCGTGCACATGATGATGGCGCCGACGCGGGTCCCGGCTTCGTTCGCCGGGAAATGTTCGCGGACGATGATCGCGTACGACGGGACGATCCCGCCCTGGAAGAGCCCGAACAGCGCCGAGATCACGTACAGCGAGGCGAGCCCGTCGAACGGCAGGAACAGGAGCAGCGCGAGGCCCTGCAGCGCGGAGCCGAGCAGCAGCGTGCGCAGCCCGCCGATCCGGTCGCAGATCGCGCCGGAAATGATGCGGCTGGCGATCCCGAATCCGAGCATCACCGCGAGCATCTCGGCGCCGCGCGCGAAGCCGTAGCCGAGGTCGCCGCAATAGGCGACGATGTGGACCTGCGGCATCGCCATCGCGACACAGCAGGCAGTCCCGGCGATGCACAACAGCAATTGCGCCTTTGCCGGCGACATGCCGAACGGCATCGCGCTGCCGCCGCGCGCAATGTGCGCCGCTGCGGCGCTGGCGCGGGCAGGCCTCGGCGGCCGCGGCCGCAGGAAGAGCGCCAGGCCCATCATCGTCAACGCGGTGAACGCGGCCATGATGAAGTACGTGTGTCGCCAGCCGATCGCAGTGACGAGGCTCTGGACGATCGGTGGCCAGATCGCGCCGCCCAGGTAGTTGCCGCTCGCGCAGATCGCGACGGCGATCCCGCGGCGGCGGACGAACCACAGCGACGTGTCGGCCATCAGCGGGGCGAACGTCGCCGAGCAGCCGAAGAGGCCGATCAGCACGCCGTGGGCGATGCCGAACGTCCAGATATTGCCGGCCATCCCGGCCGCCCAGAAGCCCAGCCCCATGCAGAGGCCGCCGATCAGGAGCGGCACCATTACGCCGAAGCGGTCGGCGAGCCTGCCCATCAGCATGCCCCCGACGCCGAAGCCGATCATCAGCAACGTGTACGGCATCGACGCATCGGCGCGCGTCACGCCGAATTCGCGCTGCACGGCGGGCAGCACGACCGCGATGATGAACATCCCGTTCGCCCCGCAGGTCATGATCGCCAGCGTGACGATCAGGCGCGTCCAGGCGTAGCGGGAATCGGGTTCGTGCGAGGCGGTCGACATTGCGGGGAGCAAAAGCGCTCCATCATGCCGTGCCGCTCGCGACTTATCAAGGTTGGCGTCAGGCGCTACCCTCGCGGCTCATCACATCGATCCACGATGCGAACCACGAGGGGTTGCAGAAGGAGCTCCGCTACGGCATCTTCGTCGCCGCCAGCTTGATCGCGTTGCGGATCCTGCCGTACGTGGCGCACCGGCACACATTCTCGATCGCATCGATGTCGGCATCGGTCGGCTTATTGTGCGTGCGGGCCAGCAAGTCGACCGCGGCCATGATCTGGCCGCACTGGCAGAAGCCGCATTGCGGGACGTCGAGGTCGAGCCATGCCTGCTGCACCGGATGCAGCGTGTCGCCGTTGGCGAGGCCCTCGATGGTGGTCACCTTCTTTCCCGCCACCGCCGAGATCTTCGTCGAGCACGCCGTTATCGCCTTGCCGTTGAGCAGGCAGGTGCAGGCCTTGCAGACATTGATGCCGCAGCCGTACTTCGGCCCGGTGAGGCCGAGCTTGTCGCGCAACACCCAGAGCAACGCCATGTCGCCGGGTGCGTCGACGGTTACTGCAGCACCGTTGAGTGTGAAGCTGTATTTGGACATTTTCGTGGCTCCTCAGGCAAGGGTTCCGGGCGGAGGCAATTGACCGGGCGGCGGCGCATCGGTAATCGGATCCTGGGCATTGAGCGGGAAGTTGCGCGGCTTGATGCCGGTCGCCCTCGCATACGCGTTGGCGATCGCGCCGGACGGCGCCGACATGCCGGGCTCGCCCATGCCGGCAATCGGATCGCCGACGTTCGGCATGATGATCACCTGCACGTTCTTCGGAAAGTCCTTCATCCGCGGCCAATGGTAATGGTGATAACTGGCCTCGATCGCCTCGCCGTTCTGGATGTGCAGGCCGGCGTTGAGCACCAGCGCGATCGCTTCGGCCAGGCCGCCATGGCATTGCTGCTCGATGCCGGACGGATTGATCGGCTTGCCGACGTCGATCGCGATCGTCGCGCGCGTTACCTTGCAGTGCGCCGGGTCGGTCGCGTCGAGCTCGACGATGCACGCGGTGAACGCGCGCGACTCCATGTGCACGCCGACGCCTTGCGCGAAGCCGGCGGGCATCGCCTTGCCCCACTGTCCGGCGGTGGCGACCTGCTCCAGCACGGCCCGCGCCCGCGGCAGCCGCAGGTATTGGAGCCGGAATGCAACCGGATCGATGTGCATCGCCTGCGCGATCTCGTCAGTGATGATTTCCTCGACGGTGCGCGCCGGCTGGATATGCACTGAGCGATACGAAACGGTGTTCCAGTCGAGTGTCACCGGCGTCAGCAGCTTCGTGCTGGTCCCATAGTTGTAGGGAGAAGAGACCATTGTCTTGAAGAAGAACTGCTCGTAGTTCATGTTGCCGAACGCCTGCGGCATTCCCTCGGGGAAAGCGCCGGTTGTTGCCGTGCCCTTCTCGCCGTAGCCATGGCGCGCATCCAGGCGCACGGCGGCGATGTGCTGTTCGTAGCTGACCACGCTGCCGAGCAGAATTGTCGCCCGCACGTTGTGCACCTGGGGCGGACGCAGCCGCGTCTGGCGAATGTCGTCGCTGCGGTGGTACATCAGCTTGCAGATGCGGCCGGTCGCCTTCGATACATAGGCCGCGACCTGCACCGGATCCCAGAACAGCCTGCGGCCGAACGCGCCGCCGCTCGGGATCACGTGCGCGGTGACTGCGCTCTCCGGCAATCCGAGATCCGCGGCGGTCGCCTGCAGCGCGACGATCGGCGTCTGCAACCCGGCCCAGATCTCGGCGCTGTCGGCGCGCACGTCGACGATCGCGCACTCCACTTCCATCGGGCAGTGCGTCGCAGGGGCGAACGTAAACTCGCCGTCGATCGTCAGCGCGCCCAGGGGCGGCGCGAGGAGCGGCGGGTTCGCCGCCCTCAACGCGGCAAAGATCGAAGCGTTGGTCTGCCCGGCATTCGATCCGTCACCCCACGTGATATCGAGCGCGCGGGCCGCGTCCCACGCCTGGCCGAAGGTCTCGGCCATCACCGCGACGCCGACCTGCCGTGGCACGATGTTGCCGCCCGGCGGAACGACGATGACGTCGATCACGCCGGGCATCGCCTTGACCGTGGCCGTGTTGTTGACGCTGACGACGGTGCCGCGGATCTGCGACGGCATCCGCCACATCGTCGGCATTGCGTTCGCCACCGGCTGGTCGAGCGTGAATTTCTTCCTGCCGGTCACGATGTCGCGCGCATCGAGCCGTCGCGTGAACGCGCCGATGATCTTGTACTGCGACGGGTCCTTCGGCTGCGCGCTCGGCAATGGCAGCGTCGCCGCGCCGATCGTCAGCGAGCCGTAGGTCGCGCTGCGCCCGTCGGGCGCAATGACGACGCCGGCCTCGACGCGCAGGTCCGAAGGCGACAGCAACCACTGCTGGGCCGCATAGGCAACCAGGCGCGCCCTGGCCGAAGCCGCCATGACCGGCAGCACCGGATCGAAGCAGCGAACCGACGAGGAGCCGCCCGTAAGCTGGTTGTACATCAGGTCGGGCTGGGCATCGGCGGAGTGGACGATCACGTCGGAGAGCGGAACGTCCATCTCCTCGGCGATCATCATCGCCAGCGCGGTGGCGATGCCCTGGCCTTGTTCGAGCCGGGGCATCTCCAGCGTGACCTTGCCGTCCGTTCCGACCGACAGCTTGACCAGCGGCATCGTCGGTGCGCTGAACTGGACCAGGGAGTCGCCGACGTCGTAGTAATCGACGGTATCGGGAGGCGATAACGCGATGGGCGTGGCGGAAGCGGTAGCGGGGATCGCCAGGTTGACGCCGAAGCCGGCGACGATGGTCAACACGGGCGAGGATAGTGCGTAAGTCAGGAGCTTTCGGCGCTGGAGCGAGAAGTTTTGCTCGTCGCCGCCTTCATTCAAAGCCTCCATCGGGAGATCTTTGGGATCGTTCATTCTTTTCTCCTTCAGTGTTTCGTTTCGTGCCTCGAATCCTCTCTCCTCCGTAAAAATGGTTGATACATCCCCGATGAATCCGGCGCGGCAGGAATGGCTCCAATTTGCGCATTCGTGCACCTTTACCGGGAAGCCCGGCATTGCGGCGCCACGATATTGCGCGACCCGCGCTCGAGCGGATCGTCAGCCTTTGGCCGGCATACTTCCGTTCGTTTTCGCACACGGCAAAATTTGCACCTGCTTCGCGAGGCAGGTAAACGATGCGGTCGAAGGGCGGGCGGCGCCGGCAGTACGCTAAACTTCGCCTCCCGAGCACTGGAGCCAGACATGAATTCATTCGATATCGTCCATCGCTTCCGGCCCATGCAGCGCATCGCGCGGCTTGCGGCCTCGATCGGGCTCACGGCTTTTTTCATCGCCGCTGCAACGGCCGCCTTCGCGCAGGTCGGGGAGAGGCCGGTGCGGATCATCCTTCCGAACGCCACCGGCTCCGGCGTCGATGCGATCACGCGCAGCGCGCAACAGGCGCTGTCGAAAGCGCTGGGAATGCCGGTCATCGTCGAGAACCAGCCCGGCGCCGGCGGCATCGTGGGCGTCCAGACGCTGACGCGCGCGACGCCTGACGCGATGACGCTCGGCATCGTCTCGAACAACGTCGTCATCTTTCCCAGCGTGCTGAAGAGCGTCCCCTTCGAGTTGCCGGGAGACATCACGCCGATCGCGATCATCGGCTACACGCCGATCGTGCTGGTCGTCAATCCGAAGGTGCCGGCGAACAACCTGAAGGAGTTCGTCGCGCTGCTGAAATCGAAGCCCGGCCAGATCAACTACGCGTCGGGCGGCAACGGCACGATCCTGCACCTGGCCGCGGAAATGTTCCTCGACGAGGCGGGCGCGAAGGCAACCCACGTGCCGTACAAGGGCGTGGGCCCGATGGTCACCGACCTGATCGGCGGCCAGGTGCAGTTCGGCGCCGTCGCGCTGCCATCGGTGCAGGGACAGCTGAAGAACGGCACGCTGCGCGCGATCGGCATGGCGACCTCGAAGCGTGTTCCCGCGGCTGCGGACATTCCGACGTTCGCCGAGCAGGGGATGCCGGGCTACGTCGTCGAGGCGTGGTTCGCGATGATCGGTCCCAAGGGAATGAGCGCCGCCGACGTCAAGCGCGTGCACGACGCGGTCGTTGCCGCATTCGCCGACCCCGCCGTCAAGGAGGCGATGGACAGGCAGGGCAACGTGATCAACGTCAGCACCACCGAATACGCGCGCGACTTCTTCAGAAGCGAGCTTGCCAAGTATGCGGCGCTGGTGAAAAAAGCCGGCGTCGAAGCCCAGTAAAGGAGCCGCGCCGATGAAATCGCCGGGACTGACGATCCGCAGGCTGAACGTGCGCGCGGTGTCGGCGCCGATGGCGCTGCCGCTGCAGACCAGCAGCGGCGCCGTCGCCGCGGCGATCCTGATCCTGGTCGATCTGCAGACCTCCGCCGGGATCACCGGCCGCGCCTACCTGCAGTCGTACACGAAGGCGACGGTCAAGCCGATTGTGGAACTGGTCACTGCAATGGGAGAGATGATCGCCGGCGATCCGCTCGCACCGTTCGAGATCGAGAAAAAGCTGCGCCAGCGATTCACGCTGCTCGGCGTGCACAACATCGTGCTGTTCGCGATGTCGGGAATCGACATGGCGGCGTGGGATGCGCTCGCGCAAAGCGTCGATCAGCCGCTGGTCGGCATGCTCGGCGGGACGCCGCGTCCCGTGCGCGCGTATAACTCGAAGGGCCTCGGCATCATGCCGGTGAAGGCGCTGGCGAAGGAAGCCGAAGCGCTCGTCAACGAGGGCTTTTCCGCGGTCAAGCTGCGGCTCGGCCGGCCCGATCCGAACCACGATGTCGCGGCGCTGCGAGTGGTCAGGAAGGCGATCGGGCCTGATGTGACGCTGATGTGCGATTACAACCAGTCACAGTCGGTCAACCAGGCCATCCTGCGCGGGCGGATGCTCGACGATGAAGGCGGGCTGCACTGGATCGAGGAGCCGACGCGCGCCGACGACTTCGACGGCAACAGGAAGATCGCCGACGCGCTGAGGACGCCGGTCCAGGTCGGCGAGAACTTCATGGGCCCCGAGCAGATGGCGCAAGCGCTGGCCGCGGGAGCCTGCGACTACGTGATGCCCGACGCGCAGCGGATCGGCGGCGTCACCGGCTGGATGCGCGCGGCCGCGCTTGCACAAGGCGCGGGACTCGAGATGTCGTCGCACCTCTTTCCGGAAATAAGCTGCCACCTGCTCGCGGTGACGCCAACCTGTCACTGGCTCGAATATGTCGATTGGGCCGCGCCGATTCTCGCCGATCCGCTTGTCGTCAAGGACAGCCACGTGATGATTCCGGATGTACCGGGAAGCGGCATCCGGTGGAACGAAAAAGCCGTTGCCCGGTATTTGTTCTAGGCCTGAACGATGCATCGTATTTGCGCGCGTGGTCAATTGTCTGCTGATGCGTTTGGGTAATATTACCGAAAAGCCCTTGTGTGGCAGCATGTTTCGAAACGTGCGCCATTTGTAAATAAAAGTTTCGATCTTCGATCAGCGGCGTCCATTCGCCGTAAAATCGAAAAATGATGTTGGCATCTGGAAGCAAGGCGCGGGCAACAATAATAATGACCGCGCGCGAGCGGCACTCACTGACCGAAGCGGCGATCGACAGCATCGTCGCCGATACTGCTGGTCCGTACCGTTTCGTCTATGTCGACGCGCAGTCTCCGCCATGGCTGCGCGACACGCTTGCCGCGCGTGCCGGAGAATGGAATCTCGAGGTTGTCCGCTTCGACGAACCGCTGTCCGCGCAGGAAGCGCGCAGGCGCATCGCGCCATCGATCGCGACCGATTACGCGGTGTTCATCGACAACGATATCCAGGTCGAGGAAGGCTGGCTCGACGCCCTCATCGCATGCGCCGACGAGACCGGGGCCGGCATTGTCGGCTCGCTGTACTTGTGGGGAGACGGAATTTCACCGCCGAAGATCCACATGGCGGGCGGCCGGTTGGTGGAAACGGCTGCCGGGGGCGGACGCGTTCTGGAAGAATTCCACGAGCTGCTCAATGCCGATCCGCGCGCGGTGCCGCGCGAGCTGGTTCGCCGCAGCTGCGACTTCGTCGAATTCCATTGCATGCTGATTCGCACCGCGTTGCTGCGCGATCCGGCATTCTTCGACCCGCAGATTTGCTGCGTTCACGAGCACATCGACGTCGCGCTGCAGGCGCGCCGTAACGGTTATCGCGTTTACTTCGAGCCGGCTTCGCGCGTTCACTACATGGCGTTCGCCGACTACATGCTCGACGACCTCGAGTTCTTCAAGGCGCGGTGGTCGAAGTCCGAAGGCGATTCGAGCATCGAAGCGTTCTGCAGAAAGTGGAACGTGGTCAACGACGACCGCTCGTTCGGCGATATTCGGCAATACCTGCGCACCCATGTCGCGCAAATCGATCCGCTGCGCGCCGACACGGCGATCACCGCCGATCGCCGGCAGCCGATGCGGGCGAGCGAGCTGGTCCAGTCGCGATCGGCGCTGCTCGACGCCGCGGCGCAGCGCGGCTATCCCCAGAAAGACCTCGACCGGATCGCGGCTGCATATCGCCTGGCGCAACGGCTGTTCGACGGTATCTACCGGCCGTGCGGGCGACCGTTCGTCAATCACGCAGTCGGCGTAGCCGGCGTGCTCGTTCGCTACGGCTTCGCGGTGCGCAACGTCGTCGCCGCCTTGCTCCATTCCGCGTATACGCACAGCGCGAGCGACGCGCAGTCGATCGCCGATGCGCTCAATGGCCTGGGTGGAGACCTGGAACGGCGTGTGCGCGCCTACACCGAGCGCGATCGTGATCCGGCGGCCAACGAAGACGGCTTCGAAGCAGATGCGTTGTCCACGCTGTCGGTCTTCGAAGCGGAGACGCTGGCGCTCGTGGCCGCAAACGAAATCGACATGCACCTGTCCGGCGAATTCCGCTACAGCGGGCGCAGCGACGCGATCAGCGAAGCGGCGATGGTCCGTATCGAACATGTCTGCCGAACGATCGGCGCCGACGGCCTGTACGTCACGCTGCAACAGGCCCGCGCCGCGCGCGCGGCCGTAGCCGACGGGTTGCAGACGCATCTGTCCGGAAGCTACCGGATTTCCCCTGCGGCAAACGACCGCCCGGCGGTTCAGGCGGGCACCGGCGCCCGGTCCTCGACGCCGCATTGAAGCAGTCAGGCCTGCGGGCTTTTTCGTGCTAAAGTCGTGCCGCGGTCAGTTGCTTGCTGTCCGCGGATGAGACAGGGGTGCTCGCTCGTTGAGCGATGCTGAGAGATACCCTAGAACCCGATCCAGGTAATACTGGCGTGGGAAGTTTCAGTGGCCGCACCTGGTTTCGTCCATCACGCACCGAACAAGGAGATGGACATGACAACCGAGAACGCAATCCCCAACCTCGACAGTCTCGCGCGCGACCTGGGGCAGAAATTTGCCTACCCTGCGTCGACCAAGACCTATTTGCCGGGGTCGCGTCCCGACGTGCGCGCGCCGGTGCGCATGGTCGCGCAGGCGGATACGATCATCGGCGACAAGCGGGTGCCGAATCCGCAGATCCCCGTCTACGATACCTCGGGTCCGTACAGCGATCCGGACGTGCTGATCGATCTCGATCGCGGACTCGAAAAGCTGCGCGCGGGGTGGATCTCCGAGCGCTGCGATACCGAAATGCTGGACGGTCCCACGTCGAAGTACGCCCTGGCGCGCGCCGGGGATCCGGCGACGCGGAGTCTGCGCTTCGCCCACATCGGCACACCGCGGTGCGGCAAGCCGGGCGCCAATGTGACGCAGATGCACTATGCGCGACAGGGCATCGTAACGCCGGAAATGGAGTTCGTCGCGTTGCGCGAATCGCTGGGGCTCGATGCATTGCGCTGCGATCCGCGTTACCGGCAATTGCTGAAGCAGCATCGCGGGCAAGGCTATGGCGCCAGCCTGCCCGAATCGATGACGCCGGAATTCGTCCGCGACGAAGTTGCCGCGGGGCGCGCGATCATCCCGGCCAACATCAATCATCCGGAAATCGAGCCGATGATCATCGGCCGCAATTTCCGGGTGAAGATCAACGGCAATCTCGGCAATTCGGCGGTCACCTCGTCGATCAGCGAGGAAGTCGAGAAGATGGTGTGGGCGATTCGCTGGGGCGCCGACACGATCATGGATCTGTCGACCGGCAAGCATATCCACGAGACGCGCGAATGGCTGATGCGGAACTCGCCGGTCCCGATCGGAACCGTGCCGATCTACCAGGCGCTGGACAAGGTCGGCGGCAACGCAGAGGACCTGACGTGGGACATCTTCCGCGACACGCTGGTCGAACAGGCCGAGCAGGGCGTCGACTACTTCACGATTCATGCCGGCGTATTGCTGCGCTACGTGCCGCTGACCGCGGAGCGCGTCACCGGCATCGTCTCCCGCGGCGGCTCGATCATGGCCAAGTGGTGCCTGTCGCATCACAAGGAAAGCTTCCTGTATACGCACTTCGAGGAGATGTGCGAAATCATGAAGGCCTATGACGTATCGTTCAGCCTCGGCGACGGCCTGCGCCCCGGCTGCATCGCCGACGCGAATGACGAAGCGCAGATGAGCGAGCTTCGCACCCTCGGCGAACTGACACAGATCGCATGGAAGCACGACGTGCAGGTGATGATCGAGGGGCCGGGCCATGTGCCGATGCAACGGATCGAGCTCAACATGACCGAGGAGTTGAGGCACTGTCACCAGGCGCCGTTCTACACCCTGGGGCCGCTGGTCACCGACATCGCGCCCGGCTACGATCACATCACCAGCGGCATCGGCGCGGCGCAGATCGGCTGGTACGGCACCGCGATGCTCTGCTACGTCACGCCAAAGGAGCATCTCGGCCTTCCCGACAAGGAAGACGTGCGCGTCGGCATCATCACCTACAAGATCGCCGCGCATGCTGCCGACCTGGCGAAGGGACTGCCCGGTGCGCAACTGCGCGACAATGCATTGTCGCTGGCGCGCTTCGAATTCCGATGGGAGGACCAGTTCAATCTCGGGCTCGATCCCGAGCGCGCGCGCGAGTTTCACGACGCGACGCTGCCGCAGGAAGGCGCCAAGTCGGCGCACTTCTGCTCGATGTGCGGACCGAAGTTCTGCTCGATGAAGATCACGCAAGAGGTGCGCGAGTACGCCGCCCAGGAGCTGCAGAAGGGAATGGCAGAAAAGGCGATCGAGTTCAGGAAGCGCGGCAGCGAGATTTACCTATAGATCCGGGCGGCTGCATGTCGAAGCGACACTGTACGGTACTGGGGGCCGGGCTCATCGGCCGCCTCCTCGCATGGCGCCTGGCTCGCGCCGGGCACCGGGTCAGCGTGTTCGAAGCCGGCGGCCCGGATGCGCGGTCGTCTGCTGCGCACGCGGCGGCGGCGATGCTGGCCCCGCTGGCCGAGTCGGCATCCACCGAGCCGGCGGTCGTCGCAATGGGACACTACGGCCTGCAGCGCTGGCCCCGATTGCTGGACGACCTGCGGCAGCCGGTGTACTTCCAGCGCGAAGGAACGCTGATTCTCTGGCATCGTCAGGATGCGGCTGAAGCCACGCGCTTCACCGCGCAACTCGAGCGGATGGCCGCCACGCTTGCGGGATCGGTCCGGCCCGTCCCTGTCGATGCACGGCAGATAGCCGAGCTGGAACCTGCGCTGGCCGATCGATTCCCGCGCGGGCTGCTCCTTCCCGGCGAAGGCCACCTCGACAATCGCCAGCTGCTCGCCGCGCTGCTCTTCGAAATGGAGGCGCTCGGTGTCGCCCTGCATTGGCACGCGCCGCGCATGCTCGATGCATTCGCGACGCAGCACGATACGGATGGCTGGGTGATCGACTGCCGCGGCATCGGCGCCATCGCGGAGTGGGATGGCCTGCGCGGAGTCCGCGGCGAGATCGTCCGGCTCTTCGCGCCCGAAGTGGAATTGCGGCGCCCGGTTCGACTGCTGCACCCGCGGTACCCGCTCTACATTGCGCCGAAGCCGGAACACGTGTTCGTGGTCGGCGCGTCGGAAATTGAAAGCAATGACATGTCGCCGGTGAGCGTGCGCACTGCGCTCGAGCTGCTCGGTGCCGCCTACTCGGTCCACCCTGCTTTCGCCGAGGCCCGGATCCTGGAACTGACTGCCCACTGCCGTCCGAGCCTGCCCGACAACCTTCCCGCCGTGCGGATGATCGGGAAACGGGTCCTGCAGATCAACGGGCTGTACCGGCACGGCTACCTGATAGCGCCGGCGCTGCTCGAGGTTGCGCTGCAGATCGTCGCTGACGGCCATAGCGAGCTCGGTATCGCGCTGGGGCTGGCGATGGAACTGGAGCCGTCGTGCGCGTGCTGATCAACGGCGTGGCCCATGAGCTGGCCGACGGAGCCACGGTGAGCGAGGCGATTGCTGCCGTCGCGATCGCGCCGCCCTTCGCGGTCGCGGTGAATTTGCAGTTCGTCCCGAAGTCCCAATATAAGTCGACGCCGCTCTCCAGTGGCGACAGCATCGAGATGGTGTCGCCCGTGACGGGGGGCTGAAGGAGTGCCCGCGATGCCTGATACCGATCCGATGGTGCTCTACGCAGAGACCTTCTCCAGCAGGTTGATGCGGGGGACAGCACGCTACCCGTCGCCAAAGGTCCTGGAAGCGGCGGTCGAGGCCGCGCGACCAGCGATGGTGACCGCTTCGCTGCGACGCCAGGGAGCCGGCGGGATTGCTGCCGGGAATGCCTTCTGGCAGCTGCTCCGGAAGCTCGAGGCGCCGGTGTTGCCGAATACCGCCGGATGTCACAGCAGGCAGGAAGTCATCGCCACCGCGCAGATGGCGCGCGAGATATTCAAAACCGACTGGATCAAGCTCGAGCTGATCGGCGACGACTACACGCTGCAGCCCGATACGCTCGGCCTGGTGGGCGCTGCCGAAGCGTTGCTGAAGGATGGATT
>Ga0105240_10009210_pt1 | contig 14005 bp, 10 predicted proteins | sample KBSC54metaG_FD_80426 | JGI IMG/M metagenome (GOLD analysis project Ga0105240, IMG submission 80426) | Corn rhizosphere microbial communities from Kellogg Biological Station, Michigan, USA - KBS C5-4 metaG | ecosystem: Host-associated > Plants > Roots > Rhizosphere > Soil | place: Michigan, USA... | reverse complement strand
CTTTATCACCCCTTTTAGTTCCTGAAAGACGGCTTCTGTGCACCAGAAGCATCCTGTTCCAAATGTAGCTGTGTCTGTTTTTTTTCCTGCCGGAATAATATCCTCGCTCATACTTGTGTTTTTATTGATGGGTTGTTTTGTTGACGGCTCACAGGAAGCCGAAAATATGGCTAATGTCGTTAAGATACTTAGAAATGTCATGGTTCTTTGCATTGGTTAATATTTAGAGGCGTTCACAAAAATACCACCACCGGCCTCCTGTAATATGTACGCTATATGACAATCGGCGGGTTTTAAATGTTCGTTAACTATTTGGGTGGCCCTGGCCGGCTGCCGGGTCGGCAAGGGTTAGTTGACATTAATAGTAAGTTAAACTTATAAACTTACTTAATAAAGTAAACTTATTAATTTACCTTTGTATTATGACAAAGACAAAGACTGCGGCTCTCCCGGTGGAAGCCGGGGTGAATGCCACGGATATAGAGATCGCGGGTAACCTTCGGGCGGTGATACACCGGCTGGTGAAGGTTCTTCGAAAGTACACCCGTAATGAGGAGATGCTATCCCTTACGGAGCGGTCGACCCTGGGTCTTTTGTATCAGCATGGTCAGCTGCTGCCCACCGAGGTGGCGCAGATAGAAAAAGTGACTACCCAGTCCATGTCACAGGTGATCGCCCACCTGGTGGAGATCGCCTATATCATAAAGACGCCTGCTGAGACAGACAAGCGGAAGGTGTATTTGTCATTGACCGCTGCCGGCAGGGATTATATCGAACGTCATCGCCAGGAAAAGCAGGAATGGCTGGCCCGCACCCTGCATGAAAAGGTATCTGCGCGGGAAAAGGATGTGCTCTCCGAGGCCCTGGCCATATTGAGCAAGTTAATAGATGAATAGTGAAGATGAAATTATCAACCTTTGACGCACTGCATAGTCGAAACTACCGCCTTTATTTTTATGGACAATTCGTATCGCTGATAGGTACCTGGATGCAGCGTACAGCTGTAAGCTGGATCGTATTTACTCTAACACACAGCAGCTTTATGTTAGGGCTGACATTCTTCGCGGGCCAATTCCCTTCTTTTGTGCTGGGACTCTTTGGAGGTGTCGTATCGGACAGGTACGACAGATTCCGTGTGCTACTGATCACGCAGGTTGCATCGCTGATACAGGCATCGATCCTGGCCATATTGATCCTGATGGGACATTACAAAGTGTGGGAGCTGCTGGCATTGAGCGTGCTGCTGGGATGTATCAATGCTTTTGATGTACCGTCGAGACAATCGCTGGTATATGATATGGTAGAGGACAAGACGATGATCCCGAATGCCCTGGCGCTGAATTCCTCCATGGTGAACCTGGCCAGGCTGATTGGTCCTGCCATCGCGGGAGTGGTGCTGGAAAGGCTGGGAGCGGGCGTCTGTTTTGTTTTAAACGCCGCCAGCTTTATCGCCGTGATCATCTCGCTGCTGAGGATGCGGCTGAAGCCTTATGTGCCGCGCCCTCATGATAAGAAAGTTTGGATAGACGACATGCGAGAAGGATTTGCCTATCTCAAACGGACGCCGTCCATTGCCAAGGTGATCCTGATGCTGGCTGTCATGAGCCTGCTGGTGATACCCTATGCCACCATGATGCCTGTATATGCCAAGGTCATTTTCCACGGAGATGCCACCACTTTTGGATATATCGACAGCTTCATCGGACTGGGCGCCGTGACGGGAGCGTTATTCCTGGCTTCCCTGCCTTCTTCCGCCAATCGGAAAAGAATACTTTGGACGAACACTATCCTATTTGGCCTGGGATTGATGCTTTTCTCGTACACTAAGTCGTTCCCCCTGGCAATGGTCTTTGCCATGCTGTCGGGTTTTGGGATGATGGCGCAGACGACAGTGTCCAATACCATCATACAAACAACGGTGGCGCCTGACATGCGGGGCCGGGTGATCAGCTATTTCGCCATGGCCTATTTCGGATTGCAGCCCCTGGGCAGTCTCCTGATCGGGGCGGTATCGCAATATATCGGTGCACCTGCTACGCTGCTCGCGGAAGGACTGGCGGCGCTGGGAGTGGTGGGTATCTTTTGGAAATACCTGCGTGAGAAGGAAGGGGAGGAAGAAGAGCTTCCTACTGTATTGCATACCAGTGTCTTTCCCCGCCAGGCAGATGCGTTGAAGTGATTCACTAGGTATAGCCGCAGAAAGGGTGTACTTTTACGGCTCAAAAAATGTTAGGAACCGCCTGTGGGCGGATGGTGTATGAAAATTTTTCCGGAATCGGCCTCGGTCCAATTAGAGTTTGATAAAGTAAAGGCGCTCTTGACAGAACAATGTAATACTGAATACGCCCGTGCAAAGGCAGGGGATCTCCGTATACATACCCGCAAGGAGTTTATCGAGCTGGAGCTGAAGCAGACACATGAGTTCAAATTACTCTCCAGCGCAGGACAATATTTCCCCAATGACCATACATTAAATCTTTCCCGCGAGTTGAAGCTGCTGGGTATACCAGGGGCTACCTTGTCGGGAGAACAGTTCATGCAAGTGCGCAAGCTGGCGGAAAGCATACAGAGCATTTTCCGGTGGTTTGATACGGAGCGAAAGACCGCCTATCCCGCGCTGGCGAAGGTCATTGCACACACCCATTATGAAAAAAGCATCATTGCCGCCATCGATGAAGTGCTGGATGAGTCGGGTGTCGTACGGGACAATGCTTCGGAAGAGCTGGCCAATATCCGGCTGAGTCTTTTTCGCAAACGCAATGAGCTGCGCCGTATGTTCGATCGCATCCTCTCCAAATTGGCCAAATCGGGCTATGTAGCAGACATCGAAGAGGCTTTTCTGAACGGCCGAAGAGTAGTAGCCATCTATGCCGAACACAAGCGGCAGGTAAAGGGCATCCTGCATGGGGAGAGCGATACGCGCCGTACCTCCTTTATCGAGCCGGAAGAAACCATCGAGCTTAACAACGAGGTCTTTAGCCTGGAACATGCAGAAAGCAGGGAGGTGAACCGTATCCTCCGGGAGTTGACACAACGGCTTTCGGGGCATGCGCCTTTATTAATGGTATGGCACGATGTGCTGGGTGAATTTGACTTTATCCGCGCCAAGGCAAGATTGGCAGGAGAGATGAATGCCAATTACCCTTTGCTTGTTGACAAATCACATGTGCATCTCCGGCAGGCCTATCATCCTCTTTTGTACCTATATAACCGCAAGAACCAAAAGCCAACCATACCCACGAATATACAGCTGAATGAAAAGGACCGTATCCTGGTCATATCGGGTCCCAATGCGGGTGGTAAGACCGTAACCCTGAAGACCGTGGGGTTGCTGCAGATGATGCTGCAAAGCGGATTGCTCGTACCCGTGCATCCGGATTCGGAGATGGGTATCTTCAAACAGCTGATGATCCATATCGGGGATACGCAAAGCCTGGAGTTCGAGCTGAGCACGTATAGCTCGCATTTGAAGAACATGCGGTATTTCATGGAGAATGCCAATGGCCGCACTCTCTTCTTTATCGATGAGCTGGGCAGCGGCAGCGACCCCAACCTGGGCGGCGCCTTTGCGGAGGTGATCCTGGAAGAGCTGGTGAAAAAGCATTCCTTTGGCATCGTCACTACCCACTATCTCAACCTGAAGGTAATGGCAAACAAGACCTCGGGGATCATCAACGGGGCGATGGCCTTTGACGAGAACAATCTGCAGCCGCTGTATAAGTTGATCATCGGTAAGCCCGGCAGCTCCTATACTTTCTCCATTGCCGAGCGCATCGGGCTGGAGCCGAGGCTTATTCAACGGGCGCGTACGCTGGTAGATGAGGATCATTTCCGGCTGGATAAACTACTGAATCGTACGGAGCAGGACCTCCGCCAACTGGAACAGCGGGAGAAAGAGCTTCACAAGCTGATGAAGGAGAATGAAAAGCTGAAGAAGGAAATGGAGGCGTTGATCCACAAAGAAAAGCATACGCAGCAGGTGGAGCTGCTAAAGCATCAGAACAGGATCACGGAGGAAAGGCTCACCTATCTGAAGGAGATGGAGCGCAAGCTGCGTCAGGTCGTCTTTGACTGGCGCAAGGCGGAGGATAAGAATGAGGTGATCAAGCAAATGCAGGCCCTTCTGTTCAAACAAAAAGAAAAGCAGGTGAATGAGAAGGTACGGAAGAAGTTCGATGCCAAATATGAGGAGGTAGGAGGCAGCGCCGAGGTCGGTGTGAAGGTGAAGATGAAGAAGAACCACCAGGTGGGTACGGTGAAAGAGCTGCGCGGCAAGAAAGCCGTGGTGCAGGTGGGGTTGATCCCTATCACGGTGGATGTTTCGGATCTTATCGTTGTGCGCGACCGGCCACAGGAAGAGGTTTGATCACTCTGTACGTAAGCTCTTCACGGGATTAGCCACTGCCGCCCTGATAGCCTGGTAGCTGATGGTCAGGAATACGATCAGCAGTGACAGACCTCCCGCCAGGGCAAAGACTCGCCAGGTGATGGGTATACTATAGGCAAAACCATGGAGCCAATTGTGCATGACATACCAGCCAATGGGCGAGGCGATGAGGAAGGCCAGCAATACCAGCCTGATAAAGTCGATGGAAAGGAGCCGCACGATATTACTTACACTGGCGCCCAGCACTTTTCGTACGCCAATCTCCTTTGTACGCTGGAAGGTGCTATAAGAGGCAAGTCCTAATACTCCCAGACAGGAAATAATGATGGCCAGGATGGAGAAGTTCAGAAAGAGGTTGCCAAACCGGGCATCCGTGTCGTATTGATGATTGAAATCCTCATTCAGAAATGTGTATTCAAACGGCCTGTTAGGGATAGTATGGTTCCAGCTGCTCTCGATGGCCTTTATCGTGGCGGACAGATTGGCTGTTGCCACTTTTATCGAGATGGTCCCGAAGCCATATGGCTCTATACGCAGATTGAATGGGCGAATGTTGTCGCGCAACGACATATAATTAAAATTCTTCACTACCCCGATGATCGTGCCCTGTCTGCCGTTCTGATCGAATTTCCGGCCGAGAGCTTGCTGCGGCGAAGTATAGCCCAACATGGCAACAGCGCTCTCATTGATGATCATGGCCTGGGTGCTGTCGGTGGAATAGCCTTTTAAAAAGGCTCTTCCGGCGATGATCTTCAGGTCGAACTGCCGTATGAAATCGAAGTCCACGAAATAATTATCCAGCGTACATTTCTGCATCTCGCCTGTTTTGTTCTCTACCTCCGAGTAGGAGGAAACATAACCTCCGCCCGGGACATTCGAAGAATAGGTTGTGGAGAGCACGCCGGGTATAGAAGAAAGGGATTGCTTAAAAGTATCCTTGTTCTTGTCGTAATTGGTAAAGATGACCATCTCCTGGTCCTTGCTAAAGCCCAGGTCTTTATTGCGCATGTATTGCAGCTGGGAGTTGACGATAATGGTCCCTACGATGAGGATGATAGAAATGGTGAATTGAAATACGACCAACCCCTTTCTTAGCAGCAGGCCCTGTGTGCTTGTGGCAAAACGGCCTTTTAGCACGCTGACGGGACGGAAGGCGGAAAGCACCAGGGAAGGATAGATGCCGGCAGTGATGCCGATGAGCGTGGACAGCAGGAAAAGACCCAGGATATCGGCGCCCCTGTTAAAGATACCGGGGCTGATCATTTTACCGGCCAATTGATTAAATAGCGGCAGGGTCACAGAACCCAGGATGAGGGTAAGGATGAAGGCCATCCAGCAGATGATCACCGACTCCCCAATGAATTGTCCGGCTAATTGTGACCGCGCCGCACCTATCACTTTCCGCACACCCACCTCTTTTGCTCTTACTGTACTTCGGGCTGTCGTAAGGTTGATGAAATTGATGCAGGCGATGATCAGAATGAAGAGAGCTACGATAGAAAAAATATATACATTATGGATATTACCCTGTACAAATCCGTCACGCGTAGACTTTAAATAAACGTCGCGCAAAGGCTCCAGCGACAGGGTCTCCCACATCTGCAGCTTGTCGGCATCCGCGCCGTGATGGCGTTTCATGAAGTCGGGCAGCTTTTTTTCAAAAGCCTGGGCATCCGTATGTGGCTGCAGCAAAATATAGGTGTAATAATTATGGTTGGTCCATTCGCTGTCCTGCAAGGGACGGCCATATACCGGCTTCCAGGACGACATGGATATCAGCATGTCCGCCTGGATCTGCGAATTTTGGGGGATATCCTTCATGATGCCCGTGATGGTGGCATTGAGGGCGGCGCCTGTAATCTGGATCTGCTGCCCCAGGGGATTGGCATTGCCGAAATATTTTTTGGCGGCTGTCTCGGAGAGAACGATGCTCATGGGCTCTGTCAGCGCGGTGTGTTTGTCGCCGGTGAGGAGGGGAAAGTCGAATATGTTGAAGAATGAGCTGTCGGCGAACACGGTGCGTTTTTCCTGGAATTTTACATCACCCTTGTGAACGAGGATACCGTCCCGCCACAACCGCACGGCGTCCTCCACTTCGGGGAAATCCTTTTTGAGATTGGGCGCCAGGGGTGTAATGGTGAGACCCGTGCTGATGGTCTCCGTGGGTGTTTTTACGTCTCCCACCACACGGTAGATACGATCTGCCTTGCTATGGAAGCTGTCATAGCCGGACTCGAAGCGGACATATTGGAAAATAAGGAAACAGGCTGTCATGCCTACGGCCAGTCCCAAGATATTGATAAAAGAAAAGACCCTGTTGTGGAGGAGGTTGCGGATGGCGACCTTAAAATAATTCTTTATCATGCCCTTTTTGGTGCCAAAGGAGTGCCATTATTGCAGGGGATTGTAAATCAAATGGTAGAGGTGCGCCTGCCCGGGCGGGTTGTTCGTATTCGATACATAGGCTGTCCGAGGTGCGGACAAAAAATAAGCCGGCCTGCCTGAGCAGGACCGGCTTGTTAATCGAAAAGCTTTGCTTATAATCCTTACTTTTGGCGGCATGAAATATCTTTTACTTATTATACTACTTTCGGGCCCGGCCACTATTCTCCGCGCCCAGGCACCGACAGAACAGGTTGTCACACCCGGACGCACAAACGCTCCGGAGCAGGAAAAAAAGCCGTATGTCATTCTTATATCTGCGGACGGGTTTCGCTGGGACCTGGCCGAAAAATATGGCGCCAACTACCTGCTGACATTGCGTTCGACAGGGGTGGCGGCGGAGAGAATGATTCCTTCGTATCCTTCCGTCACTTTCCCCAATCATTATAGCCTGGCCACCGGGATGTACCCCTCTCATCATGGACTGGTGGACAATACTTTTTATGATCCGAAAAAGGGAAGGGGGTATCGTATCAGCGATCGTACGGCTGTACAGGACAGCTCCTGGTATGGTGGGACGCCTATATGGAACCTGGCGGAACAGCAGCATATGTTATCGGCAAGCTTTTTTTGGGTAGGTTCCGAGGCCGCGGTGGGTGGAATGCGTCCGACGTATTATTATATATTCAATGACAAGATACCGCTGGATGACCGCCTGCATACTGTAAAGGAATGGCTGCAGCTGCCCGAAGAGCAGCGACCGCATCTTATCTTGTTCTATCTCTCACAGGTGGATCATGCGGAGCATACCTATGGGCCGGACAGCAAGGAGACGGAAGAGGCGGTGCACCTGGTGGACAATTGCATCGCGAAGATGGTGCTTGCGGTGGAGTCGCTGCATCTGCCGGTGAACTATATTTTCGTATCGGACCATGGCATGGCGTCCATCGACACAGTAAAGGGTGGACTCGAGCTGCCTCGCAGTATCGATACAACGAAGTTCCTTGTTTCGGGCAGCGAGACTTTACGGCATCTGTATGGAAAAGATAAGAAGGATGTACGGGCCCAGTATGAGGCTTTGAAAAAAGAGGGCCCGGAGGGATTCGATATCTATCTTCCGAATGAGACGCCTGCCCGCTGGCATTATACGTCTGGGGATGACCGCTACGGCCGGATGGGGGACATACTGCTGGTGGCGAAGTATCCGAGGATGATATATGTACGCAATCACAAAGTTCTCCCGGGGGAGCATGGGTTTGACAATGCTATTCCTCAAATGGGCGCCAGCTTTTATGCGTGGGGGCCGGCGTTTAAGAACGGGGTCAAGATAGCGCCTTTCGAGAATGTGAATGTGTATCCGCTGATAGCGAAGATCCTGGGACTGACGACACCGGAAGGCATCGATGGAAAGATAGAGGTATTAGGAGGAGTGTTGAAATGATTTTTGTATATTTATTTCATGCCATCCTTTGAATTCAGGAGATTACCCCATTTTGACAATACGGAGCTTTTCACGTCGGAAAATGAATGCGCGTATTTTCCCTTTCATTTCCATGACTTTTATTGTGTGTCCCTGATAACAAACGGTACCGAGATATTAAAGAATCCCGAGCAGGATTTTATTGCGCCTGCCGGGACGATCAGCATTACCCAGGCCGGGGAGGTCCACCGAAATCATTCGTTGAGTGAGACGGGGTATAGCTATAAGACCATTTATATCAACCCTGATGTACTCCAGCATTTCAAAGGAGGCAGGGTGGATGCGCTGGAGCGGGTGATCCATAATAAGACCCTCTATCAGTCTTTTCTTCAGGTATTCAATACGGGTGACGTTATAGGGTTGGAGGGTGCTATAGAGGGCCTGGCCAGGCATGCCGTCAGGCCGTATGAGAAAGACAGGTGGACAGGGAATTTTTCACGTATAGACGATATCATCGAATCCTATCCGAACAAGCCCATCGATACCGGCTGGCTTTGCCGTCAATTCTGTATGAGCAAGTTCCATTTTATCAGGGCCTTCAAGAACGCCAAAGGCATCACCCCCCAGACCTATATTATGCTATACCGGCTGGAAAAGACGAGAAAAATGCTGCTGGAAGGAACGCCCCTGGCGGAGATTGCCTATTCGCATGGATTCTCTGACCCCAGCCATTTTACCCACAGCTTTAAGAAGTACTTCGGGGTCTCGCCCAGTAAATACCTTCAGGCATAAAAAAGCAATTTTATACAAGCCCCTGCCGGGGACAGGAACTATCATTGTAGTATAAATAATAATGAATATGTACCGGTATTGCCTATTCTTTGTCCTTTTATTAGCATTTTTTTACACCGATGCTCAAAAGAAGATATTGGTCAGGACGAACAGCAATGTAGAGCTGTTTGGGCTCATGATGGACCTGGATAATGGGGCCGATCTGCTTGCGCGAAAGGATACGGTGGTCATTGACCACCGGCAGGCCACATGGGCGGATTGGTGTGCCGGAGTCGTGAGGAATTATGTGCAATACCGGCAATATGACAGCTGCGCGGTGATGGGTATTTACCGAAAAATGGCCAAAGAATGGTATTCGGATGATTGGTTTGTCGACTTTTTGCTGCAGGTGGGTGATGCACCGAATGCGAAGATCAACGGCGCCACGACGCTGGATAAGATAAAGTCTTTCTCGAAAAAGGGAGATAGTGTCGAAGGACGGCGGAACGCCGAGGCTTTTCTGGCAGCGTTCAATGATTTTTACAGAGCTGTACATTTTGACGATTTTTTAAGGGACAACAGGAACTATTATACGCTGGCCAACGCGGAGGTTACCAGGAACCTGCCGGGCGATGATTTCATACCCGTCATGGAGAAATTTTACCGGCAGCAGTTCAACGCCTATTGCCTGGCGCCGAGTCTTACGCTGCCTACCAGCGTCGGCTTTGGCAAGACGGTTCGGAAAACCCGTACGATCTACAATGTCTTTGCGCCTTTCAGCTTTCAGAAATTCGACAGCGGGGCCCTGGATCTGGGTTTTAATTACCCTGACAGGATACGGGCGCTGACGGTGCATGAATTTGGGCATTCCTTTGTAAACCCGGCTGTGGATGCATTGCCGCAGGAATTGATGGTGTCGACGGAGTATTTGTACGCACCCATAAAGGAGGAGATGGCCAAACACAGCTATACTTCGTGGACACAATGCCTTTATGAGCATTTTGTAAAGGCGGGCGAGGTGATCATTACGGAAAGGCTGGGGGATACGGCCCGGGCACGGAGCATGTTATCGGATTTTGTGAACAGCGGGTTTATTTATGTGCCTGCCATATTGAAGGAGCTAAGGGAGTACGATAAAAATGCCTCTCTTTCGTACAAATCCGCCGTGGTTGCGGCTATGAAGAAGCTGAAACAGGAATAGGGCGGGTATAAGAATTGCATTGATAGTGCCGCGTTGATTAACCTTAACATGCCTATCATGAAAAAGTTGTCTATCTGTCCTGACCACACGTTAGCTGCTGTTATATTTAGTTCCTTCTTCCTCTTTATTTTTATTGGATGTAGAAAAAATCCGCTACCTCCGCCTGATTCGAACCCAGCACATGGGTATTTTCCCGCGGATAAGAATGGGATCTGCGGCGGCAGCACAATTGTCCATGGCATCTGGTACAATGGACTTCCTATCAATACCGACACTAATTATGTAGATGTCTCGGTCTATGTTACCAGCCCGGGATCATATAAGATCAGTTCTGATACACTGAATGGGGTATTTTTTACCGGGTCTGGGGAATTTCCCGACTCGGGTATGACGACGGCGCGATTGAAGGCCACGGGCAGCTTCAATACTTTTGGGGATGCAACCTTCCGCATCCATTTTGATTCCTCCGACTGTCAGTTTGGAATTGCAGTAAATGATTCCGCGGGACTTTCCATAGGAGCCAATATGTGGAGATTCACGGCGGAAGGGCATACTTACAGCGGTCCTTTCACCGCGCAGAGTTTCGATATACCTGAATCATCTGGGACGGACTTCGAGCTGGATGGCTTTGTGACAGGCTCTGCGGATACTGCCTTTATGATAGCGTTAAATACCAGCAACGGATATGGGTCGCTGCCGGTGGGATCTTATCTGACCAGTGGCTCCAGTCTCGACTTTTTGGGATTGTATACGACAACACCCAACGGCGGTATTGTGAAGAGCATTTACCAGAACTCAACGGCGGCAGGAGCGGTGGATACGATCAAAATTGAAAGCATCATCACTTTGTTGACGCCTTATTATCATACCACTGTCGTAGCCACCTTTAGCGGAATGGTCCTTAACAGCGAAGGCAAGCTGGTGCCGCTGACCAACGGCAAGTTTAAATGGGGAGCGCCTTGATGAGCGGTAACCCATTGCCGTCCTCTTTTTGTACATTAGTTCATGCTTAAGAAATACTGTATCGTTGCATGGCGCAGCCTGATGAAGAACAAGCTTTTTTCCTTTATCAACATCGCGGGTCTTTCCGTGGGCCTGGCGTGCTGCATGCTCATCCTCCTGTATATCCACCACGAGATATCCTATGATAAGGACCTGCCTGATGGCGACCGTCTCTACCAGGTGGGCGGGGTCTTTGTCACAGATGGTAAAGAAGATCGCTTCCCCTGTTCGCCTGCCATCACCGCGGCCAACCTGCAAACCGACTTCCCCGAAATAAGCCAGACAGCACGTATACTCACCTTCAGCTTTTTCGGTGAATACAAGACCCTACTGCAGTCCACCCTGGCTGACGACACCCTCAACAGCTTTTATGAACCTAAAGGCAGCACCACGGACAACAGTTTCCTCAACCTGTTTAGCTACCGGATGCTGGAAGGGGATATTCATACCGCGCTGACTCAGCCTAATACTGTCGTCATCTCGTCTACGCTTGCCAGGACCCTTTATGGGACGGCGCCTGCCTTGGACAAAACCCTTCGTATCAGCAGCAGTCTTAACGGCGCGCATGACTGCCGTATCACCGGCGTTTTCCAGCCGGACGAGCACCCCACGCATGCAGATCCAAATTTTATTATGTCCTTCTACGGCGGCGGTATCGAACAGCGGATGAAAGGCGACGGTACCAATATGGCTTTCGACAATATGTATACGACGTATGTCCAACTGAAACCCGGCGCCGATGCCAAAAAGCTCGAAGCGAAATTCCCCGCCTTTATCGAAAAATATGCTGGTAAGGACCTCCGGCAGGCCGGCTTCTGGCGTAAGGATTTTCTCCTACCGGTGGCGGATATCCATCTTCATGCGGACATGATGGAGATGACGGCCGGCGGTAACCCCGCTTATCTGTATATCCTGGGATCTGTGGCGGTCTTTATTCTTTTGCTGGCCTGTATCAATTTTATGAACCTGTCCACCGCCCGCTCCCAGCGCCGCTGTGCCGAAGTCGGGGTGCGTAAAGTGCTTGGCGCAAAGAAGAGCAACCTTATCGGCCAGTTCCTTGGCGAGTCAACACTGATGGCCTTTATCGCCTGGATCTTTGGCATAGGTATCGTCATACTTGTTCTACCGTTCTTTGAACGGCTGGCGGGTGGCTATCTGCCGGTGAGCTTTTCCTATGCTATGAAGGCTGTTGCCTTATTCGCTGTTCTTGCCGTTGTCACGGGACTGGTGGCCGGGAGCTATCCAGCCTTCTATCTGTCCTCGTTTAATCCTGTGGCCGTCCTTAAAGGTCGATGGACGAATTCATTGGGTGTGCTGTCCCTGCGCAAGGGTCTTGTCGTCTTCCAATTCGTCATTTCCGTGACCCTGATCATCATTACCCTTGTCGTCTCCGATCAACTGCGCTTTTTACAAAAGGCCGATCTGGGATTTGCCAAAGATCAGCAGGTCGTGATCCCGCTGCAAAGCACACAGGCCCGCAATCTCTACCGCTCGCTGAAGACGGAATGGGCTGCCGACAGCCGTATACTCTCTGTAGGCGCGGGGTCTTACTATCCGGGTATTGTCAATGCCAGCGATGATAATTTTCACCGGCAGGGTCAGGCTGTCAATGCCGGTCAGCGACTGCGTATCAACCATGTGGATGAGGATTTCCTGAAAACCCTTGGCATGCGAATAGTCGCGGGCCGCATGTTCGACTTTGATCATATCACTACCGACACGCTGCGTCATGTCATCATCAATGAAGAGGCCGTGAGAAAGGTAGGCTTTGCCTCTCCGCAGGCGGCCCTGGGACAGAAGCTTATCAGCACTTACAAAGGGGTGACCAATGAGGACGAGATCATCGGCGTCGTCAGGGATTTCCACTATGAAAGCTTTCACGCACCTATTACTCCGTTTGTCTTTTATCTGAACAATAAGAATGCTTATCACTATGCCATTGTCCACACTGCCAATGTACCTGTCGGTGGGGTGGTCACTGCTCTCGGGGATATATGGCGCCGGCTGAACCCCGGTGAGCCTTTTACCTACAGCCTTCTCGACGACGACTTCCAAAAGAATTATGAGGGGGACAAACGTCTTTCGGGTATCATCAATGGTTTTACGATCATCGCCGTCCTTATTTCCTGTCTGGGACTTTTTGGGCTCACTTCCTTCAGCGCCGAACAGCGTTTGAAAGAGATCGGTATACGGAAAGTGCTGGGGGCGCGGGTGTCTACGTTGGTGCTGCTGCTGTCGAAGAGCTTTTTGTGGCTGGTTTTTGTGGCGCTGGTTATTGCGATGCCTGTGGCGTATTGGATCATGCAACGATGGCTTCATGAATTTTCTGCCCGGGTGAGTGTCGGGTGGCCGGTGTTTGTGGTTACCGGCGGAGTGGTGATGGGGATTGCGTTTGGCACTATCAGTGTGCAGGTAGTGCGTGCGGCGCTGGCGAATCCGGTGAAGGTTTTGAGGAGTGAGTGATGCTTGGAGGGTGTGTTCCGGGCGATAATAAAAATTGAAGATTTAAAGTGAATTCTTTATGAAGAGACTTTTTTTCATACTAGGGTTTATTTTTGTCACTAATTTTGCATTCGGGCAAAACAATAAGAAAACGGAAAAGATAATGTTCAAGCCTTTTTGGACCAAGAAGGCCGAATATATCTTATTGGCCGTGTGGGCGAACACATGCATACACAATATTGTGCACCCCTTGTTAAGCAAGAGTTAACGCCTGCGAATGTTGAATAGCAGACGGAGGGAGCTTAACTTTGGCTGCAAATCTCTAATGCATGAAAAAACTATTATTGGCCGCCGTTGTTGCAGCGGGTTCTCTAGTCGCCGGTGAGGCGAAGGCCCAAAT
>Ga0105240_10009208_pt1 | contig 14005 bp, 10 predicted proteins | sample KBSC54metaG_FD_80426 | JGI IMG/M metagenome (GOLD analysis project Ga0105240, IMG submission 80426) | Corn rhizosphere microbial communities from Kellogg Biological Station, Michigan, USA - KBS C5-4 metaG | ecosystem: Host-associated > Plants > Roots > Rhizosphere > Soil | place: Michigan, USA... | reverse complement strand
TGCTGGTCGGCACGCTGTACCTGCTCTGGCGCGGTGCGGAGACGCCGGGCGAGGGTCTGCTTGCACGCGTCGCCAATGTGCGCGGGCTGCACATGGCGGTGGCGGTGGCGTCGAGCCTCGCGAGCTATCTGAACTTGCTGCTGCTCTGGCGCGCGCTGCGTCGCGAGGCGATCTACCAGCGCGAGCCGGGCTGGGGCAGGCATCTGCTGCGACTTGCGGTGGCGTGCACGCTCATGGTGGCCGTCATCCTTGTGGGGCTCGCGATTTGGCCCGAATGGAGCACGGCGAGCGTGATTCAGCGCGCGTGGCGGCTGGGTATCATCATTGCCGCGGCGGGCGGCATTTATGTGGCCTGCCTGTACGTCAGCGGGTTGCGCCTGCGCGATTTGCGCGCGCATTGACCGCGCCGCCGCGGTATTGATGCATTCGTCCCTGATCGCGAAAATCAAGAAGCGGCCATCCTTGGCCGCACTTCTCACAAGAGCATCGCTATAATCGCGCGATGCGTATGTTGTTCCGCGATATCGCGGGCGATCCGGTCGCCGCGCGAGGCAGTGTCGTCTGCATCGGTGCGTTCGATGGCGTCCATCTGGGCCATCGCGCCGTGCTCGTGCGCGCGCGCGAACGGGCGCGCGAGTTGAATCTCGATGCGGTCGTCGCCAGTTTTGAACCGTTGCCGCGCGAGTTCTTCGCCCACGGACGAGCGGTGGCGCGGCTGAGCAATGTGCGCGAGAAGATCGAACAGTTCCGCGATGCGCAGGTCGATCGGGCGCTGTTGCTGCGCTTCAACGCCGCGCTTGCGGCGATGAGCGCACAGGATTTCGTTGAGCGCGTGCTGGTCAGGCGTCTCAACGCACGCGAAGTCTGGGTCGGCGAAGGCTTCCGTTTTGGCCATGCGCGCAGCGGCGATGTCGATCTGCTCCAGCGTCTCGGCCGCGAACACGGTTTCACGGCACAGGCGCTCGCGCCGGTGGTGATCGAGGGCGAACGCATTTCTAGTTCGGCGATCCGCGAGGCGCTGGCCGGAGGCAGTTTCGCACTCGCGGCGCGCTGGCTCGGCAGGCCGTTCGCGATCGGCGGCCACGTCGTGCGCGGCCAGCAGCTCGGACGCAAGCTCGGCTACCCGACAGCGAATGTGCGGCTCGGCTCGCGGACTTCGCCGGTCGATGGCATCTTCGCGGTGCGCGTGCATGGCATCGACGAAGCGGTGCATCCCGGCGTGGCGAGCCTCGGCGTGCGTCCGACGGTCAACGGCAAGGAGCCGTTGCTCGAGGCGCACGTGTTCGATTTCGACGGCGACCTGTACGGTCGTCGTATACAAGTGGAATTTGTGGAAAAATTGCGCGACGAAGAAAAGTTTGCCGACCTCGACGCGATGGTGAAGCAGATCGATCGCGACGCCGAGCAGGCGCGCGAAATCCTGTTACGCCTCGGAACAGGATAGACAAATAACTTGTTTCGCCTCGGAACAAGATGAACAAACAGTTTGTTCCGCCACGGAACACGAGATAAATAACATGAGTTGCCGCACGACGGCGGTGACTGGAGCGAAGAAGTGAGCATCGACTACAAATCCACGATCAACCTGCCGCAGACCGATTTCGCGATGAAGGCCGACCTCGCCAGGCGTGAGCCGGCGATGCTCGCCGAATGGGAGAAGGTCGACCGCTACAATGAGATCCAGATCCGCACCGCCGCTCGCGAGCACGCCTTCATCCTGCACGACGGGCCGCCGTATGCGAACGGCGCGATCCATCTTGGCCATGCGGTCAACAAGATCCTCAAGGACATCGTGGTCAAGTCCAAGCTCGTCGCCGGACTGCGCTCGCCGTACGTGCCGGGATGGGACTGCCATGGCTTGCCGATTGAAGTCGCGGTCGAGAAGAAGGTCGGCAAGGTCGGCGTCAAGGTCGATGCGGCCGAGTTCCGCAAACTCTGCCGCGAGTACGCGCTCAAGCAGATCGACCTGCAGCGCACCGACTTCAAGCGCCTCGGCGTGCTCGGCGACTGGAGCCGTCCTTACGAGACGCTGGCCTTCAAGTTCGAGGCCGATGAGATCCGCGCGCTGGCCAAGGTGATCGCGAACGGTCATCTCGTGCGCGGCGAGAAGCCGGTGTACTGGTGCTTCGATTGCGGCTCGGCGTTGGCCGAGGCCGAGATCGAATACCAGGACAAGCAGTCGAGCGCGATCGACGTTGCCTACGACGCGCTCGATCCGAAAGCGCTCGCGGCCAAATTTGGCGTGAGCGTAAACGACAGCGATATCGTCGCCGTGCCGATCTGGACGACGACGCCGTGGACGCTGCCGGCCAGCGTCGCGGTCACGCTCGGCCCCGATATCGACTACGTGCTGATCGAAGGGCCGGCGCGCAACGGCAAGCGCGTGCTGCTCGTCGTCGCGGAACTGCTGCTGGAAAAGATCGCCAAGCGTTACGGCCTCGAAAATCCCGTCGCGCTCGGCCATATCAAAGGCGCCGGACTCGACCTGACCAAGCTGCACCATCCGTTCTACGCGCGTGAAATCCCCGTCATCAACGGCGACCACGTCACTACCGACGATGGCACCGGCGCAGTGCACACCGCACCGAGCCATGGCATGGAGGACTTCGTCGTCGCGCGCGAGTACGGCATCGCCGGCGTGAATCCGCTCGGCCCGAACGGCGTCTACACGCCCGAGACGGAATTGTTCGCCGGACAATTCATCTGGAAGGCGAACGACACCATCGTCGACTTGCTGCGCGAGCGCGGTGTGCTGCTCGCCGCCGAGAAGATCACGCACAGCTATCCGCATTGCTGGCGCCATCGCACGCCGGTCGTGTTCCGCGCGACACCGCAGTGGTTCATCGGCATGGAGACGAAAGGCCTGCGCGCCGATGCGCTCAAGGCGATCCGCGACGACGTCGACTGGTATCCGGCCTGGGGCGAGGAGCGCATCTACGGCATGATCGCCGGCCGCCCGGACTGGTGCATCTCGCGCCAGCGCACCTGGGGCGTACCGATCGCGCTGTTCATCCACAAGTCCACGGGCGAGCCGCATCCGCGCAGCGTCGAGCTCATGGAGCAGGTCGCGCAGCGCGTGGAGAAAGCCGGCGCCGATGCGTGGTATGCGCTTGATCCGCGCGAGCTGCTCGGCGACGAAGCCGACCAGTACGATAAGGTCACCGACATTCTCGACGTCTGGTTCGACTCGGGCACGACGCATTACTGCGTGCTCGACCAGCGCCCGGAACTCGCGCGCAAGCCCGGCGACAAGGTCATGTATCTCGAAGGCTCGGACCAGCATCGCGGCTGGTTCCATTCCTCGCTGCTGACCAGCGTCGCGATGCACGGCAAGGCGCCGTACGACGAAGTGCTCACGCACGGCTTCACCGTCGATGCGCAGGGTCGCAAGATGTCGAAGTCGCTCGGCAACGGCATCGAGCCGCAGGACGTGATGAAGAACTACGGCGCCGACATCCTGCGCCTGTGGATCGCCTCGGCCGACTACCGCAACGAGATGGCGCTGTCGGACGAAATTCTGAAACGCGTTGCCGATGCCTACCGCCGCATCCGCAACACCGCGCGTTTCCTGCTCGGCAACCTACACGGCTTCGATCCGGCACAGGATCTGGTCAAGGTCGAAGACAGTCTCTTGCTCGACCAGTGGGCCGTGCAACAGGCACACGACACGCAGCAGGCCGTGACCGCCGCGTATGCGCGCTACGACTTCCCCGAGGTCGTGCAGCGCGTGCTGAACTTCTGCACCAACGAGATGGGTTCGCTCTACCTCGACATCACCAAGGACCGCCTGTACACGATGCAGGCCGACAGCCGCGGCCGGCGCAGCGCGCAGAGCGCGATGTACCGCATCGTCGAGGCGATGGTGCGCTGGCTTGCGCCGATCCTCTCGTTCACGGCCGAGGAAATCTGGCCGCTGATCCCGGGCAAGCGCGATGCCTCGGTGCTGTTCGAGACGTTCTACGACGGTCTCACGGCAACGCAGGGCAAGCCTGAGCAGCGCGCGTTCTGGAACGATCTGCTCACGATCCGCGCAGCCGCCGCTAAGCTGCTCGAGGGCATGCGCAACGCGGGCGAGATCGGCGCCGCGCTCGAAGCTGATGTCACACTGCACACTGATGTGTCGCTGCATGCGCGCCTCGCGCCGCTCGCGGACGAACTGCGTTTCTTCTTCATCACCTCCGGCCTGCATCTCGCCGACGCCAGCAATCTGCCGGCGAACGCGGTGAAGGTGGAAGTGGGCGATGCCGCATCGTGGATTTCCGCCAAGGTCGCCGATGGACAAAAATGCATCCGCTGCTGGCATCGCCGGCCCGACGCCGGCATCTACCCCGAGCATCCGGAAATCTGCGGCCGCTGCGTCTCCAACCTGCCGGATGGCCCGGGCGAGCAACGGCGGTATTTCTGATGGACAAACCCGTGTCGTGGAAAGCCAGCGGATTGCCGTGGCTGTTGCTTTCCTTGGTGGTCATCCTGTGCGACCAGGCAACCAAGGCCATCGTACTGGCAACGTTGCAGCCTTATCAGCCGCACCAAGTCATTCCGGGTCTGCTCAATTGGACGCTCGCGTTCAATACCGGCGCGGCCTTCAGTTTTCTGGATGTCGGTCCCGGCCCGCAGCGCTGGTTGTTCTCCCTACTGGCGATTGGCGTCAGCGTCGCGCTCGTGCGCTGGCTCGCGACAATTCCGCGCCGCGACTGGCGCAACGCGTTGCCGTTGTCGCTCGTCATCGGCGGCGCGCTCGGCAATCTGATCGACCGCCTGCGCTTCGGCCAGGTCACCGACTTCATCGATGTTTACTGGGGTGATGCGCATTTCCCCGCGTTTAACGTCGCTGACTCGGCGATCACGGTTGGCGCGGTTTTGCTGATCTGGTTCGGCTTGTTCGCCGCGAAGAAAGCGTGATCTTCCCTTCTCCCGGAGAAGGTGCCCGAAGGGCGGATGAGGGAAAGGCCTTGCGCGGTTGTCATGCCCTGCAAAATTGCAGCGCTTTTCCCTCATCCGGCGCTCTGCGCCACCTTCCCCAGGAGGGGGAAGAGAAGAAAATGCGATAATCGAGTCATGCAAATCCTCCTCGCCAATCCCCGCGGATTCTGTGCCGGCGTCGACCGCGCGATCGAGATCGTCGAGCGCGCGCTCGAAGCGTTCGGCGCGCCGATCTACGTGCGCCACGAAGTCGTGCACAACAAATTCGTGGTGGATGGGCTGCGCGCGCGTGGCGCGATCTTCGTGGACGAAATTTCCGAGGTGCCAGACGGCGCCACCGTGATCTTCAGCGCACACGGCGTTTCGCAAAGGGTACGTGCGGAAGCGGCGGTGCGCGACCTGCGCGTGTTCGATGCGACCTGCCCGCTCGTGACCAAGGTGCACATCGAGGTGGCGCGCTACGCGAAGTCGGGCTTCGACGTCGTGCTGATCGGACACGCTGGCCATCCCGAGGTCGAAGGCACGCTCGGCCAGTGGGACAAGGCCGGCGCGAGCGGCGAAATCCATCTCGTCGAAACGCCGGAGGACGTGGCGAAACTCAAGCCGAAGAATCCCGAACAGATCGCCTATGTGACGCAGACTACGTTGTCGGTCGACGACACCAAGGCCGTTATCGAAGCCCTGCGCGCGCATTTTCCGGCGGTCGTCGGCCCGAAGCACGACGACATCTGCTACGCCACCCAGAACCGCCAGGACGCCGTGCGCAAGCTCGGTCAGCAATGTGACCTCGTCCTTGTCGTCGGCTCGCCGAACAGCTCCAACTCCAACCGCCTGCGCGAGCTTGCACAAAAACAGGGCGTTCCGGCCCACCTCATCGACGGCGCCGACGACATCGACCGCGAATGGCTGGCCGGCAAATCGCATATTGGCGTCACCGCGGGCGCCTCGGCGCCGGAAAGCCTGGTTCAGGGCGTTGTCGCGCGGTTGCGCGAGTGGGGCGGGGTTGACTCTGTAGAACTGGCCGGTGATCCGGAGAATGTGACGTTTGCGCTGCCGAAGGAGTTGCGAATAGTGCTGGCAACCTGACGCTATTGCGCCCAGCACGCAGTCGGGGATTTTGAAATCTGCGGATTGGCGGTGGCCGAATAGGTGTAGCTCAACGACGTGCAGCCGGTGTCGTTTGCTTGGCTCTTGCCCGCTATGGCTGATGCGGAGATGGTGTAAACAGTACTGGCTGTTGTCGTCGTGGTAACGGTGTAATAATTCCCTGTGTAGGGGCTCGACGGAAGCGACAGTGTGGCTACTGTCGCACACGTGAAGCCGAAACTGCTGGCGTATGTAGGACATTCCGCGCGAAACCGCTCCTGCAGCAGCGCGACTTGCTGCATGGCTTGTTCCACATCGCTACGTCGCGCTTTGCGAATCTGCGCAATGAAACTCGGTAGCGCGATGGCTGCGAGGATGGCGATAATCGCCACCACAATCACCAGCTCGATCAGCGTAAACCCACGATTCCTGCTCACGCCTCACCCCCGGATTGTGCTTGGTAGCGCAAATACTAATCGCCGCGTCGTTGACGCGTCCAGCCGAATAACAGGAAATTCGCGCCACTGGTCGGATTCATTCCGAAAGCTGCCGACAACAGCCATAGAATCCGCAATCAGTTCAGGGACTACCCAAGGGGCAGCGATGCAACGCCGGCGACAAGCAGGCTTCACTCTCATCGAGTTGATGGTCACGCTGGCGGTGCTGGCTGTCCTCGTCACGCTCGCCGCGCCGAGCTTTGCGACGCTTATCGAGAAGTCACGACTGCGCGGGGCGACGGACGATATTGTCAGCCTGCTCAACAATTCGCGTGGCAACGCAGTCAAGCTTGGCACGATCATCAACGTCTCGATGCTGGGCGCGACGGGGACCACCACTTGGTGTGCCGGTGCCGTAAGCCAAGCCAGTCCCCAAGCCGCCCCGGCTACCGCGGGGGCGGCCCTGAGCACGACGAACTCTCTCTGCAAATGCACTGACACCGCTGTTTCCTGCACGGTAGCCGGCCAGAATGCGCTTGTTTTTTCCACAAGCTATTCCGGCGTCTCCTTGGCCAGCGTCGGCGGTACCTTGTTGAACGGTAGTGGTGGCGTCAGTTTCGATCCCAAATTAGGCGCGCTTTATCCGCTGCCAACGTCGGCGACGACCCTTCCGCAAATAGTATTTTTGTCCAAATCCGGCAAGTATTCGACGCAGATCAATGTCTCGCCTCTCGGGCAGATCTACGCCTGCGCGGCCAGCGGCTTCATCTCGGGGTATCCGTCATGTTGATCGATATTTCGAATCGCAGCCTCCCGCGCAGAGCTCGGGGATTCGGTCTGATCGAGATGATGGTGTCGATCGTCGTTGGCCTGATCGTCGTCGGCGGGGCAATCAATCTGGTCGTCGCTATCAATCAGGCCAACAACGATACGATCCAGTCGACGCGGCTTACACAAGAGCTTCAAGCGTTGGCTTCGGTGATTTCCGACGAAATCAAGCGTGCCCGGCGCATCCACGATGCCTACGCCATCGTCGGCACCGGGGTGATCGCAGGTACTGGTAAGTTTGACGCAATAAACTACGCAACTAGTGGTTGTATCGTCTACGGTTATCAGGACTCCACTCTGAACGACACCGGACAAGATACGGCTGCCGCGGTCAATAATTACCGTGCGATCAGCCGCAGCAGCAGCGGCAATGTATTCATTGCATCCGGCACCACTGCCGTTTCATGCACTTCGTCTGGCGTGCAGCTCAATACACAACAGATCAAGATTACGAGTCTGACGTTTGCTTGTGGATCATCGACCGCGACGAGCACCTCTTGCTCCGAAATCGACATGACGCTGACGGGTCAATTGACCAGCGGGGATGCCTATAGCAAAGCGATTACCCGCACCGTGATCCAGCAGATTTTCGTGCGCTCCGGGGCGACATGAGCGAACTGATTGGGCGAGAGAGACCAGGAACAGTCATGAACCGATTCCATTTTGACAGCGTGTCGAGCGCAACCCGGCAAACGGGTACGACGTTGATCGTCGCGCTGATCCTGCTCCTGCTGGCCTCGTTGCTGGCGCTGTACGCCGTCAATGTCGGATTGTTCGCACAGCGCACGTCCGCAGCCGATCTGCGCGGGAGGATTGTGCACGAAACGCTCGAAGCGGGGATGGCGCAAGGCATCGAGTACATCAGGAACAATAGTTCGACATTGACCAGCACAACCGATTCCGCTTGGCCCGGCGATTCGCTGTATTGGAAGCCGTGCGACCACACGGATACGTCGTTCCCCTGCGGGGCCGTGCCACCCTGTGCGGCGGGTCATGAAGGCTGTGCGTCCGGCAGCACGTATGCGCGCCGCAGCAACATGTACTACTACAAGAATACTGTCAGTACTCCCCCTGGTGCAGGCTACGACGTCAATGGCAATGGCAATCCCCCCTCCTCCCCTGATGCAATGGATTTGAATTCATTGCCGATCGACTCGATACGCATCAAGTCGAGCAATGGCTTCAGCATCAATTACGGTGTCGGTGCGCTGATGTGCGTAGTCAAGAAATCGACGAGTTCGACAGATCCGGCATTGTGCACGCCGACGGTAGCCAACGCTCAAGGCACGTATCTATTCACCGTTGCAGCGTCGGGCAATATCGCGGGGGAATCCGCATCCACCACACTTAGCACGAGTTTCGGCCAAAGCCCGAGCGTCTCCGGGTTCAATGTGCCGGCCATCACCGCGTCCGGCGGTTTCACGGGAGTCAACGGCAATGCCCAAGTCGTGACGGCGCCCAACGCCGGGGGCTACGGCAACCCGGTGTCGTTTTGGACGCGTGGCGACTTCAAGACCAATGGCGCCGGTACGGCCAATAGCTGTTATATGGAAGATTGGCTGCGCAACTCCGGAGGTACGTACAGTTTCGCCACGAAATCCGATGGAACGACCTCGACCGTGGTGACCTGCACGGGAAACGGCAGCAATGCTTGTGCATGCAGCCAGTCAATCTCGTCGGGAAATGGGCAGTGGACGGAAGGGCCGGATATTCTCACCGCCGACGGTACTCCTGTGTGTTCGTCGACCGTAACATCCAGTTGCAAACCCACTTACGACGTGCAGCCGTCCGAGTTTCCCCCCGATCTGTTCCAGTATGTTTTCGGCATCTCTGCATGGCTCGACAAGAATGGCGATTACTTCGGCGAAACGCGCCAGCCGACAGTCAGTATCACCGTTGCCGATGGCAGTTCGCAAACAGTGAACGTCGATGAGGCCTATCTCTATTCCAAGGCTGTGCTCATCTATTCGCCAAGTCATCCAACGTGGCCCACCGCAGCGCAGTCGGTATCGAGCTGCACTGCGCTGGTTGCCGCGACGCGGACGAGCACGTTTCCGGGCGGCATCGTCTGGGATCAGGAAGGCGATTGCCTCAGCGGTACGGTCGGATGGCCGGACAAGCCCGTTGCCTGGGTATCCGATGGCAGCATGCATCAAAGCGGCACTGGCACCGTCGTGTTCGGCATGATCTTTGTCAGGGATACGAGCTGCCCGGCCGGGAGCTCCAATGGTTGCACAACCAGCGTAGGCGGCGCGGCCGACTTTCAGTCCGACGGTTTGACCGTGTATGGATCGGTTGTCATCCAGGGTACGGCGACGAAAGTCAATGCGGGAACCCGAATCATCTACAACAGTACCGTGATGGCTCCGCTGGCCGATCCATGGAAGTCGCCGGCGTCGCCGCTACCGGGTTCGTGGACCGATCGCTATGCGTACTAAAGAGAGCGCAGACATGCTGGCCAACATACAGTTCAAACACGTCCGCGCGCACAACCACCGCGGGTTTTCGATGATGGATGTGCTGATCGCCATGCTCGTGCTGGTGGTCGGCCTGCTCGCGCTGGGCGTTTTGCAAGGTACATTGACCCGCAATGCGGCCGATGCGCGCATCCGTTCGCAGGTCGCCGCGTATTCGCAAGGCGTAGCGGACGCAATGCGTGCGCGCGGCTACGATGCGTTTACGTCCATCTCTTCCGTCACGGCGAATTCTGCGTCGTGTAGCGCGACTTCGCCCACCTTGCTGCAAAAACTGCAGTGCAATGCCTACACCTGGCAAAACAGTGCAGGCATGAGCAATGTGTCTACGGCGATTACGAGCACGAAGATGTACGGCCAATCTGATGGAACGTTCAAGTCAACGGCGCCAACCGGCGGCGTTTCCGGAGCATCGGCGCAATACAAGGCGATCAATATCACCACGACCTGGACCGACGCCCAAGGGCAAACGCGCACGCTCGCCTACGACACGACCGTGAGCACGGCGACGGTGAATCCCTCGGACAGTTCTCTGGATCAAAGCTCGTTCATCAAAACGAGCATCTCGCCGCAGGTTCGCGAAAGCAGTCCAGACAGTATTCCGGGTGTGATTCCGATCGCCATCGGCAGCACCGGTGGAACAGCCATCAATGCAGCAGCCACCAACCCGCAGCCGGTCCAGACCAATACCGGCACGACGTTCAGCCAATTCACTTACAACGACAGCTCACTCGGTGGCGAGTTGATCACGCAGCGCGTGGATACTAAGGTAATCCAGTGTCGATGCAAATTCGCGGCCGGTACCGGAACCACGAGCAGCGGCAATCCCACAGGCCTGCTCTCGAGCGGCGTGTCCGTGCAAGCCAATCAACCGACCTATTGGGACGGTTATCACTATGTCTCGCCGTCCGCGAACAAGAATGTCGCAGTGACCCCCGTGACATTGGGCTCTGGTTCGTCGGCAACGACGGTTTACGCAAGTAATACTTCGGCGGACTCCGCTTATGCGTCTACCAACGACACGGATTGCGACGTGTGCTGCCGCGATCGCAACGATCCCGCCAACGGCAGCAATGTTCCGACGGCCACTACTACCAATCCGGTATTGTTCGATTCATTCTCCGGCGACAGCCGAAAATACGCTTTCTCATCGACCAGCCCTAATTTGTTGACGCAGGTGACGTCGACTTCGACTTCGACCTCGTTCCAGCAAGCCTGCCGCTTGATTCGGGTCGATGGCATTTATGCCACTGCAACCGACGCGCATGTGGATTTCTTCAGCTTGCTGCCTACCGGCACCTGCTCCCAGGTTGGGTTGCCCACGACTTGCGCGAGTACCACTACGGCGGGGTCGCAGACCGGTGCCGTGCCAGTAGGGCCGTCAACAACATCAGGCACCACCGAAGCCAGTTACGGGAGTTTTGTCCAGAACTATCTGTCCACGAACGTTAGTGCTCTTTCCACCACGGGTTTCGTGTTGTCGGGCTGGGGCATCGGTTCTCCGCAGACGACGAGCGGTACGGGGAGCAGCGCGTCCTCATCGTTCATCGGCTATGGCTTGAACCAGCCGACGAACGTGGCGATCAGTGATTCAACCTCGTATTTCCCTTGGCTGTATGCGCGCGCTGTGTATGTCGATCATGTCGAAACTGCGGCGCAAACTGCCATCACCACGGCAGGGGCCAGTTGCACCGGGACAAACTGCATACTGCAGTATGTGCCGTTCACGACAGTCAATCTGTCCGGGTTGGGAAACAACGTGCCGGGGGTTGCGTCATCGAGCCCTGCCAGTGTGATCATTGTGTCGAACACGGCTGTCGCCGGAGGCGCAGCCGATGGTTCCGCGCCAACGCAAGGCTATGTCACCTCATACAGCAGCACGACGAATGGTACCGCATACGGCATCTATACCAGTTATGTGACGAATGCGAGCTTGACGGGAGTGCAGCCGAAGTACAGCGGGACGACTGTGACAAGTACTCCGGCAAACCTGCCCTATGACACAACGAACACGCTGTTCGATCAGAGGCAGTTCACGGTCAGCAGCGCGAGCAGCTCAGGCTCCCTCTACTTCGATGTCAATGTTTCCGGACTGCCCTATCTTCCCTCTGCCGCCAACATCAGTACCTACAACACCAATTTTTCCGTCGGTTGGTCGGGGACCAAGACCCAGCTCGGTAAAGCGGCTTCCGGAACTACGACAGGTTATCTAAATTCGGCCGGAGCCATGTTCGCCGGGGGCAGCGTGACAACGCCGATTGCAGTTGCGGCGACGGTGACTCCGCCGGTAGGTCTTACGATCACAGTGACGGGGTTCAATACGAGCACGGCATATGTTGGAGGGTATGGGAGCGAAACTCTTACCTGTAACAAATATCATGGTGGCTCAACCGCGGCGTATACTTTCACCACGGCGCAGCAATGTTATAGCTATACAGTCGATTCTCCCAACATAACCATCAATGGCGTCAATGCGGGGCTTACGAGCGCAGCTGTTACGTACAGCGGCACAACGGGCGGCCTGCAGCAGAAGGCTTTGATAGCACTTCCGGGATCATCGACATCATCCGGAATTTCCAGCACGACGAATGCGATTCCCGGTGCTGACAGTGTCGTCATCCCGTTTATACAGTCGGCGATAACTGTGCCAGCAGGTACGTGCAGTTGCGGGGATAGTACTTGCGCGCGTGCGAATGTGACCTACACAGCCGGAACTTGTTCGAATTGACAATTTTTTGAGAGACAATGACGTAGCTCTCCGGCGTTGCCACCTTGCGCGCGCGGTCGTCAGCTATATGGCAACAATTCAAAGTCGACGTAGTCCTGCCCGCCATATAGCCGAAGGGCGTGCTCTTTTTTTGGTTGCTATAGTTCTTTAGAGGCAACACATGCAGTGCGCATGCGCTATGACGCCGAGACTGCGAGCGACGAAAGCCGTATCGCTGGGTTCCGGTGCGGTTACGAGAAATTCTGCATGCACTTCCGGAGTATCGAGATAGCGGGAAGCAGTGTTCCGGTTCCACATGATCCTCAACCCGAACAAGCTTCCGCGACGCCGGCCGGGTTGATCGGCGTCGAGTGCAGATTGCCATTGTTGCCCATCGCATAAGCACTCGCCTTCGCCGCTCCGCGGCCGTCGCAAAGCGTGAAAGTGACGTTGCTGCCCACGCTGCCGCCGCTGGGCTGAAAGTGAATACGGGTGCGTCCACTCGTGCTGACCAGATGCACTTTCGGCGGCAACGCATCCTGACGCAGCAGGATCGGGTCGCCAGGCTGACGCTCGCTGCCGCCGTGGGTGGCGGCGAACGCGATCCAGCCTTTTTCCCAATGGTCGCCGGATGCACAGGCCGCGCCGTCGAGGCTCGGGCAGAGCACGATCTCCACCCCCGCGTTCGCCGCGCTGCTGCGTGCGCGCGTGAGCGAGGCGACGAAGCTGGCAAGTCCGTTGCTGCCGCGTGCGGCGTGGATCGCGGCGGAGACGCTGCTGCTCGCGATACCGCCGAGCACGGCGACGATAGCGACGACGAACACCATTTCCACGAGGGTGAAACCGGTCTGTTGCGTGGTGCGATTGGCTTGCATGTCGATCTCCTGGTCTTTCAGGGATGACGACATGCTAGGGAGCTGCGCGCGGCCGCTCCATCCACGGATTGCGCGCCACCGTGTAGGAAAAAGCCGCAGGCGAGGGTGTCGCGCACGGCTATTGTCGGTGTGGCGCCGGTGCTTGGCGGCGCCCCGGGGAAAGGCCGCTTGGAGAGCGGAATCCTTGATCAGAAGGATTCATGTCGCTACACTACGCGGCTCCGTGCCGGAGTAGCTCAGTTGGTAGAGCGGCGCATTCGTAATGCGTAGGTCGTAGGTTCGATTCCTATCTCCGGCACCACCGATATACCCAAGGCGGCCTCCGGCCGCCTTTGCTTTTTATCCCTGCTCTTTTTCACCTATCACGTCGCGCAGCGCGCGGAACAACTCGCGTGCTGCGTGAGGCGGCTTGTTGCGCTCGCGCTCGATCCGTGCCTGACGCGCAAGTGTGCGCAGGTGCTGGCGGTCGGCCTGCGCATGCAGGGCGATGAATTCGTTGAGCGTCTCGTCGTCGCCTTCGAGCAGGCGGTCGCGCCACTGTTCGACGCGATGCAGCGCCGCGGCTTCGCGACGGATGCTGTTGCGGTCGTGATCGAGTGCGGCGCGGATGGCGTCGACGTCGGCATCGTCGAGCTTGCGCATTTGCTTGGCGAGAAACTGCGTCTGCCGTTTGCG
>Ga0105240_10009206_pt1 | contig 14006 bp, 13 predicted proteins | sample KBSC54metaG_FD_80426 | JGI IMG/M metagenome (GOLD analysis project Ga0105240, IMG submission 80426) | Corn rhizosphere microbial communities from Kellogg Biological Station, Michigan, USA - KBS C5-4 metaG | ecosystem: Host-associated > Plants > Roots > Rhizosphere > Soil | place: Michigan, USA... | reverse complement strand
CGCACTAGTCCTGCAAGTATGGCTAAGCCTCTGGCACGCAGCCCCTTGAGATTGGTTCCCGATTGAGAGAGCCTGCGAAGGAACCTTTTGCTGGCTCCGCAGTTTTCCGTTATCCAAAGGAGGGGGCTTATAATGGATGCAACCAGCCGAACGGTCAGGATTGGGCAGTCTGAATTTCCCTGCCCCTGTTATGCCTGCGCTTTTTTCGACAGCCGGGACCAAGAGTACGAGCTGTTGCTGCCATTTTCGAGAGCAGCCGCCGACGCCGGCGAGCGGTTATTCCAGGTCGTGGATAAGGACCATCTCTCCGAGCGACGAAGCCGGCTGGCCGAGGCCGGCATCGATATCGCGGAGGCAGAAAGAAAGGGGCAGCTTGAGATCCGTCCGTGGGAAGGTGCCTACCTGCGCGGGAAGCGGTTCGACCAAAATGCCATGCTCGAGCTTATTCAGGAGGTTCTCAAGCAAGGCCGTTCCAGCGGGTTCCCGATGACCCGACTGTGGGCGAATATGGAGTGGGCGCTGGACGATCTGCCGGGTGTCCATGACATTGTGGAATACGAGACACGTCTCAACCACTTTCTCCCGAACTACAACGACGTGGTCGTATGCACCTATGACCTGAGCAGGTTCAGCGCGCCAGTCGTCATGGACATTATGCGTACCCACCCGCAGGTGATCATTGGCGGAATTCTGCAGGACAATCCGTTCTTTGTCCCCCCCGATGAATTTCTGGCGGAGCTGAGCCGGCGGTCGCATTGAAGTACAGATGGTTGGGATTCGGGCGCTGCAGCAAAATCCAGAGACTTATGGAAGCGACGGAGAGCTGCGACGCTGCGTCCGCGATCTCGTCGCGTTGTCGAGCTTGCCGGCCCTTTGGGTAAAAGCGAATCCAAGCCAAATTGCGGAAAGCGTTGGACTGCTCGCTGTGAGCATCCTGGACGCAGACTTCGCCTGCGTCTTCTTGCACGATCCTCTCCTGGAAACCGTGCATTGCCACCAGAGGTCGAACGAACGATCGATTGACCTCGCGGACATTCGCGAGAGGTATCGGCCGAACTCGCTGTTCGAGATCGAGGATAGCGACCTCGGTCGACTGCGAGCAATGTGTGTGCCTATCGGCAGGGAAGCGGGCTCCGGACTCGTCGCCTTGAGCCGCAGGCCCAATTTTCCAACCGATACCGAGCAGACGCTGATGCGGTTGCGGCCAATCAGGCCGCTATTGCCATCCAGCGGTCGATGTCTGAGGCAAGGCTTACAGAGCAGACTCGCGCGCTGGAACAGCTGACGCATACCGAAACAGCATTATACGCGTTCACGGACCGACTTTTCCACGCTGAGTCGGACCATGAAATGTACGAAGCCGGTCTAGATGCAATTCTCAGCATATTACGTTGCGACCGCGCGTCTATCCTTCTGTTCGATGATCGCAATGCGATGCGGTTTGTGGCTTGGCGCGCTCTGTCGGAACAATATCGCAAAGCAGTCGACGGGCACTCACCGTGGAAGGCAGAAGATCGTTCCGCCGATCCGATATGGGTTGCCGACATTGAAAAGGCTACCGACCTCCCCGAAGAGCTGAAGGCAGTAGTGAGAGCTGAGCGGATAGCCGCACTAGCGTTCATTCCGATCTTTCTTGGCGGCAAAATCGCCGGAAAGTTCATGGCGTACTATGATGCGCCCCGCGTCTTCACGGACCGAGAAATCGGCGCTGGCACCACGATTGCCATGCAACTCGGCTTTGGCCTCGGGCGCCTTCGTGCTGAAGAGACCACGCGGCGTATGGCCGCTATCGTGGAAACGTCGGATGATGCGATCATCAGCAAGAATCTTGAAGGCGTTATCCAGACATGGAATCGCGGCGCAGCGAACATCTTTGGCTACACGGCCGATGAGGTGGTCGGAAAGCCGGTAACGCTTCTGATGCCGCCGGAACGATACGACGAGGAGCCTGGCATTCTTGCGCGGCTGCGTCGTGGCGAGCGGATCGACCACTACGAAACGGTGCGACGGCGCAAGGACGGCACCCTGCTCGATATTTCCCTCACCGTTTCGCCGATACGTGACAATGCAGGCCGCATCATCGCCGCGTCGAAGATCGGGCGTGACATCACCGAGCAGAAGCGCGCAGAGGCGGCGTTGCGCGACAGCGAACGCCGCCTGAAGGATCTGCTCGCCGCCATTCCGGCGGCGATCTACACCACCGACGCCAGCGGCACGATCACATACTACAACGAGGCAGCGGTCGAGTTCGCCGGAAAGCCCCCCATTATTGGCAGCGATAAATGGTCCGTAGCCTGGAAGCTCTACTGGCCTGACGGGACGCCGCTGCCGCATGAGCAGAGCCCGATGGCGCTCGCGCTCAAAGAAGACCGCCCGATCAGAGGCAAGGAGCTAATCGCAGAACGACCGGATGGCACTCGCATCCCCTTTCTTCCGTTTCCGACGCCGCTGCACGATGCCAACGGCAAGCTGGTCGGCGCCATCAATATGCTGGTCGATGTCAGCGAACGTAAGCAGGCTGAAACGCAGCAGAGGGTGCTTATGCGCGAATTGAATCATCGCGTGAAGAACAACATGCAGATGTTGCAATCTTTGCTATTCACCGCTACCCGGCAGACACAAAGTCTCGACGCGCGCAAGGTTCTCGAAGACATCTCAAATCGCATTACCGCGATGGGGGCAGCACAGCAGGTACTTTACGGTGCGGACAGGGCAAACACATTCAGCGCGACTGAATTTATCGACGCCGTGTGTCATGCCGCGCAGCAAAGCTTCCCACCCAACGTCAGAATTGTTCGGGAAATGGTCTCGGGGCAACTGGACAATGACCATGCCATGCCGCTTGCCCTGATCCTGAATGAATTGCTGACCAATGCGGTCAAATATGGGTGTAACGGCGGCGGCGAATCTCAAATACGCGTCGGCCTAACAAATGGCGAAGGATTTGAATTGTACGTAGAAGACGATGGCCCGGGTTTCGATTTCCAGTCTGTTAAAGATCGATCGTCCGGTTTGAAGCTCGTTCAATTGCTGGCTCGTCAGTTGGGAGGCCATCTTGAGGTGAGCAGAAACCCGGCCAGCCGCTGCACCATTCGGTTCAAATAGGTTTCGGAAATGCAAACTAACATGACCGTCATTCCTGCGCGGGGACCACTGTCCAGTCCGCCGAGTCGATCGGGACCCTCGGCTCCGGCTACCGAAAATGACGTATCTGGGACCCAGTCGGAAAATTGCGACCGAATCCTTATTGTCGAAGACGATCTGCTTATCGCAAGCCAGATGGAGGTAGCCTTAACCGAGGCCGGTTTCACAATTGCCGGGGCCGCCTCAACCGCCAACGAGGCATTGCAACTGGCGCACTCGCAATCTCCGACGTTAGTGGTAATAGACATCCGTCTGGCCGGCGATCGCGACGGGATCGACACTGCGCTCGAGTTGTTCCGGTCGCATGGAGTTCGCTGTCTTTTCGCAAGCGCATATTCCGATCAGGAAGCGCAGCGGCGCGCTGCACCTGCTGCCCCGCTCGGCTGGCTGCAAAAGCCCTATACAATGGCTTCGCTGGTGGCCAAGGTTCGTGCGGCGGTCAGCGAACTCCGCAGCCGGACGGATTGATCCAACCGTGCCGTCCTTCTCTTTGGCCCTTTCAGCGACCTCAGAGATTTCCGCTTTTCCGCCGCTTACGGGTTGAGACATCAGGCGGCCATAGCCGATTATGAGTTCACGGCCTCGACTGGCCCAGGCATCAATTCAGGCGCGAACGGCCCATGCAGCGTTGGTCTCCTTACAGCTTAGAGATCGTTCCTTCACGCTCAGTGGGGGGGAGCCATCTCGCCCACTTTCGGTTCCAGCTGCCATCGGACTGCAAGGTCCCCCTTCTCTAGGCGATCAGGAGATCCGCGCCCTCGCGGGCAAACGCGATTGCAATGGCCCTGCCAATGCCACTGTCAGAGATGCCTCTCAACAACAGATTCGACCCGATCGGGCAGACCTGAAACGCCGTCTTTGACCGCGCAGCCATGCTCGACGAGGTTTAATAATGGCCTTAGAATTGGTCATGGGAAGCTGGTTGTCCTTGTCTGTAGGTGCCGCAGGTCACGCGGCAGGAATGTCGAGTTATTGGGAGCAAGAAGATGTCCATTGCGGATAAGGTCTTCGCCGGCTCGATCCCCGAAATATACGACACGTACCTGGTCCCCCTTATTTTCGAATCTTATGCCACCGACCTGGCCGAGCGCATCGGCGCACAGACTCCGCGCACCGTCCTAGAGACGGCGGCCGGCAGCGGCGTCGTCCCCCGCGCGCTGATCTCCAAACTCGACGAGAAGGCACGATATGTCGTCACCGACCTCAATCAACCGATGCTCGACCGGGCCATGGCCCAGCAAGCTCCTGACTCCCGGATCGTGTGGCAACAAGCCGATGCGCTGACATTGCCTTTCGAAGACGAAAGTTTCGACGCCGTGTGCTGCCAGTTCGGCGTCATGTTCTTTCCGGACCGTGTTGCCGGATACCGGGAAGCGCTTCGCGTCCTGCGGCCCGGCGGCCGCTTTTTCTTCAACGTCTGGGACAGCATCCAGGAAAATGACTTTGCCCGCGTCGTAACGGAGGCTGCTGGTAAACTGTTCCCGGAGAACCCACCCCTGTTTCTCGCGCGAACACCACACGGATATCATGACGTCGCCGCGATCGAAGCGGACTTGCACGCCGCCGGATTCTTCAAGATCCAAATCGAAACGCTGGCACGAAGGAGCCTCGCTCGGAGTCCGCGGGATCCCGCGATTGCCTATTGCCAGGGTACGCCTTTACGAAATGAAATCGAGGCGCGCGATGCGACGGCACTAGAAAGAGTAACCACGGCTGCCACTGAAGCAATCGCGAAGGCCTACGGCGACGGCGCGGTTTCCGGGAAGATATCGTTCCAATCGCCCACGACGCTCTTTCGGCGAGGCTGATTGAAGAGGCGGGCTTCAAAGCCTATGCAATAGGCGGATTGGCCGTGGCGGCCTGTCGCTATGCCCTTCCCGATCGTGGCCTCCTCAGTTTCGGCGAAATGTTCGCAGCTGTTCAGGACATCATGCGGGGGGCCTCCCTCCCCGTCATAGTCGATGCCGAAAATGGTTATGGTGAAGGGGCGATGGTTGCGCGGTGCGTTCTTTCCTACCAAAGGCTCGGCGTCGGTGCCATCTGCATAGAAGATACCGCTATCGGACCGAACAAACAAAAAGTCCAAATTCCGGTTTCGGACGCAATTCGAAGAATCAAGATTGCGGTGTCCGCGAGGAGCAACGGTTCAACCGCTATTGTTGCGCGCACAGGCGTTAGAAATGGTAGCAGTCCAACCGAATTTGCTGAACGAGCTCGCGCACTAGTTAGGGCGGGGGCCGACATCATATTCATTGATCAAGCCGGATCGAGCGATGATCTCGCCGTTATTGCAAAGCAGTTGAAACGGGTACGGCCCCTTATGACACTAAGCGGCGTCGCGGGTACTCACGCTCTCACGCCGATAGATCTTAGGTCTATGGGCTTTTCGATTATTCTCACACCTCTGGCGATTATGATGAGTTCGATTGAAGCGATGAGTTTGGCGCTAGATCATCTCAGGAACGGCGAGCTAAGTCGGACAGTCTATACTTCTTCTGACCTAGCGTCGTTACTGCAGGCGCCCAGCTGGACAAAGTATGATGCGTAACATCAGCCTCAACTAGTTAGCTCTGGTCTTCAGTCGTTAATTCAATTTTCCAACCCGCAGCCACGCTATAACAAGATGGCAATATGCTGCTTTTCGAGCTAGCCGGCGCTGACGCCGACATGCGCTTTAGTCCCCACTGCTGGAAGGTGCGGATGGCACTTGCCCATAAGGGACTTCAATCCGATCGCCGACCTTGGCGATTCACTGAAAAAGATAGAATTGCTTTCTCTGGTCAGGATAAAGTGCCGGTATTAGTTGATAACGAAAGGGTCATTTCTGACTCCTGGCACATCGCCCAATATTTGGATGATCAATACCCAACAACGCCACAGTTACTTGGAGACCTTGCGGAACACCAACGAAGCGAATTTATAAACTTGTGGGCCGACCACGTGCTATTGCCTGCGATTGGGCGGATCATCGTTTTGGACATTTTAAATTGCCTCGCGCCGATAGATAAGGCGTACTTTAGGAATTCTCGAGAGAAGCGTTTTGGAACGACCCTCGAATCAGTAGCAGCCGATTGCCAATCTAATGTTGAAGCGTTACAGATTGTGCTCACACCGCTCCGAAAAATGCTTTCCGAGCAGGATTATTTGTCAGGGACAAGTCCTCGATACGGTGACTACTGCGTGTTCGGCATGTTTATGTGGGCACGTTGCACCAGTAAGATTGAATTGGTGCCCCGAAGCGACCCTATAATTCGCTGGCGAGAACGCCTTCTAGATGCATTTGATGGCATGGCTCGATCCGCTCGGCTCTCGTATACCCTGCCATAATTGGTTGTAGATAAAGTTGCGGCCGGTTCTAATGGGACCCTCTAATCATAATTTTAGGCTTACAACTTTATGCTCGTAATTATCGATGGCGGGTCTGGAAGGCAAGTTTTCAATAACGCCAATACAATCATAGCGGCGTCCAAAGCGTCCGAAGTTCCCCCGGCTCTTGACGCAATCACTAAGGCTCTGCGTCTAGGATATTATGTCGCCGGCTGGTATTCCTACGAATTGGGCTACCTCCTTGAACCGCGGCTTGGCCATTTGCTGGACCATCAAGGTACGAGACCTCTTTTGCAATTTGGCACGTATGAGTCCCACAATTCTCTGGCGCCCTGTTCGAACGCTACCGCTTATGCGGGCCCCTTGAACTTTGAATGGACGAAATGTGACTATGCCAATCGGTTTCAACGTGTGCGTGACTACATTGCTGATGGAGACATCTATCAGGCAAACCTGAGTTTTCGAGCCCGCTTTGCCGTAGTCGGAGATCCCTACTCCCTTTATGAGCGCCTACGGCAATCGAGTAGCCTAGGGCAGATCGCCATGATCGAAGATACGAGTTCGCCCCCTCCACCGGAACCGAGAAGTCCGCGAGAAATTAGAAACCCAACTACTGCGATACACAGTGATGTTCGGCGGACGATCAGGCGCAAAGAGCTCCGGCTCATCGTGCCGCTAGCTGACACAACAATTTACGAATTAGAGCAGCGCGGCGAGTTTCCACGTCGTTTCAATCTCACTCCGCGTTGCGTAGTGTGGGATCTCGGTGAGGTGGAAGCCTGGATCGGTGACCGGCAGCGCGCCGCTGCTGCTTCTCGCAAATCCATGCCGCACCCCGACGTGCATCTTCGCAAGTCCCGCCCCGTTCGCCGAAGGCTTGATGATAAGCCGATCTGATTCGCTATGCGGCTTCTTCAGCCATCAGCTCCGTCGCTGGAGGCGTCAATGACGGCGCGTATCGATGACCAAGAACCCATGCGTCAACGATATTGGCCCATTCCTGAAGCATATGTCGGCGTTGCTTTTCATATTCGGCTTTGTTGTAGACGCCGCGTGACGAATGCCCCTCTTCATGTGCCAGACACTTCTCGATCCAGTCACGATTGAATCCAATCTCATTAAGCAGCGTGGACCCGGTGCGGCGAAGATCGTGTACCGTGAACGGCTCCAACGGGAGCCCGAGCTTCTTTGCTCTCTCGGCAACAGCCATTGTGATGCGGTTGAACGTCGCTCTAGACATGGGTGCGTCAGCGTCATAGCGCGATGGCAATACGTAAAGTGAATTTCCTGCGCAGGTCTTCAGTGCAATCATGATGTCGAGCGATTGACGCGATAAATAGACGTTGTGCGCTTTTCTGCGTTTCATCCGCGCCTTTGGAATCGTCCATACCGCATTCGAGAAATCGACTTCATCCCAAACCGCGTCTAGCAGTTCGCTCTTGCGGACCATAGTCAGCAGAATCAAACGCAAGCCCAAACGGATGGTCGGAAGGGTCGGCACATGCTCCAATTCCCGCATCATTAGCCGGATTTCCGTGGGCGTGAGTGACCGATCCTTCGGTGCAAAAGTCGCGATTGAAGACGGGCCAACCTCATCAGCCGGATTTGAAATCTTCTCTCCGTTCAAGATTGCAAATCCGAAAATCTGTTTGACGATATCCCGCACGTGAATGGCTGTTGCTGGCGCCCCGCGCTCTTTGACCTGCAGGCAAAGCGCGCGCAGATCGTCCGGTGTAATCTCGGTCAGCAATCGGCTCTTCCACGTTGGCGCAATGTCACGGTCGAAAATGGCGCGGCGCATTGAGCGCGTGCTATCGGCCATAGGTGCGCCGGCAAACCAGCGTTCGCCGAAATCGCCAAAGCTCTTTGCCTCTTTGAGCCGGCGCTTATCGCGTTGCTTCTCCAGCGCGGGCGACCGACCTTCGGAAACGAGGCGCCGGGCCTCCATGCAAAGTTCCCTAGCGCGAGACAGCGGAATGCCGTCGTCGCCATACCGACCGAGCGTCACAGTCTCTCGGCGGCCGTTGAGCCGATAGTCGTATCGAAACACAATGGCGCCCGAGGTTTTCGCGACCGCGTACATGCCGTCCCGGTCGGCCACCTTGAAGTCTTTGTCTTTTGGTTTCAGGCGCTTAAGCGCGGCATCGGTCAACATCGCAGCCTCCTTTCGTGACAAAATACCGTCACCAAAAATCGGCGGGCGTAGTGCTATTTATTCGAGCTATTTCAGATACTTAAACTCGAAAAAAATACCGTCAGCCGGTCTTCCTCACTGACGGTACCGTTCCGACTCGCCACCAGCAAGGATTTTCGCACCGTCAGAGATACCGTCAGATAGTTTCGCTTGCCAGCGATAGAGATCGAAAGGTTGCGTTATATTTATTTTTGATATCAGATACTTAAAGCGATATCGCGAAAATGGGCGATAGCCAAAATCAGGTCAAACTCACTCCCATTCAATCGTTCCGGGCGGCTTGGAGGTCACATCATAGACCACACGGTTGATGCCCTTGACCTCATTGACGATGCGGGTGGCGGTGCGGGCCAGGAAGCTGTGCTCGAAGGGATAGTAATCCGCCGTCATGCCATCCGACGAGGTGACGGCACGCAGCGCGCAGACATGATCGTATGTGCGGCCATCGCCCATCACGCCCACGGTGCGCACTGGCAACAAGACCGCGAATGCCTGCCAGATCTTGTCATAGAGACCGGCTTTGCGGATCTCATCCAGATAGATCACATCGGCCTTACGTAGAATGTCGAGCTTCTCTTCCGTAATCTCGCCGGGGATGCGGATGGCAAGGCCCGGGCCCGGGAAAGGGTGACGCCCCACGAACGCCGGCGGCAGGCCCAGTTCGCGGCCCAGCGCCCGCACCTCGTCCTTGAACAATTCGCGCAAGGGTTCGACCAGCTTCATCTTCATATAGGCGGGAAGCCCACCGACATTGTGATGCGATTTGATGGTGACGGATGGTCCGCCGGTGGCTGAGATGCTCTCGATCACATCGGGATAGAGCGTGCCCTGGGCCAGAAATTCCGCCCCGCCGACCTTCTGGCTTTCCTTGTCGAACACATCGATGAAGGCGGCGCCGATGATCTTGCGCTTCTGTTCGGGGTCCGCGACGCCCTTGAGCCGGCCCAAGAACAAATCCGCGGCTTCGGCATGGATCAGCGGGATGTTGTAATGATCGCGGAACAGGGTCACCACCTCGTCCGCCTCGCCCGCTCGCATCAATCCGGTATCGACAAAGATGCAAGTGAGCTGATCGCCGATGGCTTCATGGATCAAGACGGCCGCGACGGAAGAATCCACGCCGCCTGACAAACCGCAGATCACTCTCGCCTGGCCCACTTGTTTGCGAATTTTCTCCACCATCGCGGCGCGGAAAGCGTGCATGTTCCATTCCGGCTCGATGCCGGCGATGTTGCGCACGAAGTTGGAAAGGATGGTGGCGCCGCGCGGGGTGTGCGCGACTTCCGGATGGAATTGCACGCCATAGAAGCGGCGCTTCTCGTCGGCGATCGCGGCATAGGGCGAACTTTCCGACGTCGCCACCACGGAGAAGCCTTCGGGAATGGCCACGATCTTGTCGCCATGGCTCATCCAGACCGGTTCGCTGCCGCTCTCCGCCAAGCCTTCCAGCAGACGAGAGTTCTGCTTCACATGGATATCGGCGCGGCCGAATTCGCGGTTATGGCCGGCCTCGACCTTGCCGCCCAGCTGCGCCGCCATGGTCATCTCGCCATAGCAGATGCCCAGCACCGGCACGCCCATCTCGAACACGCGCTGCGGCGCGCGCGGCGTATCGGATTGCGTTACGCTGGCGGGGCCGCCGGAAAGAATGATGGCGCGCGGTTTTTTCGCCAGCGCCTCTTCCGCTTTGTTGTAGGGAACGATCTCGCAATAAACCCCAGCCTCGCGCACCCGTCTTGCGATCAGTTGCGTAACCTGGCTGCCAAAATCAAGAACCAGAACCGTCATAGCGCCAGGTCGTTCATTGCGTGTTGGTGCCTGCTTTCGCTGCTTGCTGGGTTTCGCCGCGATCCAGAGCGGCCATGGCGCGGGTCGCGCTGGCGTCAACCGGATCGATCGAGAGCGCCTGGCGATAATAGAAACGGGCAAAATCGGCGTCGCCATTGGCGGCATAAAGATCGCCCAGCACGGTATAGACCCCAGGCCGCGACGGTGCCGCCACGATGGCGGACTGTGCCAAGCGAAGCGCGAGATCATGGTCGCCCCTGGCCTGCGCCGCTTGGGCGTCGCGCATCAGATCGTCCGCGGAAAGGGCCGGCGCCGGCTGAACCACAGCCGCCGGCGGCTTGGCTGCCGCCTTGCGCGGCGCCGCCGCCATGGCGGGCACCGACAGGCAAATCAGCGCCAGGGTCACGGAATCGCGCAGAAGTTTCATGGGCGGACTGTAGTCAAATCCAGGGCCGTCAGCCATGCGGCCAATGAACATCGGTTGCCCTTAGCTTTCCAACGAAAAACGAGGAAATCCGCCTCCGGCCAATGCCCTCACCCCCCAGATGGATAAGAGGGTGGATAAGAAAGCTTGGGATACCAGTCCGTGCCCCGGCCCCCCGGCGTGGTGTCCAGCAAAAGCCACAGCGGATCGGGATCCGGCGCGCCGCGGGGGTCCTGGCCCGGATCGGCCATCGCCCCGCTCATTTCCCCGCTCCAGAAATGGCGAATGACACCGCCCTGGCGGGTGAAGACGGTGTAGCCGGGCATGTCTTCGTCTTCGGCGCTGACATAATCGCGGGTGAAGTCACCGCTGAGATCCGAAAAAACCTTGAGCTTGGTCCAGCCTCGCGCCTGCTTGGCCGCGATCAACCGCTCGATCGGCGAGCGCGCCATCATCACCAAAGAGACACGCTGTTCGACATCGGGCATTTTCTCTTCCCAGGTGCTCATGAAAGAGGTGCAGCTGGGACACGGATTCTGACGCTGCGGCCCGAACATGTAACTGTAGATGATCAGCGTGTCCTTGCCCGCGAACAGATCCGCCAGATTGACCGGGCCGTTTTCGCCGACAAAGCGATAATCCTTGGTCACTTCGCCGCCCGGCGGCAAGGCGCGGCGCAACGCCGACACCTCTTCCATCTCGCGGCGAAGTTCAATCTCCCTGATCAGGAGCGCGTTGCGGGCCTTGCGGTAGTCGGCGCTTTCATTCGGGAAATGCGCATCATTGGCTTTCACCAGGTCCTCCGCCGGAACCAATTTGCCGTTCGCCGTCATCGCTACCTCTGTTGCTCTGAAATCGCGTTGGTATCAACATATATCGCCGAAGTCAAAAACTGCGGCCTGTTCCTAATCCCCACGCATCAAGAACGCCCCATAGAAGCCATCGCTCCCCGTTGAAGCCGGCGAAGCCAGAAAATCTTCCCGTGTGCGGTGGAATGAGGGATGCGCCGCCAGAAACGTTTCGACTCGATCCTGATTTTCCCGGGGCAGGATGGAACAGGTGGCATAGACCAGCTTGCCGCCGGAACGCGTGTGGCGCGCCGCGTCGGCGAACAGCCAGTCCTGGACGCGTTCCAATTCCGTCAGACGGTCGGGCGTCAACCGCCATTTCAATTCCGGTTGGCGCCGCCACGTACCGCTGCCGCTGCACGGTACATCCAGAAATACGAGATCGAACCGGCCATTGCTCCAGAGCGGCCCCCCTCGCCGCTCGGCGACGGTGATTATCGAGGCGCCCGCGCGCGCCGCTCGCTCCGCCAGCGGCTTCAGCCGTTCGGGCTTGTCGTCGAAGGCAAGCACCCGGCCGCGGTTCTGCATAGCCGCGGCTAGCGCCAGCGATTTTCCGCCCGCGCCGGCCGCCAGATCCAGCACCTGCATGCCGGGCTGCGCATCGCACAAGGCCACGGAATGTTGCGCCGACGCATCCTGAATTTCGAAAGCACCGCTTTGATAGAGCGGATGATCGGTAAGCGCCACACCCGGGGCACAGCGAAGCCCTTCCGGCAAGTCCGCGATGGGCGTGCAGGCGATGGCGCTTTGCGCCAGCGCCGCCGCGACGTCTTCGCGCCTGGCCTTCAACCGGTTGACACGCAGATCGACCGGCGCGCGCGCTTGAAAGGCCTGCATCTCCTCCAGGAGGCGCGCACCAAAAGCCCGCCTCAATTCGCTTTCCAGCCATGCCGGATATTCGCCTTCGACCCAGGCCGGCATTGCCCGTGGTTCGCTCGCTATGGCGTTCCGCTCGGCCTCCGTCAGAGGCGGTGGCCCGTAGCCCCCGATGAAAAAGCTTTCGGGATCTTCACCCGCCGATAGAAGCGCTGCGATCGCCAGAGCGCGCGGATCGTCATTTTCCATGCGATGCGCGAAATGGGCGCGCCGGCGAAAAATTCCATAGACCCGCTCGGCGATGGCACGGCGGTCCTTGGCGCCGGCAAAGCGATGGCCGCGAAACCAGGTCTTGAGCTGGCGATCCAACGGCTCGGACCCGCCCAGACTTAAGATTTCGATGGCGGCCTGGAGGCGGGCGGCGGGGGTCATGCAAAGTCTTCTATCGGACTTCCAATAGAGACAATATCAACTTCCGACGCGATAGAAGCCAAAGTTGGGGACCGCAAAAGATAAGTGCTCAAGCCCCATCGCCTGCGCCTTTGGCAGGGAACCGCAGCTTAAAACATAAGTGGGGTGGCGGCGCACCAGGACTTGCCTTGCTTCGCGCAGACTTCCCTTTTCGAACCGTTTGGTATCGACGATGGCCGGCGGTATCTCATAAGGAGCACCCACCACGTCGAAGTCCGTTCGCCACAAAATTTCCGGACCCACCAACAAGTCTGTCATTATTGTCCCGTGTTGCGGACGAATTTCGGCAAGGGCACGCGTCGCCGCCGTCCAATCGCATCCACGTGTCGACGAGCCGGCATGTCCGACAAGCTGGTTTCCCAGGGGCGCCATTTGCAATAGCGGCACCATTTGCAGAAGCAGCGCCACACTCAGAATTCCACCTCGCAAAGGGATGTTATGATTACCCAAGGGAAGCGCAAAATTGCTTTGCATGATGCGTTGGGTGGTAAGGGTCCATGGCAGCAGGATCACCGCCTGCAATTCGCCACTCCAACGCATCTGGGCCAACGACAACAAGCCGAACAGGCAGAAGCCGCACAAGCTCGTCAGCATTGCCAGGCGCAGACGCCTTTCGCCGCGAAGCAAGTGATAAAATATAAACGGCAAAGATAGCAGCGCCGCCGTGAGTTGGCCTAAACACGACTCCAGGCGCAACCAACTGTCTGGCATCAAGGGTTGGAGTTCGCCTATCTCCCGGTGCCACGCGCTGACAACTGGATCCAGGTGGGGCCAGGGCCCCAGAAAGAACGCGGGATAAAACGCCGCGACCATCGACGCTGCGGCAATGCTTCCGCATCCCATTGCCGCAAACCGCGGCATGCGCCGTGCCAGAAAGCCGGCCAGAATGAGAGCTGCAATCCCGGCGCAAAGGACACAGGCGTGTACGACGGAGACACGATCATAGGTCGGCTCAAAAAAAACGGATGATCGGGTCAAGGCCAACCATGCCAAT
>Ga0105240_10009204_pt1 | contig 14007 bp, 14 predicted proteins | sample KBSC54metaG_FD_80426 | JGI IMG/M metagenome (GOLD analysis project Ga0105240, IMG submission 80426) | Corn rhizosphere microbial communities from Kellogg Biological Station, Michigan, USA - KBS C5-4 metaG | ecosystem: Host-associated > Plants > Roots > Rhizosphere > Soil | place: Michigan, USA... | reverse complement strand
TCCCGCTCCGCGGGGCCCTGCCGGAAGAGCATGCGGTAAGCGAGATTGATGTGCGTGGACTTCGCGTGGACGAGATGGAGCAGGTGGTGATGCAGGCGCTCGATGCGGCGATTCGTTCGGACATGCCCGCACTGCGCATCATTCACGGCAAGGGAACCGGTGCGTTGCGTGCACGCGTGGCGGAGCTGCTGCGCGGCGACGCGCGGGTCCGCTCACAGCGCATGGGCGCCTGGAATGAGGGCGGCGCCGGCGTGACGATCGCTCAGATCCGCTGAACCGCGCATGATCAGCGACGAAACGATCGAGCGCGTGGAGCAGGCCGCGGACATCGTCCAGATCATCGGCGAACACGTGAACCTCCGACGCACGGGCGCGGATTTCCGCGGGCCCTGTCCGTTTCACCAGGGCACCAAGCGCAACTTCTCGGTGTCGCCCTCGAAGGGCATCTACTACTGCTTCGTGTGCCACGAAGGGGGAAGCGTCTTCACGTTCCTGCAGAAGCGGCTCGGCATGGACTATCCGTCCGCGGTGCGGTACGTGGCGGATCGCGTGGGGATCATCGTGGAGGAGGAGCAGCGGCGCCAGGGACCGGATCCGCGGCAGCCGCTGTGGGACGCGAATGCCGCGGTGGCCGACTACTTTCGCATGACGCTCTGGACCGGAGAGGAGGGTCGCGCAGCGCGCGACTACCTGGCGCTGCGCCGCGTATCACAGGAAGTGGCGGACCGCTTCGGCCTCGGCTTCGCGCCGCGCGATGCCGACACGCTGCGTGCGCACTTCAACGCCCTCGGCATCGATGATGCGCAGCTCCTCGAGGCCGGCGTGCTCGTGCAGCGCGAGGATCAGAGCGGTCCGCGCCCCCGCTTCCGCAACCGGCTCATGTTCCCCATTCTCGATGCCCAGGGCAACTGCGCGGGATTTGGCGGCCGTCTGCTCGGTCCGGGGGAACCCAAGTACCTCAACTCCGCCGAGTCGAAGATCTTCTCGAAGGGCCGGCTATTGTACGGCTTTCACATGGCGCGTCACGTCATCCGGCGTGACGACCGCGTGATGATCGTGGAAGGGTATTTCGATGTCGTACGCCTCGTCTCCGCGGGGTACGCCTGGGTGGTGGCGCCACTGGGTACCGCGCTCACCGAGTCGCAGGCGGCGCTCGTACGACGCTTCACCAGAAACGCCTATCTGCTCTACGACAGTGACGAGGCGGGACTGAAGGCAACCTTCCGTGCCGGCGACGAGCTGCTCCGCCACGGGATGGCCGTGCAGGTCGTGACCCTCCCCGATGGCGAGGATCCGGACAGCTTCGTGGACAAGTTCGGCGGCGAGAAACTTGCCGCGCAGGTGGAGAATGCGATCGACGTGTTCGAGCGCAAGCTCCAGTTGCTGGAGCGCAAGGGGTGGTTCGCGGATCTGCATCGCAAGCGCCGGGCACTCGATCGACTGCTGCCGACGCTGCGCGCCACGGCGGATCCCGTGACGCGAGACATCTACCTGACGCGGACCGCCGAAGCGCTGGGCGTAACGCGCGCGGTGCTGGAGCGCGAAGTGAGTGCGGGGACGGGCGGCGCGCCGGCGTCGGCGGCTGTCGCGTCAGCCGGCGCGAACCGCCGCACCAGCAGCCACGGTGGACGTGAACGCAAAGAGGAAACCGGCACTCTGGCGCGCCTGCCTGGCACCCAGACCGAGCTGATTCGCATTCTGATTCACGACCGCTCGCGGCTGGAGGAAATCGCCGAACAACTCGGCCCTGACGCACTGTCTCATCCCGGCTTGCGGCTCATCTTTACCGCCATGCTCGAGCGGGCGCCCGATGCGTCCGCGAGCGAGTTGGCGGACGCGTTGCCCGAGCCCGTGCGACCGCTGCTGGACGCGCTGCTCGCGCAGCCGCCGGGCGAGGGATTCGACGCGCGGGCCGCACTCGATGGTGCAGTCGCGCGACTGCGCGACGAAGCCATGCGTCGCGAAATGCAGGAGAAGATGCGTGAGATGTCGCTCGCGAGCGACGAACAGAAGGACAGGCTGCTCGGCGAACTGGCGAATCTGACGCGGGATCGTCGCGCGCTGGGCGCGGCTGAACCCAAGCGATACTCTGGACGTTAACGATGAAGGAGGGGGCGTGCATCCGGATCTGAAGGCACTGTTGGCACTCCAGGAAAACGACGGCCAGGTCGCCGCGCTGGACAGGCAGCTCCACGATCTCGAGGTCCAGGAGCAGCGACTCGATCGCGAGCGCGAGGCGGTGGAAGCGGCGCGCGATCGAGCGCGCGAGAGCGCGGACGAGGAAGACGGCAAGCGCCGTGAGCTGACCCACAAGATCGAGGCGCATCGCTCGCTCCAGGAGCGACACGTGGCCGCGCTCGATGGCGTGCGCAAGGCGCGGGAGGCGGAAGCCGCCATGTCGCAGATCGACATCACCCGGCGTGCGCTCGCGCAGGAGGAGGGCGACCTGCACATGCTGGCCGGCAGGGTGACTGATCTGCGCCAGGCGGCGGACCTGCATGATCTGGAGCTCGAAGAACTCGCGCAGCGCCAGCGGGACCGACGGGAGGAGCTCGCGGCCGCGCGTGCAAAGCTGCGCGGCGAGCTGTCCGACGCGCGTGCCAGGCGTGACGAGACGGCCCAGCACGTCTCCCGTTCCGTGCTGTCCAAATACGAGCGCATTCGTGGGCGTGAGAAGTCCACTGCGCTGTATCCGCTCAGGGGCATGGCTTGCGGCCGGTGCAACACGGCTATTCCGCTGCAGCGGCGCAACGTCATCGCCGCCGGACGATCCATCGAGGTGTGCGAGGGGTGTGGCGTGCTGCTCTATGCAACAGCATGATGCTTGTTCGGTATCGGGTACGACCCTAGCTTTGGGAGCGTGACCGCTCCCACCTACCGTCTCCGCCAGTCCACCCGCTGGGTGATGCACGACGAGCCCGATGCGGCGGCGGTGAACGCGCTGGCGACGGCGCTGCATCTGCCTGATGCCATTTGCCGCCTGCTCGTGCAACGGGGCTTTGCCGACATCGACGAGGCCCGGCGCTATCTCCGACCAGGTCTCGATCAACTGCACGATCCACTGGCGTTCGCGGGCATGGACGTGGCCGTGGCGCGCCTGCAGGGCGCGATCCGCAACGGCGAGCGCATCCTCGTGCATGGCGATTACGATGTGGACGGCATCTGCTCCACGACACTGTTGCTGCGCGCGCTGCGCTACTGCGGCGGCACCGCCCTGCCGTTCATTCCGCGGCGCGTGGAGGACGGCTACGACCTGACGATGGCCGGGGTGAATGCCGCCGTTCGGGAACGCGCGAGCCTCATCGTGACCTGCGATTGCGGCACGACGGCGGTCGAACCGGTGCACGCCGCTCGCGAACTGGGCATTGACGTGATCATCACCGATCACCACCTGCCGTCGAGCGATGAGGTGCTGCCGGATGCGGTAGCCATTCTCAACGCGAAGCAACCTGGCTGCTCGTATCCGGACAAGGATCTGGCCGCGGTCGGCGTGGTCTACAAGCTGGCACTGGCGCTGGCTCGCGCCCTGGGCATGAGCGAAGCGCCAATTCACGACATGCTCGACCTCGTCGCGCTCGCCACGATTGCCGATATCGCGCCGCTCAAGGGCGAGAACCGCATCCTCGTGCGGCATGGGCTCAAGCTCATGCAGCATTCCCGAAACGTGGGCCTGCGCGCCCTGATTCACGCAGCCGGCCTGGAAGGCAAACCGCTTACGGCAGGCCGTGTGGGATTCATTCTCGCCCCCCGGCTCAACGCGGTGGGACGGCTCGATCATGCGCTGCGCGGTGTGGAGCTGCTCATGACGGACAGCGAGGAGGAGGCCAACGCCATCGCGCGCGTGCTCGAAGAGACCAATCGGCGCCGCCAGCAGCTCGATCGCGACACGCTGGCGGAAGCGATGGACATGGCAGCCGCGCTCGATATGGAGGAGACGTACGGCATCGTGCTGGCGCGCGAGGGGTGGCACGCCGGCGTCATCGGCATCGTGGCCTCGCGGCTGGTCGAGGAATTCTGTCGGCCGGTGATGCTGATCGCGTTGCACGACGGACAGGGCAAGGGATCGGGCCGCTCGACTGGCGGATTCGACCTGCATGCCGGGTTGACGGCGTGCCGTCACCTTCTTACACGCTATGGCGGACACAAGGCGGCGGCCGGCGTGTCCCTGCCGGCCGATCGCGTGAGCGAGTTCGCCGCGGCCTTCAACGCCGTGGCGCGCGAGCGGCTCACGCAGGCCGACTTCGTGCGCCGCGTGCATGTGGACCTCGCCGTTCCGCTGCCCGAGGCGTCGGAGGATCTCGAACGGCTGCTGCGTCACTTCGAGCCGTACGGCGTGGGGAATCCACAGCCGGTGTTCGTCGCCCGGGGCGTGCGACTCGCGGCGCCCCCTCGTATCATCGGCCGGCAGCGTGATCATCTCAAGCTGCGCCTGGCGCACGAGGATGCGCACATGGACGCCCTCGGGTGGGGAATGGCCGATCGCGCACGGGAGCTGGCGGACTCGGCGACTGTCGATGTGGCGTACCGGCTCGAGCGGGACGAATGGCATGGAGAGCAGCGGCTGCAGATCAAGCTGGCGGACATTCGACGGTAGCGATTCATGCGCATCGTGAGCGGCCGATGGCGCGGCCGGATCATTCTGGCGCCCACGGACCGCCGCGTGCGGCCCACGGCGGACCGCGTACGCGAGTCCTGGATGAGCATCCTGCAGTACGAACTGCCCGGCGCGCACGTGCTCGATCTCTTCGCGGGGTCGGGGGCACTGGGACTCGAAGCGCTCTCGCGCGGCGCGGCGCGAGCCGAGTTCGTCGACCTGTCGCGCCGGAGCCTCCTGGCGCTGCGCCGAAACATCGCGGCGCTTGACGCCGGCGACTCGAGTGTGGTTCACCAGGGCGATGCCGTTCGCTTCGTCGAGCGTCTCGCCGCCGGCGCATTCGACGTGGCGTTCGCGGACCCGCCCTACGAGATGGGGCTCGCCGGACGCATCGCGGCGCGCTGGCACACCGTTCCCTTTGCGACCGTGCTGGCTGTCGAACATTCCATTCGCGAGCCGCTGTCCGGTGCGGGCGACCTGCGCCGTTACGGCGATACCGCCATCAGCATCTTTCGAGGCGCCGTGCGCCGCGAACCGCACGCGCGTCCTGACCCCGCCACCTGACCACACCGCACATGACCACGGCCATCTACGCCGGCAGCTTCGATCCCATCACGCGCGGCCACGAGGATCTCATCCGTCGCAGCCTCGTGTTCGTGGATCACCTGGTGATCGCGGTGACCACGAACGTGGCGAAACAGCCGCTCTTTCCGGTCGAGGAGCGCATGCGCTTCATTCTGGCCTGTGTGAACGACCCGCGCGTTGATGTGCGCCAGTTCGACGGGCTCCTGGTGGATTTCGCTCGCGACGTCGGCGCCACCCTCTCGATCCGCGGACTTCGCGCGGTGGCGGACTTCGAGTACGAGTTCCAGATGGCCCTCATGAATCGCCATCTCAACGCCGATCTCGAAACGGTCTTCATGATGCCGCGGCTCGATCTGACGTATGTCAGCTCGAGTCTCGTCCGCGAGGTCGCGCGCTTCGGCGGCGACACGCGGGAGCTCGTGAACCCGGTGGTGCACGCCGCACTGCGCGAGCGATTCCGGAGCGCGTGAGCTTCATCGACGATCTGCGGCGCCGCGCGGCCGCTGTTATCCGCCGGATTGCCTTTCCGGAGTGCGGCGATGAGCGCACGCGTACCGCAATGCACCAGCTCAAGTCGCAGGGCATTGTCGAGCCCATCGCGGTGCTCTCGTCGGATGCCGGCCACGTTCGCCGCGGGTTCGACGAGGCGGGCATCGCGTGCGTTGACCCCGGCACCGATTCCCGGCTCGCCGCGGTGGCGGATCTGCTCCTGCGCCGGCGCGCTTCAAGGGGGCTCTCAGCCGCCGAGGCAGCGGCGCTGGCGCGCGATCCGCTGTTCTTTGCCGATGGGCTGGTCGCGCTCGACGAAGTCGATGGGTGCGTCGCGGGCGCGGTTCATGCATCCGCACACGTCGTCCGTGCAGCGCTCTGGTGCGTGGGCGCCGCGCACGCCGGCTCGACCGTATCGAGCGCGTTCTATCTGGTGCTGCCTCCCCGGTCCGGAAGCGGCGAGCGCGTCCTGACGTTCGCGGATTGCGCCGTCGTACCGGAGCCGACCGTCGAGCAGCTCGTGGAGATCGTGCTCGCCGCGGCGGCGGCGCGACGCACAGTCGTCGGGGACGAACCGCGGGTCGCGATGCTATCGTACAGCACGCTGGGGAGTGGGTCGGGCGGGTCGGTAGACCGGGTGCGGGCGGCGGTCGGGCTCGTGCGGCAGCGGGCGCCCGAGCTGCTGGTGGATGGAGAGCTGCAGGCCGATGCGGCGCTGGTCGAGTCGGTCGCCGCGCGCAAGGCGCCGGGCAGTCAGGTCGGGGGCGTGGCGAACGTGCTCGTCTTTCCCTCGCTGGACGCGGGGAACATCGCCTACAAGCTCGTGGAACGGCTCGTGCCGGCCATCGCGGTGGGGCCCATTCTGCAGGGAATCGCCCGGCCATGCGCTGATCTCTCGCGTGGAGCCGGTGCCGATGACATTATCAATGTTGCCGCGGTCACCGCGTTGCTCGCGGTTGAGTCGGGGCGCGTAATCACGGATGGAATTCGACGGGAGACGGATCCATGAGTTTCGCGATGCAGAAGAACGGTGAAGTGGTGGTGGTGGACGTGGCCGGCCAGCTGATCGTGGGCAACCGGCAGGAGCTCAAGCAGAAGGTGCTCGATGAGCTCGAAAAGGGGGAGCGCAAGTTCCTCATCGACTTCAGCCAGACCGGCTACATCGACAGCTCGGGGCTGGGCGTCCTCGTATCGCTGTCCAAGAAGATTCGCGAGCAGGGCGGTGAGTTGCGCCTCTCGAATCTCAACGATGATCTGAAGACCCTCTTCGAGCTCACCAAGCTCGATACGCTCTTCCAGATCACCGACACCCGCGAACGGGCGCTCCAGTCATTCTGAGCCAGAGCGGGATGTCGTCACGTCCTGATCGCGGCGGCATGCCGCTGCTGGACAGCCTGCACGTCGCGCTCGAACTGGAGATTCCCAGCGACGTGCGCTACATCGAACGGGTCGTCGAGGTCGTGACGCACCAGGTGTCGCGACTGGCGTACCATCCCCGACAGGTCACGCTCAACCTGCCGGTGGCGCTCACCGAAGCGTTGTCGAATGCCATCCTCCGCGGGAACGCCGACGTGACGCAGCGCCGCGTGCGGATTCGCTGTGACGTCAACCGCGAGCGCGTCATTCTCGAAGTCGTGGATGAGGGGTCGGGCTTCGACCTGCTCGCCTGCATGCAGGATCCGACCAGTCCGGAGAACCTCGTGCGCGAGGATGGGAGGGGCCTCTTTCTCATGGCGCGCCTCATGGACCGCGTCGAAAGCTTCACGAATCATGGGAACGTCGTACGCATGACGTTGCACCGGCATGATTGAGCTGCCGACGATTCTCAGCAGCTTCCGCGACGCCACCGGATGCAGCGCGGCGGTCTGGCTCGGTGATGAGGGGCATCTTCCCACCCGGGTGGCGACCTCCGTGCCGGCGGTCGGCATCCTGGGGTGGACGCCGCCGCTCGACAGCGGGCCCCCCACCATGGTGGAGTCACCAGGGGGGCCGGTGCTGGTCGCGAGCATACCGGGACGGCGGCGTGCATGGCTCGTCCTCGGGCCCTCCTCTGATGCCCTGGCTTCACCCGAGCGCTGCGCCGGATTTCTCCTTCCTGTCGTCTCCCAGTACCTCCACTCCTCCATCGAAGTCGAACACGCCGCCAACGAGCTGGCCGAGCGGTACGAAGAAATCAATCTGCTGTACACGATCACCGAGATTCTCGGGCGCACCGTCTCGCTCGAGGAGACGGCTGCCACGATTCTCAGCGAGATCTCGGATACGGTGGGTGCGCGGCGCGGATCCATCCTGGTGCACGACGGCGTCACGGACACGCTGCAGGCGGTGGCCGTGCTCGGCGCGCCGCCGCTCGACGTCCCGCCCATCGCGCTGGGGGATGAGTGCAGCGTGTCGGCGCGCGCGTTCCGCGAGCAACGCGCGATCATCACGGAACACGGCGACGCGGATCCCTGTCCGTCAGAAGCACTCTACCGGCGCGGCACGATGCTCTCGGTCCCCATCATGTGGACGGCGCCCACGCACGGAGCCGAACCGCTTGGGGTTCTGAATCTCTCCGACCGCGTGGGCGGGCACCCGTTCAACGCGGGCGACCAGAAGCTGATGAGCGCCATCGCCACCCAGATCGGCACGGCGATTCAGAACGCCCGCCTCGTGCGCGCCTCGCTCAGCCAGCAGCGACTGGTGCAGGAGCTCGAGCTGGCGCACGACCTGCAGATGAAGCTGCTCCCGCGCACCGAACTGGTGGAGCCCGAGGCACAGGTGGCGGCCCGGGTCGTACCCACCGAGAGCGTGGGCGGAGACTTCTACAACCTCTTCCGCCTGGGTGGTGGCCGCACCGGTGTAATGATCGGTGACGTCTCGAGCCATGGGTACCGTGCCGCGCTGATCATGGCGCTCGCGATGAGCGCCTCCGCCATCCATGCGCAGGCCGCCAGCGATCCGGGCGAGATGCTGGCCGCGCTTCTGCGGTCGGTGCGCGACGAGCTCGTCTCCACTGAAATGTTCATCACCGTCTTCTACGGCATCATTGACCCTGCGGCCGGCGTGCTGCGCTATGCGAATACCGGCCATCCTCATGCCTATCTGATCGGGGCGGACGGCCGCAGCGAGCGGTTGGCCGCGATCGATCCGCCACTCGGCATGGTGGAGACCAGCCCGTCGTCGGCGCAGCGGCCGTGGCGCGCGGGCGAGGACATGCTGTTCCTGTTCACGGACGGCGTGAGCGATGCGCGCAACCGCTTCGATGCGCGACTCGGCGAACAGCCCGTGCTCGACATCGTGTGTCGCTATCGCACCGAAGGGCCGGACATCATCCTGCGCCGGGTGCTCGATGAGCTCGAGGAGCACGGCGGCGCCACCGTACAACGCGATGATCTCGCGCTCGTACTGATTCGCGGCTGACCGCGCCGCCCGGCCATGCGGACGCATCACCGTGCACTGCCGCCGCCGCTGAAGCGGCTGGGGCAGCACTTCCTCACCGACCCGCGCATCCTCGGTCGCATCGTGGATGCACTGGCACCCGGTTCCAGTGAGACGGTCGTGGAGATCGGCCCCGGCCGGGGTGCGCTCACGGAGGCGCTCCGCGAGCGGGCCGGCCGCGTCGTCGCCATCGAGCTGGATCGCGCGCTCGCCCACGTCCTGCGCGAACGGTACGCCGATGATGATCGCGTGACCATCGTGCAGGGCGACGTGCTACGGACGCCGGTGGCGGACGTGGCCGGCGCGGACTATGCGCTCATCGGCAACGTCCCATATTACATCACGACGCCAATTCTCTTTCGCGCGCTCGAGCCGCCGCGTCCATCGCGCGCCGTGTTCGTGGTCCAGCGCGAGGTCGCCGAGCGCCTCGCCGCGACGCCGGACGAGCGAGCCTACGGTGCCCTGTCGGTCAATGTGCAGGCGCTGGCCACCGTGGAGGTGCTCTTCACGATTCCGGCCGGCGCATTCCAGCCAACCCCATCGGTGGAGAGTGCGGCCGTGCGGCTCACACCGCGGGACGAGCCGCTCGTCGCGCCCGACATGCAGGACGCCTTTCGGCATTTCGTGCAGAGTGCGTTTGGGCTCCGTCGCAAGCAGATGGGGCGCGTCATTCGCACCGTGTTCGATCTCGACGTCGCCGCGACGGCACGCGTTCTGGAACTCGCCGGCGTGAGCGGGGAGACCAGGCCGGAGCGTCTCACGCCCGGGCAGTTTCTCGTTCTGCTCCAGTCCGCCGGCGTGGTCAGTCGTCGTGATTCGTGAGCACGAAGGAAAGCCCTTCGAGCTCCATGGCCATGTTCACGGTTTTCACGGCAACGTGCGCCGGGACCTTGAGCTGGTGCGGCGCGAAATTGAGAATGGCCCGGACCCCGGCATCCACGACGAGGTCCGCGACCCGCTGCACGGCCGGTGCCGGTACGGCGAGAACGGCAATGTCCACCGGTTCCGCGCGCGCATCGCTGGGCAGCCAGTCGAGCGCGCGAATCACGAAACCGTCGCTCCGTGTTCCGATCTTGGCCGGGTCGCTGTCATAGACAGCCCTTACCTGGAAGCCGCGCTGCGCGAACCCACGATACTGGGCCAGCGCCAGCCCGATCTTCCCGGCACCAACGATGACCACGCGCCATTCGCGCTCGACGCCGAGGATCTGACGAATCCGGCTGGCAAGCTCAACGACAGGGTAGCCGAGACCGCGCTTGCCAAACGATCCGAAGAACGAGAGGTCCTTTCGCACCTGCGTCGAGGTCGTGCCGCCTCGCGCCGCCAGCTCGGTACTGGAAATCGTATCGAGCGCGCGCGCCTCGAACTCCTCGAGAAAGAGGAGGTACAACGACAATCGCCGAACGGTGGACTCTGCTATGTGCTTCACTGCGTCCCAGGGCTTGTGAATTTCTTCACAAGTTAGGCGGAGCGGGCCGCGAATGCCAGCAGTTTCACCGCTGCGCTGGTTGGGAGGGCGCGAGACGGGTTATCTTCGGGCACTATGCCCGTCCACGTGACCTCCGAAATCGGCATGCTGCGCGCGGTACTCGTCCACACGCCGGGTCCCGAACTCCTCGCTGTCACTCCCTCCAACCGCGAGGACTATCTCTACGACGACATCATCGACGTGGAAAGCGCGGAACGCGAGCATCGCCGCTTCGTCGCGATCCTCGAACGATTCGCCAGGGTTCATTACGTGCGGGATCTCCTGGCCCAAGTCCTCGTCGAAACGACCGTGCGGGATCTCCTGGTGCGGGAAACCACGGACATCGTGCCATTCGGTCCGTTGGCAACCAAGATTGGCGCGCGACCACCGGACGAAATCGTCCAGATGCTCATCGAGGGCGAGGAAGAGGAGCCGGGACCGCTGGCGCAGGCACTGAACGAATCGGGCTACATGCTGCCGCCGCTCCCCAATCTCTTCTTCACGCGCGACACGGCCATGGTCATCGGCGACCACGTGATGATCGGCTCCATGCGCTACGGTGTGCGCTGGTCGGAAGAACTGATCATGAAGGCGCTCTTCCTGCATCATCCGGAACTCGCCAACAAGGGGATTCTCTATGACGGCGCCGCCGAGCGGCGCAGCAACTACACGCTGGAAGGGGGCGACGTGCATCCGCTCCGCGCGGATACGCTGCTCATGGGGTTCAGCGAGCGATCCAGTCCCGCCGCGATCGATCATCTCACCGAGCTCGTCTTCGAGCACACGCCCGTCACGGATGTCATCGTGGTGGTGATGCCCACGGAGCACACCGCGATTCACCTCGACATGATCTTCACCCAGATCGATCGCGACCTGTGCGCGGTCTATCCACCCCATTTCGTTGGCGCGGAACGACTCGCGATTCTTCACCGCCGCAAGGGACACCGGCAGATGAAGGAGATGCCCAACATCTTCGCGGCGCTGCAGGCGGTGGGTCTTCCCATGGAGCCGGTGTTCTGCGGGGGAACACGGCGCATCGTGCAGGAGCGCGAGCAGTGGGCCAGTGGCTGCAACTTCATCGCGGTGCGACCGGGCGTGCTGCTGTCCTATACCCGGAACGAGGGCACGCTCGAGGAGCTCGAGAAGATGGGATTCACGCTGGTGCCCGCCGTCTCCTTTCTCACGGGACAGGAGCGGATTCGCGACGATCAGCGCGCCGTGATCACCTTCGAGGGCGGCGAACTGGTGCGTGGCGGTGGCGGTCCGCGCTGCATGACGATGCCGCTCTGGCGGGACGATCCGTGGGACTGACGGTAGGCGTCAGGGAAATCGAAACGACGCTCGTGCGGCGCGCCCTGTCGTTTCTCACTGCTGGTCCCTCCGATCCGGTTCCGCTCATCGAGCACGTCTGTCAGTTGCCGGGCGCTCCCCGCGTGGTAGCCGAGCAGATGGCGCTCGCGCTGTTCGCGGACCGGCCGGAATTCGCGCGGGACGCATCCGGCCGATGGTCGCTCGCGCCGCACCCAACGATCCAGAGCCGCGACCGCGCAACTGACGACAGCGCCTTCCGCGATGAGCTGGAGGCACTCTCCTACGTCGTGGTCGACGTGGAAACCACCGGCATGAATGCGTTCTTCGGCGATCGCGTCACGGAGATTGCAGCGGTGGTCGTGCGCGGAGGCCGCATCGCCGAGCAGTTCCAGACGCTCGTGAATCCCGAGCGTCCCATTCCAGCGATGATCACCGCGCTCACGCACATCACGCCGCAGATGGTGCGGGACGCACCCCGCTTTCGCGAGATTGCACCCGAGCTGCTCCAGTTCCTGCAGGGACACGTCTTTGTCGCGCATAACGCGGAGTTCGACTGGCGCTTCGTGAGCGCCGAGGTGGCGCGGGCAACGAATCGGCAACTCACCGGACGGCGGCTGTGCACGGTGCGGCTCGCGCGCCGCGTGCTGCCGCAACTGCGCAGTCGGAAGCTGGACAGCCTCGCGCATTTCTACGACGTGACCATCACGGACCGCCACCGCGCCGCCGGCGACGCGCTGGCGACGGCGCACATCCTGCTCCGCCTCCTCGATGCGGCGCGCGAGCGGGACTGTCGTGGCTGGACTGATCTCGAAGGATTGCTGGCCGCGCGCTCGAGCGGCCGGCGACGGCGCAGAGGAGAAGCGGCCATGCCCCGCGCCGCGAATGACGATACGACCGCATGAGGCCGCACCGGCCAAAGGAAACGTGATGGAGGCTCGATCGTGAGCGCACCCAGCCCCCTGCTCGAAACCCGCACGGTCGGCGCCTGGCGCGTGCACGCCATCCAGGCTGGCGGACAGCGACTCGATGGTGGCGCGATGTTCGGCGTCGTGCCCAAACCGCTCTGGGAGCGCCGCATTCCGGCCGACGATCGCAACCGGATCGCGCTCGGCATGCGCTGTCTGCTCATCGAACACGATGTGGGCCTCGTGCTGATCGACACGGGCGCCGGTAACAAGGAGAATGACAAGTTCCTCGGCATCTACGGCATCGAGAACGCGGGGCAGGAGGGTCGCACCGCGCTGGAGGACGGGCTGCGAGCCGCCGGATACAGGCCCGAAGACGTCGCGATAGTCATCAACTCCCATCTGCATTTCGACCACGGCGGCGGCAACACCTACCGCGATGCCAGCGGTGTCGTGAAGCCCGCGTTCCCGAATGCACGCTACATCATGCAGGCGGGAGAATACCATTACGCCACCCACACCAACGAACGGACCGCCGCCAGTTACTTCGCGTACAATTTTGTGCCGGTGTACGAGGCCGGTCAGACCGACCTCGTGGAGGGGGAGCGCGAGATCGTACCGGGCATCACCGTAATGCCGACGCCCGGGCACGTGCCATTTCATCAGGGGATCCTGCTCCAGTCGCGCGGCGAGACGGCATTCTATCTTGCCGATCTCGTGCCGACGGTCGCGCATCTCCCGCTGCCCTGGATCATGGGCTACGACGTGGAACCGCTGGTTACGCTCGAGACGAAGCGGCGCATTCTGCGGCGGGCGCACGAGGAGGGCTGGCTGGTGATCTTCGAACACGATGCGACGCACCCCTGGGGAACGGTCGGGCACGATGACAAGGCATATACGCTTCGCGAGTGAGCCGTATCGTCGTTACTGGTTGACAGGCCTGAAGTTGGCCCGTACATTGCGTCGTCGCATACATAGCAAGTAGAGCGGGCACGGACCGCTCTCACCCTCCGGCCTCCGGCGCATGGCGCGCGGGACGTGCTGCAGGAGTCCACTTCAGGCGCAGACGACCCTTTCGGGGGCGTGCTGGCGTATCTGGCGGACTCCGAAGTCGGGGCCGCCACTTTTTTTGTTCGGAGCATCGCCTATCCAGGACAGTACAAAGCGAGTCCGCGTCAACCGGCAGATTCGCATCAGCCCGTTGCGCGTGATCGCGCCCGATGGCTCGCAGCTGG
>Ga0105240_10009203_pt1 | contig 14007 bp, 14 predicted proteins | sample KBSC54metaG_FD_80426 | JGI IMG/M metagenome (GOLD analysis project Ga0105240, IMG submission 80426) | Corn rhizosphere microbial communities from Kellogg Biological Station, Michigan, USA - KBS C5-4 metaG | ecosystem: Host-associated > Plants > Roots > Rhizosphere > Soil | place: Michigan, USA... | reverse complement strand
GGCCGCCTCGTCGGCGGCGATGCCCAGCCCCTTGGCGGCGGCGTAGGCGGCCGCGGCGTTCTGCCAGTTGTGCCGGCCGGGCAGCGAGCGGGCGCGGTTCAGGTCGGCCACCTCCACCGCGCGCTCGCCGGTGGCGTCATAGAGCTGGCCGTTCAGCACATAGACGCCGCGGCCCATGGCCTTCGTCGCCGAGATCGGCACGATGGTGCGGCGGTTGGCGGCGGTGATCTCGGTGCAGATCTGCTGGCCCCACGGATCGTCGACGCCGATCACCGCGGTGTCGCCCTTGCCCTGGTTGGCGAGGATCCGGCGCTTGGCCGCGACATAGCCCTCCATCGACCCGTGCCGCTCCAGGTGGTCGGGCGACAGGTTGAGGATCACCGTGACGTCGGCGTGCAGGCTCGAGGTCAGGTCGAGCTGGTAGGAGCTCATCTCGAGCACGTAGACCGCCCCGCCGTGCATGTCCTCGAGGTCCAGGACGCCGACCCCGATGTTGCCGCCGATGCGCACGTCGCGGCCGGCCTGGGCGCAGACGTGGCCGATCAGCGCCGTGGTGGTCGACTTGCCGTTGGTGCCGGTGATGGCGACGATCTTCGGGCGCCGGTGCTCGGAGGCGGCGTTCACCGTGCGGGCGAAGAGCTCCATGTCGCCGACGATCTCGACGCCGGCGGCGTGGGCCTTGTCGACCGTCCAGTGCGGCGCGGGGTGGGTCAGCGGCACGCCGGGCGACAGCATCAGGGCCGCGAACCGGCTCCAGTCGGCGGTGGAGAGATCGACCAGCGGGAAGCCCTCGGCCTCGGCGGCCGCGCGGCTCTCCGGCTTCTCGTCCCACAGCGCCACCTGGGCGCCGCCGGCCACGAGCGCGCGCGCCGCGGCCAGGCCCGTGCGGGCCAGGCCGAACACGGCGACCGTCTTCCCCTCGAAGCCGCGGACCGGGATCATGGCGCTCGCCTGGCCTCCCCTACCGCAGCTTCAGGGTGGCCAGGCCCAGCAGGGCCAGCATGATCGAGACGATCCAGAAGCGGATCACGACGGTCGACTCCGACCAGCCGAGCTTCTCGAAATGGTGGTGGATCGGGGCCATCAGGAAGATCCGGCGCCCGGTGCGCTTGAACCAGGCGACCTGGATCACCACCGACAGGGTCTCGGCGACGAACAGGCCGCCGATGATCCCGAGCACGATCTCCTGGCGCGTGGCGACCGCCACCGCGCCGATGCCGCCGCCGAGCGCCAAGGCGCCGGTGTCGCCCATGAAGATCCGGGCCGGCGGGGCGTTGTACCAGAGGAAGCCGAGGCCCGCGCCGATCATCGCCCCGCAGTAGATGGCGATCTCGCCCACGCCGGGGACGAAGTGGAGCTGCAGGTAGTTGGCGAAGACGAAGTTGCCCACGAGATAGGCGATCAGGCCGTAGGCGGAGGCTGCGATCATCACCGGCACGGTGGCCAGGCCGTCGAGCCCGTCGGTGAAGTTCACCGCATTGGCCGCGCCCACGATGATGAAGGCGCCGAACAGCAGGTAGAACCAGTGCAGGTTCAGCAGCGCCAGCTTGAACAGCGGGAAGCTCACCGAGGTCAGCAGGTCCGGCGCCTCGGGCGGCTTGGCGGCGAAGAGGATGATCAGCGCGATCGCCGCCATGGCGATGGCCGTCTCCAGCGCCAGCCGCAGGCGCCCCGAGATGCCGTCGCTGGAGCGCTTGGTGACCTTGGCGTAGTCGTCGAAGAAGCCCAGCAGGCCATAGCCCGCGGTGACCAGCAGCACGGCCCAGATGTAGACGTTGGAGAGGTCCGCCCAGAGCAGGGTCCCGAAGATCAGCCCGGCCAGGATCATCACCCCGCCCATGGTCGGCGTGCCGGCCTTCTCTACCACGTGGCGCTGGATGCCCTCGGCGCGGATCGGCTGGCCCTTGCCCTGCTTGGCCTGCATCCAGCGGATGAAGCGCGAGCCCATGGCGACCACGATGACCTGGCCGGTCAGGATCGACATCATGGTTCGGAAGGTCAGGTAGCGCAGCAGGTTGAAGACCGAGACGTGGCCGTGGCCGCCGGCGCCGAAGTGCTCGTAGAGCCAGTAGAACATCAGCCGGCCTCCCCTGGCCGGACGTCGAGCCGCACCAAGGCCTGGGCGATCAGCCCCGCCTTCGATCCGTTCGAGCCCTTCACCATCACCACGTCGCCGGGCTCTACGGCCCGGGCGACCTGCGGCGCGAGATCCGCCGCTGTCTCGGCGTAACCGCCGCGCCGAGTCGGCGGAAGGGCGTCCCAGAGGGTTTTCATCAAAGGACCGGAACAGAACACCAGGTCGACGTTCGCCTCGTCCAGCGGTCCGCCGAGCGCGGCGTGGTGGGCGCGGGCCTCGCCGCCCAGCTCCAGCATGTCGGTGAGCGCGACGATCCGCCGCCCGGCCGTCCGGCGCGCGCCGAGCGTGGCGATGGCCGAGGCCATGGAGATCGGGTTGGCGTTGTAGCTTTCGTCGATCAGGGTGAAGTCGCCCTTGGCCAGGTGGACGGCCGTCTCGGCGCCGCGGCCCTCCAGCGGCTCGAAGCTGCCGAGCGCGGCCAGGCCGTCGCCGAGGTCCACGTCCAGCGCCTCCAGCATCAGCAGCACGGCCATGGAATTCAGGCCCCAGTGGAAGCCGGTCTGCAGGATCGGGAAGTCCAGGCCCTTGCCGTGGAAACGCGCCTGGACCACGGCGTGACCCGCCGCACCCTGGAAGTCGATCAGGCGCGCGTCGCAGCGCTCGCCGCGGCCGAAGGTGCGCACCTCGGCGCCGACCTTCAGGGCCTCGTCCTTCAGGAGGTCGAACCAGCGGTCGTCGGCGTTCAGCAGGGCGACGCCACCGACCTCGAGGCCCGCGAAGATCTCCGCCTTGGCGTGGGCGACGCCGGTCTCGCCATCCGGGAAGTTCTCGGTGTGGACCGGGCCCACGGTGGTCACCAGGGCGGCGTGCGGGCGGACCATGCGGGTCAGCGGGCGGATCTCCTCGGCGTGGTTCATGCCGATCTCGAAGACCGCGCGCTCGGTGTCCCGCGGCATCCGCGCCAGCGTCAGGGGCACGCCGATGTGGTTGTTGTAGGACTTCACGGACGAATGGGCCGAATCCTGCCGACCGTGGCCGGCGAGTTTCAGACCGGCCATCACCGCCTGCGTCACGCTGGTCTTGCCCACCGAGCCGGTGACCGCGCCGCGCCGGGCCTTGGCCGCCCGGTCGCGGGCCGCCGCCCCCAGGCGCTCCAGGGCCTTCAGCGGGTCGTCGACCATCACCGCGGAGCCGAACACCTGGCGCGAGGCCAGCACGCCCACGGCGCCCTTCTCGAAGGCCTGCTCGACGAACTCATGGCCGTCGCGCACGCCGCCCAGCGCCACGAACAGGTCGCCGGGCTCCAGCGTGCGGGTGTCGATGGAAACGCCGGTGGCCGCGAAGGGCCGGCCGGCCAGCTTGCCGCCGGTGGCCTGGACGATCTCCTCCGAGGTCCAGAGGGCGTCAGCCATCGAGCGCCGCACTCCCCAGGGCTTGCGCCGTCTCCGCCACGTCGTCGAAGGGGTGGACCGTGTCGCCGACCACCTGGCCCTGCTCGTGGCCCTTGCCGGCAACCACCAGGATGTCGCCGTCGGCCAGCCCGGCCACGGCCGCGCGGATCGCCTCGCGCCGGTCGCCAACCTCGCGGAGCCCGGAGGCGCCGGCCAGGATCTCCGCCCGGATGGCCGCCGGAACCTCGCCGCGCGGATTGTCGTCGGTGACGATGGCCACGTCGGCCAGTTCGGCGGCGATCTTGCCCATCAGCGGACGCTTGCCGCGGTCGCGGTCGCCGCCGGCCCCGAACACCACGACCAGCTTGCCGCGCACGTGCGGACGCAGCGCCTTCAGCACCGTCTCCAGGCCGTCCGGGGTATGGGCGTAGTCCACATAGGCCTCGCCGCCGCGCGGACCCTGGCCGACCCGCTGCAGGCGGCCGGGGGCGCCCTCGAGGATCTCCAGGCCGGCGAAGGCCTGCTCGGGCGTGAGCCCCGCGGCGATGCAGAGGCCCGCAGCCACCAACGCGTTGGAGGCCTGGAAGGCGCCGGCCAGCGGCAGGCGGACGTCATAGGTCCTGCCCTGGAAGGCGATCCTCAGGGCCTGGCCGTGCGGCAGCAGGGTGCGGTCGACCAGCGTCAGGCCCTGGCCGGCCTCGCCGACGCTCATCACGCTCTGGCCGGCGCCGACCGCGGTCGCGGCGAAGGCCGGATAGGCGTCGCTGTCGGCGTTCAGCACGGCGGTCTTGCCCCGCGTCAGCAGGGTCTCGAAGAGCCTGAGCTTGGCCGCCCGGTAGACGCCCATGGTGCCGTGGTAGTCCAGGTGGTCCTGGGTCAGGTTCAGGAAACCGGCGGCGGCCAGGCGCACGCCGTCGAGGCGCCGCTGGTCGATGCCGTGCGAGGACGCCTCCAGCGCCAGGTGGGTGACGCCGGACTGGGCGACGCGGGCCATCAGCTCGGCCACGTCGGCCGCGTCGGGCGTGGTCAGGCCGGGCGGGGTGATCTGCAGGTCTTCTACGCCGGGCGCGCTGACGCGGACGCCCAGCGTGCCCATGCTGGCCGCCTTGAAGCCGGCGTGGGCGAACATCTGGCGGCAGAAGGCGGCGACGGAGGTCTTGCCGTTGGTGCCGGTGACGGCGACGCAGGTGGCGGGCTGCGCGCCCCAGAAGGCGGCGGCGGCCAGGGCGTAGGCGCGGCGCGGGTCGGACGCGATGACCAGCTGGCGATCCAGGCCCTCGATCTCGCGGCCGGCCAGCACGGCGACGGCCCCCTGCTCCACCGCGCGCGGCGCGAAGCTGCGGCCGTCGACCTTGGCGCCCGGCAGGGCGGCGAACAGCCAGCCCGGGCGCACCTTTCGGCTGTCGGCGGTCACCCCCTCGATCTGCGGATCGAAGCTCAGGTCGCGGTGCACGAGGTCGGAGAGCCTAGTCATTTCAGTGCTCCTCCGCAGCGACGGCCGTGGTGTCGGCCGGGGTGAACGGATTGGTCTCGACGCGGGGCCGCACGCCCAGGAAGGGGGCGATCCGCTCGATGATATGGCCGGCCGCCGGCGCGGCGACGATGCCGCCGGTGGGGTCGGCGCCGGTCTTGTCGCGCTGCGGCTCGTCCAGCAGCACCAGCACGAAGTAGCGCGGCGTGTTCAGCGGCCCGTCGGTGGGGAAGACCGCGGCGAAGGACGAGACCTGCTTGGACGTCGAATAGCGCTTGATGGCCGGGTCCCACTTGTCGCCCGTGCCGGTCTTGCCGCCGACGTTCAGGCCCGGGACGTTGGCCGACTTGCCCGACCCGCAGGGGCAGCTGACGTTGGAGCGCATGATCTGCAACAGGGTGAGCGCGGTGCTCTCCTTGATCATCCGCGGACCGTGCACGACGGTTCCCGCCGGCAGCTTGCGGATCGTCAGCGGCAGCAGCTCGCCGCCGTTCATCAGGCCGGAATAGGCCCGCGCGACCGCCAGCGGCGTGACGTTGATCCCGTGCCCGAACGAGGTCGAGGCGATGGCGTCCTCGTTCCAGACCCGGGGCGTCAGCGGCCGGGCGGTCTCGATCAGCTCGGTCTTGGCCGGTTGGGTCAGGCCAAAGCGGTCGAAATAGGCGTGCAGCCGCTCCGGCCCGATCGCCTCGCCCAGCCGCGCGGTGCCGATGTTCGAGGAGTGCTGGAACACCTCCACCAGGGTCAGGACGGCGTGGGTCGCGTGGTAGTCGTGGATGGTGCGGTAGCCGAGCTGGAAGGGGTGGGTCGCATCGAAGGTCGAGGAGGGGTTGGCGACGCCGGTGTCGAGTCCGGTGGCCACGGTGAAGCCCTTGAAGGTCGAGCCCATCTCGTAGATCGCGCCTGCCGCGCGGTTGAGGCGCGCGTCCAGGCTGGCCGCGCCCGGCTTGTTGGGATCGAAGGTGGGATAGCTCGCCAGGCCCAGGATCTCGCCGGTGTGGACGTTGATCACCACGCCGGCCGCACCCTTGGGATGGAACTGGGCGGTGGCCTTGTAGAGCTCGTCCTCCAGCGCCGCCTGGACGCGCAGGTCGATGGAGAGCGGCACCGCGCCGCCGCCGCTCGCGGCGCTGCGAATGTCGTCGTTCAGCGCGGCCTCGGCGCCGGCCAGGCCCTCGCCGCCGGTGTCGGCGAAGCCCACCAGGTGGGCGGCGGTGTAGCCCAGGGGATAGACCCGCTTCTGCTCGGGCTCGAAGCTGACGCCGGGCAGGCCCAGGTCGTGCACCTTGGCGCGGACTTCCGGCGTCAGGCCGCCCAGCACGAAGGTGCGCCGCCCGGCGCGCAGCGCCCGCTCCAGGCGCTCGGGCGTCAGGTCCGGCAGGTTGGCGGCGAGCGCGTGGCGCGTCTCGTTGGTGTCCCAGATCTCGCGCGGATCGATGTAGAGGCCGTAGTGCAGCAGGTCGGCGGCCAGCATCTGGCCGTTGCGGTCCACCAGGTCGGCCCGCGCCGCGCCCACGCCCGGTGCGTAGGCGTCGGCCTCGCCCGCCCTGGAGAACAGCGCCGCGTGGGTCGCCCCGATGGCCAGGGTCAGGAAGCCCGCCGAGAACAGGGCCAGCACGAAGAAGATGCGGATGCGCGCGTCGTCCTCGGCCCGGCCCGAAGCCCGCGCGCGCTCGAAGGCGTGCTCGAAGCGCCACATCCAGCCCGACAGGCGCTGCGACAGCCACGAGGGCCCGAAGGTGGATTGGCCCAGGCTCATCGCGCCGCCACCTGGGTCGGGACGGCGAGCGGGGCGGCGGGCCCCGCCGGCGCGAGCTGGGTCGGATCGGGGGTGGCCTCCACCGCCTTGACCGGAAGGGCCAGTGGCTTCCGCGCCAGCTCGGGCAGGGCGTCGGGATCGGCCTCGCGCCGGAACGGCACGGGCGCCATGCCCAGATAGGTCTCCGACAGGCGCTCGATGCGGGCCGGCTGCTCCAGGTGGCTGACCTCGGCCTGCAACAGCCGGATGCGGGCCTTCTCGCCGTCGATCTGGCGCTCGACCACGGCGATCTTGGCGCGCTCGCCGCCGGCGATGGTCTTGGCCAGGTAGACGCCCATGATCAGCACGGTGAGCAGGCCCAGCGCCACCAGGTCCACCAGCCGAAAGCCCCGAACCCTGCGATTGAGCCAGTTCATGCCGCAGCCCTCCAGGCGGCCGCGTCGGTGCGCACCGCGGCCCTCAGTTTCGCCGAACGGGCCCGGGGGTTCGCCGCCAGCTCCGCCTCCGACGGCCCCTGGGCGCCGTTGAACAGCAAGCTGAAGCTCGGCGCCGCGGCCTTTTCAACGGGCGGCGCATGGCGCGATCCCGCCGGGGTCCTGCCCGCCCGCACCGCGAAGAAGGTCTTCACGATTCTGTCTTCCAGCGAATGGAACGTGACGACGCAGAGCCGGCCGCCGGTCTTCAGCGCGCGCTCGGCCGCGGCCAGGCCCGCCTCCAGCTCGGCCAGCTCCTCGTTCACCGCGATGCGGATCGCCTGGAACGAGCGGGTGGCCGGATGCACCTTGGCGCCCCGGCGCCCGCCCAGCGTCTTCTCGATGAACTCGGCCAGCTCCAGGGTGCGGGTGAAGGGCTGCGCCTCGCGGCGGCGCGCGATGGCGCGGGCGATCCGGCGGCTTTCGCGCTCCTCGCCATAGACGAACAGGATGCGGGCGATCTCGGCGGGCTCGGCCTCGTTGACCAGGTCGGCGGCGGTGGGGCCGTCGGCGGCCATGCGCATGTCCAGCGGCCCGTCGCGCATGAAGGAGAAGCCGCGCTCGGCCTCGTCGAGCTGCATGGACGAGACGCCGATGTCCAGCACCACGCCGTCGACGGCGCCCTCGCCGGTCTCGTCGTCCAGCTCGGAGAAGCGGCGCTCCACCAGGCGGAAGCGGTCGGCGGGCAGGCCCGCGGCGAACTTCGCGGCGCTCGGATCGCGGTCGAAGGCGATGACGCGGGCGCCCTTGTCCAGCAGGGCGCGGCTGTAGCCGCCGGCCCCGAAGGTCCCGTCCACCAGGGTCTTGCCCGCGGCGGGCTGCATCGCGTCCACGACCTCGTTCAGCAGGACGGGGAGGTGCGGCGCGGTCATCCCGCGGCGTCCGTCTTGGGCGCGCCGAGCCTGGCTACGCGTTGCTGCGCCCGCATCGAGGCCAAGCCCTCGCGGGCGACGTCGCGCTGGGTGGCGCGGTGCGCCTGGAAGGCGTCGCGCCGCCAGATCTGGAACCGGTCGCCCAGCCCCACCACCACGACCCAGTCGGTCAGGCCGAACTGCTCGCAGAGGATCTCCGGCAGGGTGATGCGCCCGGCGGTGTCATAGGACAGCTGGGCCATGCCGCCGAGGACGGACACCTCCAGCGCGCTGCGGATCGGGTCGCCGAACTCCAGCTCCTCGATCACGCCGGTGTAACGGTCGAACAGGGACTTGCCGCCACCCTCGATGCAGTCGGCCTCGATGGAGGGGAAGCAGAACACGCCGTCGAAGGGCCCCGCGGTCTGGGCGCGGAACTCCTGCGGCACGACGATCCGCCGCTTCCCGTCCAGCTGTTTCTCGAAGGTCGAGAGAAACACCGCCAAGCCCCTGAATCGAGCCGCCCCACCAGCAGCTCCCGCCTCTGCTTCCAGACCGGCTGCCCCTCAATTCTTCCTGAAAGGAGGGACCCTGGGTTTGGTTAGCAAAGTAAGAATGGGATATCATGGGCCTTAGTGGGATACAATGACTCCAATTGACCTTTTGTTAGAGAAACCAAGGTGTCGCAGGCAAGTATGGTTAATCGGAAGTTCTTATCCACAGAACATACAGCGAACCAAAGCCGTGCTTGTTAACGAATGATGGGGTCCTGGGCGCTCCGGTGTCATCGCGTCCCAACGGGGCTGCGCGGCCCGCGCCGTTCGGGGAAGATGGACCAGACGGCCTGTAAGCCGGGTTCTGTGCCGCCCGGGACCGTGAGGTCCCGGACGCGGCGATCATTCCTCTGGACCGCCCCTTGCGGGACGGTTCTCGCGACCTACCCGGACCGCCGGGGCCTACGACAGCCCTGCCCACGCGGACGTGGACGCACGGTCCCTATTCGGTCTTGCTCCTGGCGGGGCTTGCCATGCCGTCCCTGTCGCCAGGCACGCGGTGGGCTCTTACCCCACCCTTTCACCCTTCCCGCTCCGGAGAGCGGAGGTTTGCTTTCTGTGGCGCTATCCCTGGGGTCGCCCCCGGCGGGCGTTACCCGCCGCCATGTCGTCGTGGAGCCCGGACTTTCCTCGACCTCCCTTTTGAGGAAGCCGCGATCGCCCGGCCGTCTGGTCCACGCGGAAACTGGTCGCTACGATGGCGCAGGTCAAGGACGCGGGCCCGGGAGGCCATGATGACGACCTTCGAGGAAGCCGACCTGCTGGCCTACATGCAGGCCAGCCGGCTGGCCGTGGTGTCTTCCCTGGCGGCCGACGGCGCGCCGCAGTCGGCGCTGGTGGGCGTCGCGGTCACCGACGGCTTCGAGATCATCTTCGACACCACCGAGTCCACCCGCAAGCACGCCAACCTGCGCCGTGACCCGCGCGTGTCGGTGGTCGTCGCGGGGCCAGGGGAGCAGACCCTTCAGTTCGAGGGGGTGGCGACACCGCTGCCGACCCGCGGCGAGGACGGGGCGGACCTTCGGGAGGCGTACTATGCGGCCTGGCCCGACGGCCGCGCGCGGCTCGATTGGCCGGGGCTGGTCTACTGGCGCGTATCGCCGCGCTGGGCCCGCTACTCCGATTTCGACCGCGGCCTGGTCAAGGAATTCCGCTGGCCCTAGCCGTCTGGCGCTTCGCCACCTCGGCCTCGTAGGCCGCCTGCAGCTGGCCGAAGACCGAGACGCTGGGCGGCGGCGCGCCCAGGTGCAGGCTGCGCAGTTCCGCCATGAAGGCCTCCCACATGGCCGGGCCGCCCTCCTCCAGGAGCTGCGCGCGGATCGACAGCTCCGGCGACACCGGCGTGTGACGGCGTCCCCAGGCGCCCATCTGGGCCAGCAGCGGCACGAGCTCGATGGCCGGCTCCGTCAGGCTGTAGATCGCCTTCTGCTTGTGGCTGGGATCGTCGGCGCGGCTGATCAGGCCCGCCTCGACCAGGCGCTTCAGCCGGTCGGCCAGGATGTTCGAGGCGATCCCCTCCTCCGACCGGTTGAGCAGCTCGCGGTAGTGGCGCCGATTGCCGAACATCAGGTCGCGGATGACGATCAGGCTCCAGCGGTCGCCCAGCATCTCCAGCGTGAGGTTGATCGGGCAGCCCGAGCGGTGCGCGCCGTCCATCGAGAATTTTCTCCGTTCGACTGCTTGCAAAGTAGGATCAGTTGTATTAAACCGCAACTGCTTGCATATCAAAACCAGTTTCGATGAAGGGAGAAACGACGATGGCGAACCTGATCCTGGCGATGTTCACCAGCCTGGACGGCTATATCGAAGGCCCCGGCGGCGAGTTCGCCCCGCCGCCCTGGTCGGACGAGGTGGCGGCCAACTGGTCCGGCCACAGCCTGTCGCGCGCCGCCCACCTGATCTACGGGCGCGTCAACTTCGTGTTCAACAAGGGCTTCTGGACCTCGCACGACGCGGCCGGCGACTCCCAGACCGCGACCATGAACCGGCTGCCCAAGACGGTGGTCTCGACGACGCTCTCAGGCGATCCGGGCTGGAACGGGACGCTGGTGAAGGACGACCTGGCCGGCGCCGTGGGCCGGCTGAAGACCACCGTCGCCGGCGGCGACATCTACTGCTTCGGCGGCGCGGGCCTGGCCAACAGCCTGATGGCCCGCGACCTGGTGGACGAATTCCGGCTGATGGTCACGCCTTCGGTGTTCGGCGGCGGCAAGCGCCTGTTCGCCGAGGGTTTGCCCAGGCTCGCGCTCACGCTGGTCGAGGCCAAGCCGCTCGACGCGGGATCGGTGATCCTGCACTACCGCCGCGATCGCTTGACCTAAGGAGGTCCAGATGACCCTGCAGCTCTTCGCCCACCCGTTCTCCTCCTACTGCCAGAAGGCGCTGATCGCCTTCTACGAGAACGACATTCCCTTCGACTTCCGCATGCTGTCCTCCGACGAGCCGGCCAACGGCGAGGAATTCGCCCGCCTGTGGCCGATCAAGCGCTTCCCGATCCTGGTGGACGACGGCCGCACGATCCTGGAAGCCACCAGCATCATCGAGCACCTGGAGGCCAACTATCCCGGGCCGGTCCGGCTGATCCCCGCCGATCCGCGCGCGGCGGTCGAGGTGCGGATGCTCGACCGGGTGTTCGACAACTATGTGATGACCCCGCAGGGCAAGTGCGTGTTCGACGCCATCCGCCAACCGCAGGACCGCGACCCCTATGGCGTGGCCGAGGCGCGGACCATGCTGGAGAGCGCCTACGCCTGGCTGGACGCGCGCATGGCCGACCGCGAGTGGGCGGTGGGCGACGGCTTCAGCCTGGCCGACTGCGCCGCCGCGCCCTCGCTGTTCTACGCCGACTGGACGCACGCGATCGGCGAGCAGCACGTCCATCTGCTGGCCTATCGCGCCCGCCTGCTGGCCCGCCCGTCCTTCGCCCGCGCGGTGGATGGCGGGCGGCCCTACCGCCACTTCTTCCCGCTAGGCACGCCGGATCGGGACTAGTGTGCTGGATTTGAAGTTCGCCTCATTCTCGGACAAGCTCCGAGCGAACTTCAAATCCAAAGAAGCACACTAGAAAACCTGGGCTTGCTAGTGTCCTCATCGATTCCGAAGTTCGTCCGAGCCCGCCGCTAGCGCATACGAACTTCGGAATCGGGACACTAGAGGAACTTCGCCATCGCCAGGTCGTCCTCGACCGTGCCGTCGGCCAGCACGACGCGGCGCACGAAGCGGCCTTCGACGACGAAGCCCAGGCGTTGATAGAGGCGCACCGCGTGGCGGTTGCCCTCCCGGCACATCAGCTCCACCCGCGTCACGCCGGGCAGCTTGCGGGCTTCTGCGAACAGGGCCTCGAAGAGGGCCGCGCCCACGCCCTGGCCCTGGGCGTCCGGGTGCACCGCCACGGTCAGTTCGGTGAGGCTGTTGTCGAACTGGCGCGGGCCCAGGCGCGCGGCGTGGATCTCGCCGGCGATGGCCTCGCCGGTCCAGGCGCTCAGCGCCACGCCGCTCGCCAGCGATTTGGCGAGCGCGGCTTCGATGGGACCCAGGGACATCTCGTCCGGCTCGCGGGCCAGGCCGCCGCCGCGCGAGGCCGCGGCCAGGTGCAGGGCCAGGATCGCCGGCGCGTCGGCCAGCGTCGTCGGGCGGATCTCAAAACCGCTCACAGGTCGCGCATCCGCGTAGCGATAGGGTGATCTCCAAGGGCGGCGATGACGGCGGCCCGGTCGGCCTCGGACTTGTTCTGCGAGAGCTTGACTGTCCCCTCCAGTCGTTCGATCTGCAGCCGTGCGCCGACGATGGCGCCGACCAGCCGCTCGATATAGTCGGGGTCGGCCTTGTCGCGGGTCCAGGGCGTCTTGGGCGCGAGGCGCGCCTCCTCCTGCAGGGACAGGTCGTCGAGGAGGACGAACAGGTTTTCGCGACCGAGCGGCGTCAGGGGTCCCTCGGCCTCCACTGATACATAGTTCCAGGTCGGCACTTCGTTGTGGCCGGCCAGCCAGTCAGGGCTGACGTAGGTGTGCGGCCCGGCGCTCAGCGCCACGGCGCGGGCGCCGTCCACGAGAAGGGGCGCGATGGCGTTCCGCTTGGCCACGTGAAAGTCCAGGGCCAAGCCCGCGGACAGGCGGCGTACGACGACCGGAACCTGCGCCAGCACCGGGCCGCGCTCCCCCGCCAGGCAGAGGGTCGCGAAACTGTAGGTCTCCAGGTGGGCCACCAGCTTCGCAGCGTCGGCCTCTTGGTGGTACGGCGCGGGGTGCATCGGGTCAGCCGGCCAGCCTCAGCAGCGCGATCAGCTGCGCGCGGGTCTGGCCGTCGGCGACGCCGTCGACCCTGTCCTGGCGCCAGTGCTGCTGGAAGGCGGTGACCACGGCCTTGGTGGCGGCGTCGAACTTGCCGGACGGCGGCAGGTCGTAGCCGAGCCGGGTGAAGCCGGCCTGCAGGGCGAACACCGCCGCGCTCTCCTCGCCCTCGGCCATCGGCTGGCCGGGCGCCGGCGGCGCCTCGACCCAGAGGCCATGGCCGGCCTCGGCGATCCGCTTCCAGGGGAAGAGCTCGCCCGGATCGTCCTTGCGGCCCGGCGCCACGTCGGCGTGGCCAACGATGCGGTCGTCGCCGATCTGCCAGCGGCTGCGGATGTCGCCCACCAGCGCGATCACCGCGGCGATCTGGGCGTCGGGGAACGGCCGGTAGCCGAACTCATGGCCCGGATTGACGATCTCCACCCCGATCGAGACGCCGTTGATGTTGCGCTGGCCCTTCCAGTAGGAAACGCCCGCGTGCCAGGCCCGCCGCTCCTCGGGCACCAGGCGGAAGATGCGCCCGTCCTCCTCGACCATGTAGTGGGCGCTGACCTTGGCGACCGGATCGCGCAACCGGTCGAGCGCCTCCGGGCCGGTCTTCATGCCGGTGTAGTGCAGCACCAGGATGTCCGGCGGCGCGGTGCGGGCGTCGAAGTTGGGGCTGGGCGCCTCGATGATGTCCCCTGGCAGGTTCATTGGGCGCGGTTCCGGATGGCGAGCAGCAGCGGCATGACCTGGTTCCTGCGCAGCGCGATGATCAGCACGCCGGTGAGGGCGAGCGCCGCGCCCGCCGCCATCCTCACCCCGAACGGATCGGCGAAGATCGCCACGCCCAGCGCAATCGTGGCCAGCGGCGTCATCAGCGTCAACGGCGAGATCAGGTTGGCCTCATAGCGGCCGATCAGGAAGTAGTAGCCGGTGTCCGCGCCCACCGAGACCACCAGGCCGGAATAGAGCACCGCGGCCGCGAAGGGCCAGCCGGCGGCGATCCCCGCCTGGACCTGTCCGGGCTCGAACCAGGCCGAGAGCAGGGCCAGCGGCCAGACCGAGGCGAAGCCGACCCAGGCCTGGAACTGCAGGGGCTTCACGCCCTCGATCTGTTTCATCATCACCGCGCCGAACGAGGCCGCGATCGCCGAGGC
>Ga0105240_10009202_pt1 | contig 14007 bp, 6 predicted proteins | sample KBSC54metaG_FD_80426 | JGI IMG/M metagenome (GOLD analysis project Ga0105240, IMG submission 80426) | Corn rhizosphere microbial communities from Kellogg Biological Station, Michigan, USA - KBS C5-4 metaG | ecosystem: Host-associated > Plants > Roots > Rhizosphere > Soil | place: Michigan, USA... | reverse complement strand
GTTTGCATGGGCGGCACGGTGCCCTTGCTCACCCGCGGGCTCTCCGGATCGCTGACCGGCGCGACGCGCGTTCATGCGCGGCTCTACGGAACGAACACGGCGGGAGCATTCGTGGGCGTCCTTGCGGCCGGCTATCTGCTCGTGCCCGGCCTCGGCTTGCCGGGTTCGTTGCGGTGCATTTCCGTGATTAATCTGCTCGCGGCGATTTTCTTCGCGTACTTTTCGCGGCCGGTTGCGAGTCCTGAGCCGGAAGCAATTATTTCTGAAAACAAGCTTTCGATCGCAGCCGAATCCAGCCCGCGCGCCTTCCCGACGTGGACGCTCTATGCCATAGCCGGTCTGAACGGGGCGGCCGTGATGACGTTGGAGAACGTGATGATTCGGATCACGAATCTCACCTTCGGATCGTCATCCTATTCCTTCTCGCTGCTGGTGGGTGTTTTCGTGTTGAGCCTGGCGTGCGGGAGTTTCGCGGTGGGCTGGTTGCGACGGTTGCCGCGAAGCTTGTTGTTCGGCGCGCAAACGACCGCGCTCGCCTCGTGGTGGCTCGTATTCGTAACGCTGGATGACTGGCCTTACGCGGCGCACCTGCTGCGGGCCGCATTTCAGAGCAACGGCCTTGGCTTTTGGATTTTCCAGGGAGCGATGCTGTTGGTGCTTCTGGCCGTGCTGATCGTGCCGGTCGGACTTCTCGGAACCACACTCCCACTCATTTTTCACGAACTGAAGCAGGATTTGCGGCTGGTTGGCTGGCATAGCGGCCGGATGTTTTCGGCGAATGCGGCGGGTTGCGTGGTCGGCAGCGTCGTGTTCGGCTGGCTGCTGTTTTATCCGCTGGATAATCCCGGCGGCCAGCGCCACGAGCGCGAGCGCGCACGCCAGCACGCCGGGATACCCGCCCGACTCGGAGCGTTGGGCCTGGTGACGATGACTGCCATCCTGTCCTGGCGGCGGCCGCATTTCGACAAAAGTCGTTTCGCGCACGGCACGTTTAGCCTGGATCAGCTGACGCCGTTTTCATATCGCGGTCCGCGCTATTTTTATGAGAATTTTGAGCGCAACGGAAAGGTGGAGTTTTATGATGATTGCCCGGAGGGAACGGTTGCAGTGATTGCCGACCTCGGCCAATCGGATGCTCCGGCAGGATTGAGCCAACTGCTGCCCGGCTTGCCCTTTCCCGGGGCCGAAAGTCCCGCGCCGATAAACCCGCCGCTGGCCATCATGGTGAACGGCAAGCCGGACTCGAACACAAAATACGACCAGCAAACCCTGAAGTTGTCCGCGCATATTCCGGCATTATGGGCCGGCCATCGATCGAAAGCGCTGGTGATTGGTTTGGGGACCGGGGTTACTGCCGGCGAGCTTGCGCTGTATCCGGACGTGAAAAGCATCGATGTGGCGGAGCTATCTTCCGGCGTGGCGGACGCCTTGCCGCTGTTTGCGCCGTTCACCCATGCGGTGCAAAATGATCCGCGTTTGCATATTCATTTGGGCGATGCCTTCCGCGTTCTCGGGCGCAGCCGCGAGCATTGGGACCTGATCGTTTCCGAGCCCAGCAATCCCTGGGTAACGGGAGTGGATATGCTCTTCAGCCGCGAATTCTACCGGCTGGCCAGCGACCATTTGACAGATGACGGGGTATTGCTCCAATGGGTTCAAAAGTACGCGATCGATCCGCGGACGTTTGGCATCCTGATGAACACCGTGCGTTCGGAATTTCCCAACTGCGGCATTTATCAAGGCGAACCCGGCGATCTGCTCGTGCTCGCCTCGAAACGGCCGCTGACGCTGGCGGACCAGGAACGGGCGGAGACAGCGCTCCGCAACGCCCCGGCCGTGCAGGCATCGCTGGCGGAAATTGGGATCACCTCGTTTGCACAATTGCGCCAGCGCGAGCGCATGGGGCTGTTTATCGTGGCGGACCAGTTGAAAAACGCCGGCGTCGAGACGCTGGACCGTCCGCGAGTGCATTATCGCGCCGGCCGGGCGCGATTCATCGGCACGGGTCTGGAAGAAACGGCCCGGGATCCTTCCGCGCCGGAAACAATTATCATTTCCAGCGCGGTGTTTCACCAGACAGTCGAGATGCGCTTGCAAACCAACACCCCGCCGCCGCGGAGCAACGAATGAGGGCGGCCAAAGCCGGCCATTACAAAAACGAACTTGAACGTTTTCATCGGGCCATTCAAACTCGCTGCCATGCAAACTGGTCCGCTTGATGGTCAACACGCAGCTTTTCCTCGAGCCTCAATGCCAAATCCAACCCGCAGGATGGTTCGGGTTTGGCTTTGGCTTGCGTGCGTAATTTTGTTGATGGCGGACTATTCGGCGCACGCGCAAGTGGATATTTTCATGAGCATCGGAGGATCACCCTCTCCGATGGGGGCCAATCCCCAAACCCCGCCGCTGCTCCAGGGCGACTCCCTGGATGCGCAGTATCCCAAATGGATTCAGTTGACGTCAGTTCAGATGGGCGCCGGTCGGGGAATCAGCCTCGGCGGTGGAACCGTCAGCGCATCAGACCCGAGTCTCTCCGAAGTTACGATCAGCAAAATGACTGATAGCACGACCCCGTCGCTTTTCGTACTTTGCTGTGGGGGAACGGCCACGGTGAGCCAGCCAATCAATTATGTCACCATTGACTTCCGGAAAACCGGCTCGAGCCAGGTATTTTATCGGCTGCAATTGCAAAATGTTTACGTTTCGGGGGCTTCCACGAGTGGCGGCGGTGGTATTCCCTCCGAATCACTCAGTCTCTTCTACACGAAAATCAGCTGGTCCTATGTCACCTTCGATCAGTACAGCAAAGTCCAGTCGACGGTTACCAAAGGGTGGGACGTGGTAAAGAACGCCGCTTTTTAGCGCGTTGAAGACGCATGCTGACCTCTGCCAGTCGTTCGCAGAAAGGCTTCGCGTCCAGCGGTGGCCGGTCACTTTCCACGCGGTTTACCTGGCTCCTTCTGCTGCTCTGCCTGGAATTCGCGACCGGAAACTGCGCTGCCATCGAGATTTTCGTTACGATCAACGGCATTCCAGGCAGTTCGACCGTGGCGGGGTATCCGGGAGCAATAGCAGCAACCTCCATGAGCCATGGGGTTGGCCGGACGATTTCCATCAATCGAGGCTCGGTAACGAGTTCCCCCGCGTCGCAAAGCGAGGTCGTATTTACGAAGTCCATGGATGCAAGCACACCGCTCTTGTATGATGCGGCGACGCACGGCGGGCCCATTGATTCCGTGGAAATTGATTTCGTCCAAACTTCACCGACCAACACGCTGTTTTACAAAATCACCCTGAACCAGGCCTACGTCAGCAGTATGTCGACGTCAGCGTCCGCTGGTTCCACGCCGAGTGACAGTTTTACTTTGTTCTACGAGAAGATTTCCTGGTCTTACATCCAGGTGGACCGCACCTACACGGGTAGTTGGGATCGCATCAGCAACACCGGCACAAACAATTCAATTCTGACCGATTCCGACGCGGACGGTTTGCCCGATGTGTGGGAAATGGAGTATTTCGGAACGTTGAGCTACGGAGCCAACGACGATCCAGACCATGACGGCTTGAACAATTACCAGGAATACATCGCCGGCACGAATCCCAACGATGCCAACTCTTTGTTACGGGTCACCGAAATCAATCTCGCGAACGGACAGGCCAGTCTGACGTGGAACAGTGTGGCCGGAAAAACCTACACGATTTACAGTGCAAACCAGGTGGATGGTCCCTACGCGCCAATCTTGACATTGCCCTCGGCTGGAGATGGTCAAACTTCCACGAACCTGGCGGGTTCGGCGTCCAACCAGTTCTATCGAGTCGGCGTGCAGTAGTTCGCCGACGCTCCGGGGCAAGTTCCACGTCAGATCTCGATCGGTTCCTGTGCGGAAATTCGAATCGCTCGAGGCGAGATCGATGAGTTGCCGCCCATCACGATGCCGAAAGATTTGCAGTCGCCCTGGAAATCATGGCAGGCTGAGGCGGTAAAAGCGCGCGGGATAATTGCTGGCCGCATCATCCATGAAGGACGCGCTGCCGTTGGTTAGGGTGACGACGCCGAGGTTCTGCCAAAGTTGAAGATTGGTCGAAGCCAATACCGAAACTTGTGATGAACCGGAGGCAGTGAACGAGAATGTGAATCGCCCATCCGGCAGGCTGGCCAGAGAATTCGCGTCGATCACGGGCACATCGATACTAAACGGCGCCGCGCTCACGGCGAACAATGAGGCGTTCGTAACGCTGGTGACTTTAATGGTATAATCGTTGCCGGGAACCAAGCTCAACCCGACCTGCCATTGGTAGGCGCCGGTGCTGAGAGTATTGGTGGCAATCGTGGCCAAATAGACGTTGGACTTATAAAGATCAATCATCACATTCTCGCCTATATTCCCCTGCCACTGGACGAAATACTTTAATCCGCGTCGCCACAGTTCCCCGCCATTGGGCGAAGTAACCGTCAAGAAGGGCGCAACGGTCTTGAACGAACCCGTCGCCCAGTCGCTCGGACCCGCATCGTTCCAGGTGCGCACGCGATAGTAATAGGTTGTGTTGGCCATTGCGTTGCTCCAGGCGAAAAATGCGTCGGTTTGATACGGAACGTTCAGCAGCGGATTCGAAAAATCCTGGTTCGTTGAGACCTGAAACTCATAATAAGCAGCGATGCCTGCGGGCGACCACGAAAGCAAAATCGGACGCTGCTGGTTGACGCTGTAAGTCACATTGGGGGCGGCCAAAGGCGGCACAATCACGTCGTATGGCTGGACCCCGAGATAGCTCTGGACCTGCGCGAGCAACGGGGGAATGGCCAGGTCGGGCAGGTCGGGATAACCAAAAATGAATTCGCCGAAATCCCCGTCCTGCGCAGCAAGGTTCATGGGAACACTCAAAATTCCCGTAACGGGATTATAGGTTGTGGCTTCCGCTGAGAAAACACCCTGGCCGGAAGTGGAGCGATAATAAACGGTGGTATTCGTCGGATCGGTCACGCCAAGGACAGCCGCGTCGAAATTGAAGTTTGCGTTCATGGTATCAATGGCGGTTTCGCTTAGTTGAACGCGAACCGGCAGCACACGCGGAGCTTTGCCTTGAAACAGAGGATAAACCGGTGCATACGGCGCGTTGGTAACTGTCACCTGATTGTACCCGCCTCCGCCGCCCAAAACATCGATCGAAACACCGGTATTGCCAAAGCTGTAACTGTTGCCGGTTGCCAAGTCGATCACACTGCTGGAGTTGGCCTGTGCTGCGGACGGAAATGGCGAACGAAAAGCCCGATAACTCGTCACCCGCGAATTGGTGAATCCCATTTGGAAAACCACGTTGGTCCCGGAAACTTCGGTACATGCCGGAGCGCCGGCGCCCGAAGTGCCGCCCCAACCTATGAAGGTATTTCCGTTGGGCAGGCGCTGGGCGTCGCCTTGAGTCGACCCGGAAACCGCCGGGCTGGGCGTGTAAGTCCAGATATGCGTCGCGATTTTATTCGTCTCATCGAGCGCGTATTCGTGGATGGTCGAGGTTGCGCCCGGTCCGAAAGTGCTGTTGTTGTAAATCAAGACGTGGCCGTTGGGCAGTCGATTGATACCGTGGCCGGCAAAGGCATTGGTCCCCGCCTGCTGGCTGACGCCGACAAAGGTGAACTGGTTTTCGGTGCCACCCAGGTGCCACATGATATTTCCGGTTTGCCGGCTGATTTTCTTGACCCAATTCGGCGTGCTGATAAGCAGGTTCCCATCCGTATCCTCGGTGATGCAATTCACGTGAAATTCGGAAATCACGGCGGCGGTCGAGTTGACCCACTGGCTGGTGAACGGATAATGGTCCCAGGATCGCCACTGGAAAACGACATTCCTCTGCGCGTCCAGTTCCTGAAGTATCGCACCCGAAACGAGCGCGGCGGGGTTGCCGTTGGTGACGATCTTACTCATGTCAACCTGCGTCATATAATAACCGGTCAATAGCACATGGCCGTTGGGCAACATCTGAAAATCGTGGCACTCGGCGTTATAACCATTTCCCGTGCGGATGGATTCCACGTCGTTAAAGTTTTCGTCTAAAATCTGGTGCGTCACATAGGCGCCTCCCCCGAACGAGAGGGTGTGATATTGTTGTGCGTAATGCAGGTAACCGTTAGGCAACATTTTGAAGTCAAAGGCGGCGTTCGTGAGTTGCCTATACCAGAGCGGTGTCCCGTCGTTGGTGAGCATCATCACGTAGAATCCGAAGTTTGTCGGCGTAAAAGTGTCGGTTAGAAACACGTATCCGTTAGCGACGCCGGGGGCGTAGTTCGTGGTCACGGTCACGGGGGGAAAATTCTCGGGGAGTTGAGCGCTGGCCTTCACGCCCGCGAAGACCAGCATGAGGGCCATTAACGCTTTGACACCGAATTTTTGTTTCGTTTTCATCCGATTGCTTTCTTGAATTCTCCGAATAGTTGTCGCTCCGATTATTGTCCGCCCGACCAGTTGTCTCCCATGATGCCGAGGTCGTTGAAATCCACTTTGCCGTTGCCGTCCAGGTCCGAGTTCAATCCACCCTGTTGTTTGAGCCAATCACCGCTCATGAGTTTCAAATCCAAAAGGTCCACCCGGCCATCGAGGTTAAGGTCGCCCGGTGGCGGGTTCATCAACGATACATTGTCCACGTAGACACCCGCGGCGGAACTTCCCACGTTGAAAAACACGCTCGCGTTGAGGTCCGTCGCCGCGCTCATGGTAAACACGTAGCGATAATGACCGGGCACCGGCGTCAGGTAAGTGCTGCTTGTGCCGCTGTAGTTCTGGTTGGGCGCGGCGTCCTGCGCCACCTTGGCCTCGATGTAACGCGGCGATGCCGACCAGGCGTCGAACTCAAAGACATATTTATTGCTTTGCACCAGCGGCATGCCGGTTTGCTTCAATTGGATGTTGGCCAGCGTCGTGGTTCCGTTGGTGATGTAGAAATGGCTTACGCCGCTCTCGATCGCCCATGCGGCCGTCGCTCCGCCACTGAGCGTCCAAACCCACGACCCCGTGCCCTGGGAGAAATCTCCATTTTGAACCATGTTCTGCCCGGGCTTGATGATGTTGATCGTATTCATCGCCTCATTTGAAAAAGGCCCCTCGACCCCCTGCTTATTCACGGCTGTGACGCGGAAATAATAAGTGCTGCCATTCTGGAGATTGCTGAGTTTCTTCAGCGTCACACCCGAAGTGGCCAGTAAATTGGTTGATTGTGACGAGGTGCCCCCATAAATACGGTAGTACGCCACGTTCGTATCACCGAACTGGTTAAAGATGAGCGTGAGATTATCCGGGTAGGCTTCGGTGATCAGGTAAGGCTGCAGGGCGACACCTTGCCAGGGGCAACGCCAGACCCGGTAAGCCTCCCATTGACTCACCCAGTTCATCTCAAAGGCCTTGGTGCCGTCCGGCCGCACCTCGGTGAGTTTCGGCAAATTGCCGACCGCCCAATTGATGAGCGTGTTGCCATTGGTCAGGCGCTGCACGTTGCCCATGTAAAAGGAATAGATGCTGCTCGTCGGCACCGCCGGATATTGCCATACCAACGTCGCGGTCATCTTGTTTGTGTCCAATACATACTCCACTCCCCGCGACATCGACGGGCTGTGCAAATCTCCATTGTCAAATATCGTGTAATCATTTGTCCCGACCATTCGCACGCAATGCTGGTTGCGCGTGCCCTCAAGCGGATCGTTGACGTAAGTGAACTGGTTGTGCACGCCGCCCAATCGCCAGATGATGTCGCCAGTGTCACGATTGATCTTGGTGACTTCCGAAGTGTTTCGGCTGGAGAGCAGGATATTTCCATCGGTGTCAATATCGATGGCGTTCATGTGCGGAAAATCGAAACCGCTGGAGGTGATATCAATGAATTGCTGTTGGTCGCGGATATCGAAATGATCCCAGGCGCGCCACTGGAAGATCAGATCTCCAGCGGCCGTGAATTCCTGCAGGACAATCTCCGTCACGGACGCGGCCGTCTTGCCATTCGCCACGAATCGCGTCATGTCCACCGTTTCCGTTCGCAAGGCAGTGAACAAGTAGTTTCCGTTCGCCAGCACCTGCAACTCGTGCTCATCGCCGCTATAACCATTAACCGCCCAATAGTTCGTGATCTGTTGATAGTGAATGTTCAAACCATTGAAATGATTTCCGCCGTCACGGCCCATCATCGTCAACACGCCGTTATGCTGGACTTTCATGTCGCGGCGCTCGTCCGGCATGCGCATGTACCAAATCGGCGAACCGTTGTTGTCGAAAATGACATTGTAGGGTTTGCCGCCCCCGCCCCGGTTATCGATGAAGATTGGATCGGGGTCGGGATTGTTGTTCACGGTGATGTTGATGCGCGGGAAATCGCTTGGGACGGACACGCCGTTGGGCATGATAGCGGCCACGGATGAGACGGCGTTGGCCTGCGCTTTTGGCTGGGCTTGCAGTTGCGCCGCGCGAGCGGGAACGGCGGCAGGCAGCGAGAGCGGAGCCCACGCTGTTCCGGAAAAGTAGCCCGACACAACGAATTGATATTGATAGGCCGAGATTTGACCGGCCGTCCCGGAAGCCGCGCCGGGATCCAGGGAAACGGTAACCGCTTCACCCGAAATAAAATCCGTGGACATCTGAAAAATCACCGTGCGCCCATCGCCGGCAATTTTGGTCTGGCCTGCATGCGCGCCGCTCTGCGCGCCGGTGACATGTACGAATGTGGACAGATTGGTCAAGGCAGTCGGCGGGATGTTTTGGAATCGCACCAGAACGAAGCGCGTCTGCGGGGATGTGTACTCGGCGCCCGGCGAGGGAGACAGATAGAGATAACCCAATTTCCGATAGTCGTTGGTGGAGCGGACCCAAACGGAGACGCTTTTGCTGGACGACCTCTCGCCGTCGCTGGCGCTGAAGTTGAGGAGATAAATCCCCGGGACATCAAAATTGGCGGTGGGGCTGCACGTAAAAACGGTGCCGGGCGAATTGGGCGAGCCTTGATAAGTGAACGCTTCGCCATTGGTGGGATTGCCGGACCAGACCACACCCGCGCTCCCCGCCGGCAGCGATACGACGGACCAACGCCACCGCAGCTTGTTGGGATCGTTGGGATCCGGATTTGCGGGATTCGCCGGCAACGGGTTGCCGTCATCGCTCACGGTTCCGGCGAGTTGCAAATTCGTCGCATTGAGCACCGGATCGGCGGGCACGGTCAGCGCCGGCCAGCCGTTGAAATTCGTCAGGGTAAAGCCATACAACTCGGAGACGTCCGCGGCGCTTAAGGCTCGATTGTAAAGTCGCACTTCATCGATCTGGCCGCGCCAGAGCCGCCGCAGAACGCCGTTGTCGATTTGCGCGCCGATGGTCACGGGATCGTTTCCGCTGGTATTAATCAACCCGCTGACCGTTGCGTTGGACGCTTCCAACGCGCCGTTCACGTAAAGTTTTGCGCCCACTCCATTCTTGTAAGTGCCGACAAGGTGTAGCCATCGTTTTGGAACCCGAAGATTCGTGGTCTGGCCGTCCGCACCATACCCGTTGGCCAACCCGTTCATGTGAAAAGCGATGTAGTCGCTCGAACCCGAACGGTGCAGGCGCCAGGACCAATCGCCGCGACAAAAGATCGTTTGCCAATCCTGGTCAAACGCATCCACTGAAACCCAGGCCGCGACAGTAATGTTGCTGGTGAGATTGAAATCCGTGTGGTTGGGTATCTGAACGTAGAAACTGCCGTCGAAGTTCAGCGCGTCTCCGAGCGCGTTTGGGCCCGAGACGATGGCCGGCGCTTTCAACGTGTTTTGATCCTGGCGGCAAACGCCGTCATGGCCGTGCCCACTTTGGTCCACAACGGTTTCTCCGACGGTTCCGCTAAGGCCTTCAAAATTATAATACGCCACCAGATTGTTCGTTATGTCACCCCGCACTCGTGGCGCGGCAATCCACAGCGTCAGGGCGACGAGCGCCAGCACAGTGGGTTTGTTCATATCCATTTGAAGTGCGCGCGCATGCTCAATGGTTGTGCACCCGATAGAATTTCGCGCCGGATGCGCCGAACGCTTCAATATATGTGCCACTGGTGTTGCCGGTGCCGGTCCAGGGCCCCTCCAGCGCGGGAGCGCTCTCGAGTTCCCCACCCTGAAACAGAATGGTCACCAACCCGTTCGTAATCGTGGTCTTTGTAACCGCCGGACCAATCAACGCGCTGGTGAATTGGGAGCTGAGCAGGACATCGCGCGGCGCCGCGATAATCCCGCCACGCGCCAGATTGGGCGAGACGCTGACGTTGGCGGTCTGGCTGATTTGTAGCGCACAGAGCGTTCCGCTTGCCGGCGGAATCGCCGCGGAAATCGACGGGTCCCAAAGGGCTGCTAGTTCCAGGGTGACACCGCTCGAATTCAGGCCGGGTTGCGTCGCACCCGGGTTATCCGCCGGGACCGCCAGGGGACTGTATCCGCTCGCGCTCCAATTGGCGTTGGTGCCGGAACTGACGGTCACGTTGTCACGAAAGGAGGCCGGGAAGATTCCGTAACCCCGCGCTGTCGCCGTGCTCGGTCCGCGAAAATAATTGGTGATGCCGAGGATCTGGCCGCGATCCACGGTAACATCCAGCGAAAAAGCCCGGACCACCTCGCCGGCGGTACAATTGTATTTGATGCAAGCCAACCCGTTGCTGGCCTGAACAAAGACCTGGACGCTCGCCCGCGCCGTCGCGGACAACGCGAGAATACTTGTGAGCAGCAACAGATTTTTCATTGCGGTGGGGTGTCGACGGTATCGCGGCAGAGAGGGTGCAAGTTGAACCTATAACTTTTCTCCATGGCATGGATGGGAATTCCGCAAAATATTAATGCAGCTGTACCCCTTTTGGCAAGGAACGACTCCTCTTTAATTGGCATTTTCCAGCCCGGTATTGTTAAGGTCGGCGGAGCGCAGAGCATCACTCTGCGAGCTTTAAGCACCTCTCGAGCGGAGCGATGCTCCGCGCTCGAGAATTTAGCGGCGGGCCCGGAAGAACGCGGCTTTGTTTGTTGGAACGCCGGCGTTAATGAAATAAAACGAATTGCTCATGGAGACGTTCGTGACAGGCGACCAGGCCGTGCCGGGTATCAGGTTAGTCGCAGACTCGACGGTGTAGTTAGTGCCGTTGCGTCCATACAACAGGAACGACACGTTGGTGCGGGCCGGCAGGCTCAAATCGAGAAGCGGCGGGTCGGCAAAGAATCGCCAGGCGCGGTAATACGCCTGCGGCAGCGTGCCGCTGGGGCCGAAGCTCTGGGACAAATTGGTCATGGGCACGCGCCAGACCGGCAGCCAGTTAGTGCCGCCCAGATTGGTGCTCACGCCGATCTGATAGCTTGCCCCCGGATTTCCGTAGAGAACCAACTGGCGGACGGAGTTGGTGTCAACGCGCGCTTCGAGCAGCGGTTCGGCGCCGATCACCACCACGCGGCCGACATTGCTGAGAACGCTGTTCACGGCGCTGTTCCCGGACTTGGTGGCTGTGGCGCTGACGACGGTCAAGGGGACAAACGCCGATGGACCAGGCAGCGGGGTGAACAAGAGCGACCCCAGGATCCCCGAGCCTTGCAGCGATTGGCCACCGGCGGCGACCACACTGATGGCGGCTTGCGCCGAGTTCAGCGACTGCGCGGACGCGCTGCCGATGGCGCTGTTGCTCGAAGCGATCGACCAATTTCCAAAGCGGTTGGTCGGATAGCCGAGTGTAAAGTTCAGGTTGGTCACGCTGGCCGAGGAGAACACAATCACGGGCACGCTGCCGGTGGTTCCGACCTGCACGACCGCCGAACCAATCTGGATCTGCACACAATCACCCACCGAAATGGAGAAGGTCATGGAATTGCTGGCCGACGGCACGCCGTCGTCGGTGGCCCAAATCGTAACGATGTTGGTGGTCCCACCCTGATCGCAGGTCGGTGCCCAGGTGAAAAAGCCGTTGGTCGTGATACTGGCACCCGCGGGTGCGCCGGGGGCGAGGCTGAACTGAATATTATTGCCCTCGGGATCCGAAGCCTGGATGAGCCGCTGGAACACACTTCCGGGCTGCGCCGTCGCATTCGGTTCCTGGGTAATGACGGGCGGTTGGTTGGCCAGAACCGCCTGCCAGGTGGTAGACACGGATCCGGCGCTGGAATTGCCTGCGAGATCTTGAATGCCGGTCCAATTCAACGTCAGTTGATAGGACCCAACGGGCGCGGTCAGCGCCGCCAGGTTGGTCACTACCACAGTGTTGCTGGAGGTGATCACGATTGCCGGCGTGCCGGCGTTCGTGCCGTTTCGGGTCAGCGTGAAATTAGCCGCTTGGATCGTGTTCGTATTGATCGCCTTGGAGAACGTCACGAGCAGGTTGGTCACGGGTGTGTTAATCGGGTTGGGCGAAACGGCCTGAATGACCGCCGTCGGAGCCGTCAAATCAACGAACAAATCGAGGAAGCTCGGAGCTGAGACATTCCCGGCTGCATCCACGGAAATGAATCTCAAATGATGCTGTCCTTCAGTGAAGGTCAAAGTCTGGCTGAAATTGGTGCCGTTGACCGCGGCCGTGCCCAGGTCCTGTCCGCTGGTCTGATCGGCCAGGCGCACGGTCAGGTTGGAAGCGCCGACGGTGCCGGAGAGCACAATCAAATTCGTGCTGGTCAACCCGTCGCTCGAGGAAATGCCCAGGTCGGGCACAAAGGTGAGATTGGTTGGCGTGGGCGGCGTTTCGAGCACCATCTGCCAGGTTTCGTTGGTGTTCCCCGCGCCCGGATTGCCTGCGAGATCGGCGATGCCCGCGGCATTGACCGTCAAGGTATAGGCGCCCGGCTGGCCGACGACCCAGTTGAAATTCGCAATTTTCCAGGTCGTGGAATTCACCGGCGTCACGGTGACGTCGCTGGTGATTAAATTCGTGCCGTTGTCGTGCGTGAGCGTCACATCGTGGTAATCGAAGGTGGCGGGATCGATTGGCTGGGCAAAGGTCACGTTCAGCGATTGCACCACAATGTTGCGCGGGTTGGTGGCCAGTTGTTCCAACGCCACAATTCGCGGCCCGGTCGTGAGCATGGTCCAGGAAACGCCTTTCGAGCTGAATCCCGGCGTGCCGCCCGAATCCTGGACGCTGGCAGCGTTCACTGTCAGCACGTAACCACCCGCCGAACCGGTCAACGAGCCAAGCCCGCCAATGGTAAATGAAGTGGAGGAAACCGGCGTCACAGTGACGGCGCTGGTGATCAGATTCGGACCGCCGTTAAGCGTGAGTGAAAGCGCGTGATAATCAAAAGTCGCGGCGTTAATCGCTTTTGAGAACGTCACGTTCAGGCTCGTCACCGGCACGTTTCTCGGGTTGGGTGAAATCGTGTCCAGCGTCTGCACCACCGCCGGCGCGTTGCCTTTGGTCCATTGAACCGAAGCGGAAACATTGCCGCCGTTGTTGCCCCAGAGATCGTAAATGCCGGAACCGTTCACCGTCAGTTGATAATTGCCGTCCACTGCGGTGAGGGTCCCCAATCCGTTAATGGAATACGTTGAGCCGGAAACCAGCGTCAGCGTGACGCCACTGCCGGAACCGATGAGGTTCGCGCCGCCGTTGCGGGTGAGCACCAGCGAACTTGGATCGAACGCGGAAAGATCAATCGGTTCGGAGAAGACCACATTGATGGACGAGACCGCGCCGGGTTGAATGAACGGCGTCACCGGGCCAAGCTGAACGATCGCCGGCGGTGTGGAATTGGTCGAACGGTAATAAACGGTGTAAGCGCCGGTGCCGGCGAAGTCGAAAATGTGCAGCAGATTCTCACGCACGGTGGCCGTGCTCGATGCCGGGAAGCTTCGGTCGGTGGTCCAAACATTGTTGGTCAGCGCAATCGGTTTGCCGTCCGAGCGCAGGACGTGATCCAACCGGAAGCCGACGCCGGGATCGGGCACCTGAACCCGCACGCGTTCCGGCACTTCTTCGCGCACTCGTGGCTGGCGAACGGCGGGTTGGAGGGCGACCTGATGGCCCTGGCGGGGTGGCGGTCGAGGGAGATGT
>Ga0105240_10009200_pt1 | contig 14010 bp, 16 predicted proteins | sample KBSC54metaG_FD_80426 | JGI IMG/M metagenome (GOLD analysis project Ga0105240, IMG submission 80426) | Corn rhizosphere microbial communities from Kellogg Biological Station, Michigan, USA - KBS C5-4 metaG | ecosystem: Host-associated > Plants > Roots > Rhizosphere > Soil | place: Michigan, USA... | reverse complement strand
CCCTCAGGTAGGCGGTGGAGTATTCGCTCCGGTGGCCGTCCTTCCAATCGATCTTGATTCCCTTGGATTTTGAGATCGCGATGTGCTCGGGCTCGGAGACGGCGGTCATTGTGTGCGCTCCACATCACGGACTCCCGAAATACGGCGAAGTCCGGAAACCAATTTTTCCAACTGTTTCTTGTCTCGAATTTCAATACTCATGTCAATTACCGCGCCTTCGTTGACGCGCTTGTCTTCCGAAGACGTAGATGCCTCCAGGCTGCGGATGTTGCAATCCTCGGCGGCGAGCAGGGAAGTGATCTGCGCCAGCAGGCCCGGCCGGTCGTCTGTGTGAACACGCACGCGGACGGGGAACGCGTCCTTCGAGACGCGCGCCCACTCCACATCAATCTTGCGTTCCGCTTCGTAAAGCAGGCTCTGTACGTTGGAGCAGTGAACGGCGTGAACCGCAATGCCTTTTCCGCGCGTGACGTAGCCGACGATGGGCTCGCCGGGGATCGGGTTGCAGCAACGCGCGCGGTAGAGCAGGGGATCGTCGATCCCTTTTACGCGAATAACCAGGTCCTTGTCCTGGGGCGAGGGCTGGGCAGCCGGCCTGGCGGGTTCGGGAGCAGGCGGCTCCTCTACCCGGTCCGGGGCGACTCTCTGGAGAACCTGGCGGGGTGAAAACTTCCCGAATCCGAGCGCCGCGTAAAGATCCTCGGTCTTGCTGCAGCCATAGTCTCCGGCCAGCGCCTCCAATTCGGCCTTTCCGATGCGCGACAACTGCACGCCCAGGCGGCGGGCTTCCCTCTCCAGATACTTCTGTCCGACTTCGATGGCGCGCGCCCGCTCGATCGCGTTGATGTAGTGGCGAATTTTGTGGCGGGCTCGGGCGGTCTTAACCAGGCCGAGCCAATCGCGGCTGGGCATATGCCCGGGCTGCGTCAGGATCTCGACGACATCGCCATCGTTCAAGGGATATTTGAGCGGGACGATGCGCCCGTTCACCTTGGCGCCGACGCACGTGTTGCCGACGTCGCTATGGATGGCGTAGGCAAAATCCACCGGCGTGGCGTCGCGGGGCAAAGCAATCACGCGGCCGCGCGGCGTAAAGGCGTAGACTTCTTCGGACTGCAGGCCGAGTTGCAGGGTGGACTTGAACTCGGTCGCATCGCGCATGTCCCGCTGCCATTCCACAATCTGGCGGAGCCAGGCGATACGCTGGTCGTCACTGTCGGGACCGCGCTTTCCCTCCTTGTACTTCCAGTGGGCCGCGATGCCTTCCTCGGCGAGCCGGTGCATTTCCTCGGTGCGGATTTGCACTTCGAACGAATGGCCGCCCGGCCCGATGACGGAAGTGTGGAGGGACTGATAGCCGTTGGGGCGGGGAATCGCTATGAAATCCTTGATGCGGCCGGGGATCGGGTGCCATTCCCCGTGGATCACGCCGAGCGCTCCGTAGCAATTGCGCACGGAATCCGTGATGATGCGAATGGCGAGAAGATCATATACCTGGTCCAGGCTGATCTTCTGACGCTTCAGCTTCTGATAAACCGAATACGCCCTCTTGGCGCGCCCTTCGACCCGCGCGGGAATGTTTTCGCGGGCGAGACGGAGTTCGATTTCGCGTTGAATTTCCTTAAGATAGCTCTCGTTCTCATGGCGTTTGGATTCGATCTCGCGCATGAGGTCCGCCGACGCCTCGGGCTCGATGTAGCGAAACGCGAGGTCCTCCAACTCGCCGCGAATCTTGCCCATGCCAAGCCGGTGCGCGATGGGCGCATAGATTTCAAGAGTTTCGCGGGCGATGCGCTCCTGCCGCTCCGGCTCCAGGCTATCGAGCGTTCGCATGTTGTGAAGCCGGTCTGCGAGCTTGACCAGGACAACGCGGATGTCGGCGAACATCGCCAGCAGCATCTTCCGGATGCTCTCCGACTGCCGCTCTTCGCGGGAGAAGAAACTGAGCTTCGAGAGCTTGGTAACCCCATCCACGCACCGTGCGACCTCTTCGCCGAACTCAGCCCGAATCTGGGGCAGTTTAGCGGCTGTGTCCTCCACGGTGTCGTGCAGGAGTCCGGTTTCCAGTGAAACCAGGTCGAGGCGCTGATCTGCCAGGATGTGCGCGACATGGAGGGGATGCACCATGTACGGCTGGCCGTTCTTGCGTTTTTGGGCTCCGTGAGCAGCCGTAGCAAAATCGTAGGCCTTGCGAAGCGGCGCCAGATCCTCCTTGGGCCGCGACTCATGCACTTTGGCTTCGAGTTCCTGATAGAGAACCGCCGGATCCTCGGCCAGTACCGTGGCCGGAGGCGGGGTTTCAACGGCAGACATTGTCTACTCACAGCGTAGCGCACGAGCTTTCATCACGGATAGGGCAGCCTGCCCGCCGTAACTTTTCAGGGTCCAGCCGCGAAGTATTAGGTGACGCGCGCCTGAAAAGACACTTTGCGCGACTAAGGAGAAATATGAAACGCACCATGGCAGCATTGACGCTTGTTCTTGGCCTGGGCCTGGCCGGATCCGCTCTGGCTCAGGACAAAACGCCGGACGACAAGAAGATGGACGACAAGATGTCCGACAAAAAAATGGACGACAAGATGGCCGACAGCAAGATGGACGGCAAGATGTTGAAGAAGGAGAAAAAGGCCAAAAAAGCCAAGAAAGACAAGATGGACAAAATGTCCGACGAGAAAATGGACAACAAGTGAAGGCCCGCGCGCAGGCGTCAGGACCCGGATTCAGCCGCGGCTACATATATTCCGAGGCCGATCAGCGTGCAGCCGGAGAAAACGCGCTGACGCCTGCGCAGCCTGGGATTTGCCTGGAGACGCCGGCCAAGCGGACCGGCGAGAGAAAGGAAGCCCACGCGCCTTGCCGGTACGCGGATTGGGTAAATCGCTACAATTGTCAACAGGCAGGCAGGGAAAGCGAAACATGAATCGCGAAGAGATAATTGCCCGTTTGCGAGAGCACGAAGCAACCCTTCGCCAGCGTGGCGTGGCGCATGCCGCGTTGTTTGGTTCGCGGGCGCGTGGCGATCAGCGCCCCGACAGCGATACCGACATCATGATTGAGTTTGACCCAACCGCCCGGATTACCGTTTTTGATTATGCGGGTTTGAAGGGCTACATCGCCGAACTGTTCGATGGTCATGTCGACGTGGTCAACCGTGACGGACTGAAGGCATACGTGAAGCCCGCCGCGACCGCTGACGTTATCTATGCCTTCTGACGCCGGGGAGGCCGTCTTGCGGGATATGGAACACCATATCGACCTCGCAAGCAAATTCGTGGCGGGCCTCGACTACGATGCCTTCCAGGACGATACACGAACTCTATACGCAGTCACACGCTGCCTCGAAATCATTTCAGAAGCGTCGCGTCGCCTTCCGGACGAAATGAAAAGACGACATGCCTCGATCGCATGGAAAGACATGGCCGGGGCCGGAAATGTTTACCGCCACGATTATGAGGACGTCGCGGCAAAGTTGGTCTGGGACACCGTTCAACTGGCCCTGCCACCGCTACGCGACGTTGTTTCGGGTGAACTCGCCGCCCTTCGATAGCCGGACAGGGCGGGCGTCCTCCGGGTAGTGTCTGAAATGGGGAAATTAGCAACGAACTGGCTGAACCAGCACCGCGCTAAAATCTACCAATGTGCACCGCCGAAACCGCTCCGATGCGGCCGGGTGAAGAACTAAACGCCGCCGCGCTGGCAGCCTACTTGAAGGACAGGCTCGAAGGAGCGGACATGGGCCTTCAGGTGGAACAGTTTCCGGGAGGACATTCGAACCTCACGTATCTGTTGAAAACCCCCAGCGCCGAGTACGTCCTGCGGCGGGCTCCGCTAGGACCCGTTGCTCCGAAAGCGCACGACATGGCTCGGGAGTTCGCGGTCCTCAACGCGGTGCACCCATGGTTTGCGCCCGCTCCGAAAGTGTTCCATTTGTGTGAGGACGCCAGTGTTATTGGCGCGGTGTTTTTTGTGATGGAGCGGCGCCACGGCAGTATTCTCCGCGACGCGATTCCGCCCGAAATCGCGCGCTTCCCGGACCATCCACAGCGCATCAGCCGGGGCTTCACGGACTGCCTGGTGTCTCTGCACCGCGTCGATATCGCTGAGCGGGGACTCACAAAACTGGGCAAGCCCGAAGGCTTCCTTGAGCGGCAGATCCGCGGCTGGGCGGACCGGTGGGTGCGATCGAAGACAGAGGATCTACCCGCGATGGACGCGCTGGTTCAATGGCTGGCCGCGAAACTGCCGGTTTCGCAGCGGGCGACCCTCGTGCACAACGACTACAAACTCGACAACGTGATGATCGACAGCACGCGTCCCGAGCGCGTGGAGGCTGTGCTGGATTGGGAGATGTCGACCATCGGCGATCCGCTGGTGGACCTGGGGGTGACTCTCTGCTACTGGGCTCCGCCCGTGGCGCTGGGCGCGGTGGCGTGTGTTTCGCAAGGGCCGGGCTGGTACAGTGCCGACGATGTCATCCAGCATTACGCCAGCGGGACCGGGTTCGACGTTTCGAACGCGGTTTATTACCAGATTTTCGCCATTTTCAAGCTGGCCGTAGTGATCCAGCAGATCTACTACCGGTATCACGCCGGCCAGACGCGCGATGAACGCTTCCGGAATTTCCACCAGCGCGTGAAGGCGCTGGCGGAAGCGGGTCTGGAAATGACGCGGCGCTGATATAATCGCGGGCGGATCGAGGGGACCATGTCCAACCAGGAAATTCTTTACGAGGTCCGCGAAGGAATCGCGACAATCACTCTGAACCGCCCGGATAAATTGAATGCGTGGACGGCGGGGATGGAGCGCGAGGTCCGCGCCGCGATGCTCGAAGCCGATGCGGATGAGGGAGCGCGAGTCATCATTCTCACCGGAGCGGGACGCGGTTTCTGCGCCGGCGCGGATATGTCGCTCCTCAGTACCGTCGCCGCGCAGGGCCTGAGCAGTGAAGGGCGCACAGGTTTCCTGCGGAACTCGGACCATGCGGATTCCGGGAGCGGCGTCCGGCCGGACTTTCAGAAAAAATACTCCTACTTTCCTTCGCTCTCAAAGCCGGTGATCGGCGCGATCAACGGACCCGCCGTGGGACTGGGGTTTGTCCTCACGCTGTATTGCGATCTGCGCTTTGCGGGAAGCGAAGCGCGATTCGGAACCGCGTTCGCGCGGCGCGGGTTGATCGCGGAATACGGCGTTTCGTGGCTTCTGCCGCGCCTGGTGGGAGTCGCGAACGCGCTGGACCTTCTGTTCTCCGCACGCCTCGTGGACGCGACGGAAGCACACCGGATCGGGCTGGTAAATGGCGTGTTTCCTCAGGAGCGGTTCCTCGATGCGGTGCGCGACTATGCCGGCGAGCTGGCGCGGAATGTTTCCCCCCGTTCGATGCGCGTGATCAAGCGGCAGGTCTACAACGCGCTGTTCCAGACTCTGGGCGAAGCCTTCGAAACCGCCGAGGAGGAAATGGTCCAAAGCCTGCAGTGCGAGGATTTCAGGGAAGGCGTCGCGCATTTCCTCGAAAAACGCGTGCCGCGCTTCACGGGCCGGTGAACCAGTATGCACTTCGAGTACACGGCCAAGGTGAAGTCTCTCCAGGAGCGCCTGCTCGCTTTCATGGATGAGCACATTTATCCCAGTGAGGCGCTGTTCGAGCAACAGATTCTGGAGGAGCGGTGGCGTCCAGCCCCGGTGATCGAGGAACTGAAGCCCAAGGCGCGCGCGGCGGGATTGTGGAACCTATTTCTCCCGGAGAGCGAATCGGGAGCCGGGCTGACGAATCTGGAATACGCTCCCCTGTGCGAGATCATGGGACGCTCCGTCATGGGCCCCGAGGTCTTCAATTGTTCCGCGCCCGACACGGGAAACATGGAGGTGCTCGCCCGCTATGGGACAAAGGAGCAGAAGGACCGCTGGCTGAATCCTCTGCTGGCCGGAGAAATCCGCTCCTGTTTCGCAATGACGGAGCCGGAGGTGGCGTCGTCGGACGCGACTAACATCCAGGCCAGTATCGTGCGCCAGGGAGACGAGTTCGTCATCAACGGGCGCAAATGGTGGTCGTCCGGGGCGGGGGATCCGCGTTGCGCGATCGCGATCTTTATGGGCAAGACGGACCCGTCGGCGCCGCGGCACCGGCAGCAGTCGATGATCCTTGTGCCGATGAACACTCCCGGTGTGACCATCCATCGGATGCTCACCGTTTTCGGATACGACGACGCGCCGCACGGCCACGCGGAGATCGCCTTTGAGAACGTGCGGGTTCCCGCCGCAAATCTGCTGCTGGGCGAGGGGCGCGGTTTCGAAATCGCCCAGGGCCGCCTGGGCCCGGGGCGGATTCACCACTGCATGCGGCTGATCGGCGTGGCGGAACGCGCGCTCGAATTAATGGGCCGCCGCGTCAGCACGCGCGTAGCCTTCGGCAAGACACTGGCGGAACAAGGTACGATCCGGGCCGGGATGGCCGAATCCAGAATCGAGATTGAGCAGGCCAGGCTGCTGGTGCTGAAGGCGGCGTACATGATGGACACGGTGGGAAACAAGGCGGCGCGCGCCGAGATTGCCATGATCAAAGTGGTGGCGCCGAATGTCGCGCTGCGTGTGCTGGACCGGGCGATCCAGGCGCACGGCGCGGCCGGAGTTTGCCAGGACTTCTTTCTCGCGCGGGCCTGGGCGAACTCGCGCACGCTCCGGCTGGCGGACGGGCCCGACGAAGTCCACCTGGAATCGGTGGCGAAACTGGAGCTGGAAAAGCAGAAGCGTCCGGCGCCCGCGGCCGCCGGCTAGAGAAGGATGTACGTAATCAGCGCGGTGGCCGCCAGGCTGCTCCGGGAGTTGCCGATGTCCGCCTGGCCTACGCAGAGATGCTTGCCGACGCGTAGCAGGCGGGCTCTTGCGCGAATCTTTGCGCCGGCTACGGGCTTGAGGTAGTTGATCTTCATCTCGACGGTGGCAATGGGCCGCAGGCCGCCAAAATGGCGATTGATTGCGATTCCGACGGCCGAATCGGCGAGCGTCGCCAGCACGCCGCCATGGAGAGTTCCGTTCGCGTTCATCAGATCCGCCCGAAGAGGGCACTCGATACTGACGCCGTCGGGGTGAAGGCGCACCACGCGGATGCCGAGAAGGCTGTTAAACGGCATTTTTTTGACGAGCGCGTTGATCCCGGGCAGCGATAGTTGCGGCAAGAAGGGAATTGTAGCATCCGGTTTGCCGGGCGCGATGTGGCGTATGATCGGGCTATGGAAATTCTCGACAAAGTCGTGGTGGTGACTGGGGGCGGGAACGGAATCGGCCGGGCTATGAGCCGGCGATTTGCAGCCGAGGGCGCGGCATTTGTCGCGGTGGTGGATTGCGATGCCGACGGCGCCCAGGCCACGGCGCGCGAGCTTGAAAACGGGCGAGCATACGTATCGCGGGTGGACGAGGAGTCCGACGTGGCGGCGATCGTGGACGAGATCCTGAAGAAACACGGCCGGATTGACCTGTTCTGCTCCAATGCCGGCATCGGAGTCGCGGGCGGTGAGGAGGTCAACGATCGTGAGTGGCAGCGAATCTGGGAGGTGAACGTGATGGCTCACGTGTATGCCGCGCGCGCCGTGCTTCCCTCCATGCTGGCGCGGAAGGAAGGATACCTGCTGCAGACCGTGTCGGCGGCGGGATTGTTGACGCAGATCGGCTCGGCGCCCTACGCGGTTACGAAACATGCGGCGCTGGCGTTCGCCGAGTGGCTGGCGGTGACGTATGGAGACCAGGGACTGAAGGTTTCCGCGCTCTGCCCGCAAGGTGTGCGCACGCGGATGCTGGAAGAAGCGGATTTCGGCAACGGAGAATTTCTGAAGGAAGGCGCGCTGGAACCCGAGCAAGTGGCCGAAGCAGTGGTGAAAGGCTTGCGCGCGGAGAATTTCCTGATTCTTCCCCATCCGGAAGTGGCCGAGTACTTCCGGCGCAAAGCCGGCGACTATGACCGCTGGCTGCGCGGCATGAGGAAACTCCAGGCGTCGGTGCAGTCTGCCAAAATACCCAATTAGGAAGGACCCTCTTTCATGGCCTTAACCATCACGGAACAACCCGTCTGGAACTTCGAGCAAGAGCCGTTCGTGGATGAACGTCCCGATGAAACCAGCTATAACCTACGGGCCTATTTCGACCGGATGCCGGATGAGAAGTTCCGTCAGTACCGTCCGGAGTGGACCGATGAGCAGTTGGTGGAATGGGCCGCCGATTTCAAGGATGACGGAACGCTGATGATCGCCTGCTGCGAGCGCGAGATCGACGCTGCGGAATACCGGCGGGTTCTGGAACAGGCCGTGGCCTACCGCAATCGCGTGCGCCACAGCCTGAGCGGTTCTACAACGGCCGTCTAAGCGGGTAGCCGGCGTTTTCAGGCTTTGCGTTTCTTGTTCGCAGCGACCGAAGGCCCCTGGGGGCGGGCGGGCTTCCGTGGCACGCGACGCGCCAGGCGGGTTACTCCACGGATGAGTTGCGCAACTTCCTGAGCGCTTTTCTGAATCACAATGTTGGCGCCCGTGGTTTCTTCATTCAGGCCAAGCGCCTCGCTAAACCCGGAGATGAGAATCACGGGAATGGCGGGCTGGATCGCGCGGAGTTCCCGGATCAGTTCGACGCCATTCATTGTGGGCATCTTGAAATCAGTGACCACAATGTCAAAGTTCAGGTCTTTGAACTGTTCAATCGCGTCCAGCGGCGTGGAGGCAATCGTGATGTCGTGTCCCAATTCTTCGAGGACTGATTTGCGTGCAACCAGGCCTGCGCGGTTGTCGTCCACAAGCAGAATTTTAGCTTGCGATTTTGAAGGAGCGGCATCTCTCATGAGCGAAGTCAACGCTGACGTTAACAAGAATGTAATAGGGGTGTCAATGCACTTCTATGCGATTGGGAACTCGCAAGATTGAGTTCTTGACTCGACTGGATCGCTGTGCGCTATTCCACTTCGCGCGGCGCCTTGTACCCGGACTTGGCAATGATCTCGTATTTGATCGGTTTGCCCTTCTCATCCACGACTCGCAAGGGATCGCCGGTGGCGGGATTTACGAGTTCCACCTTGATGCGGCGAAAGGCTCCATCGCGAGCTGTATTCGTTGGGTGATACGCGAGCGTATACTGATTGCGCAGCGAATCCTGGATGGAATGAAAGATACCGGGGAATTCGCCGTAGAACCGGGGGAAATAGGACTGCCCGCCGGTTTCCTTCGAAAACGTCTTCATCTGGTTGTCCGCCTGGAGGAAATCCATACGGGCGATTGGCCCCATACCGCCCCGCGCGTCCACGATCTCGCGGAGCGCCTGAAGCAGGCCAATGGCGTAGATGGGAACCGCCGCTTCCTGAATTGCCCTCCGCGCCTTGTCGAACGTCAGCTTGCTGAAAGTATCGCGGCCTGACGCTATCAGGACAATCGCTTTCCGCCCTTCGATATTTTCCATGCGAGTCTCCGCGTCCACCAGGGCATCGTAGAGATTCGATTCGGAAAAGCCGGCAATGCGCAGCCGGCTGAGAGCCTCCTGCGTCTTCATCCGGTCGTTAGTGAAATCGGAAAGAATCTCGGGCTTGAGATCGTAGGCGATTACCGCGACGTAGTCCTCCGGCTTCAGGGTTTCAACAAAGCCGTAGGCCGCGGACAAGGTCTGGTACCAGCCGGAACTCCAGTATTGCTGAAAGAGGTTGCTGAATTCTATAAGCAGGCAGACGGTCATCGGAGCTTCGGAATGGCCAAAGCTGCTCAACTGCTGCGGGGTTCCGTCTTCCAGGACACGGAAATTTCCAGCCGGAATATTAGGGATGAAATGTCCCTTGTTGTCCATCACCGCGACGTCGACGCTAACCGTCGTCGCTTCGCTTTTGAAGGTGGCCTCAGATTGCGGCTGGTTTTCCTTGTGAAATTTAGAGGGGATTTTGGGCTGGTCCTCGGGGGCGACGGTATTCGTGGCGTCCTTTTTCTTAGGCCTCGCAACGGGTTCCGTGGACTGGCTGCCCGGCGCCTCCTGCGCATAGACGAGGCCGCCCACCAAACCGAGGCAACCAAACAAGAAAAGACGAGCCGGAATTTTCATCATGATCCTCAACGTTGACTGTCGCGGTCCTATTCTAATGCAACCTACTGCACCCAAGGGCCGCCGTCGGAATCGTGTTTTCGCAAGTAGACCTCAAACTTCTTTTTGAGGCGCTGCCGCCTCCAGGAAGCATAGCTCTGCTGCAGAACCGTCAAGGGGTTTAGACGTATCCTGCCTGCTCGGAGGTACAGGTAGCCCGTGAGAAGGCCGCCCAGGTGTGCGAACTCGCTGATGCCGGAGTTTCCGCCGCCGATCGACATCATGAAGGAGATCACGCCGATGATCAGGACGAACCAGCGGGCTTGAATCGGGATGAGAAAGCCCCAAAGAATCGTCCGGCGGGGAAATAGAAGGGCATAGGCCAGGAGAAGTCCGAAGATGGCGCCGGAGGAGCCGATGGTCACCACGTCTGGAGAGCCAACTGCATAATTGGCAATTACTACCGAGACGCCTGCGCCTATTCCACAGAGAAAATAGTATTTCAGAAAACGCCGGGTGCCCCACTCGTTTTCGATGTCGGCCCCGAACATCCACAACGCCAGCATGTTCCAGATGATATGGCCGAAGCCGCCGTGGAGGAACATGTATGTGGCTAATTGCCACACCATGAACATTTCCACCACGGCTCGGGGCGTCAGGGCTAAGATGCGAGGCGGGTACGTGAAGAACGTGACTACGAACACCGCCGCATTCGCAATCAACAGCCACTTGGTTCCCGGCGGGAAGTGACCGGCTGAAAAAAAGCTGACGGTGCGCGTTCTGCCGCCGTACCTCATGAACCTTAGTTGCCCCTACCGATCAGAATATCAGATGGGGACGGGGCAATCGTCACGCGGCGCGCGACACGACGCCGGTACGCTGCTCGGAAACCGTTGCGGGCGCTGCCTGTCTTTGCTGTTGGGCGGCCTGTGCCCGGGTTAAGAGAATCTCAACCCCTTTCAATGTGATGCCGGCCGCAAACCATACCTGCCAGTGTGAAAATAGTCCCTGCGGGATGAAGAAATTTCCTGCCCAATCCAGGTCCTGACCCATTCGCCATGCCGCCAGGACAAAGGCCACCAGCGCCATGGGATTCAAAGTTACCAACAAAGTTTCGACACCCGCCTTAGCGAAATTCGACACGCGGGGCGTTTTTTCTTGAAGCTGCGAGCATACCGAATCACCCGTTCGCATCCAAGTGGAAGGCTGAATGGCTGCTGCGATCCGTGTCACTGACATATCTCTCCCTCTGCTCACTCCTACTGATGCAATCACCCTGCCAATCGTTTCGGGTTTCCGTGAGCCCTACTGTTTCCTGCGAAAGAGAGGGCGCCCAGGATTGCAGGGGGAGTCTTTTTTTAGAGACGGGATTTCAGAAGGGCGGAAGCGGTTTCTCCGGCAGTGGGCTCGCTTGCGGGAGCTTTGGGAACGCTCCGGCCGAATCGATTCAATAGAATCACGGAACCTTGCAGCACGACGAAGATGGCGAACCAAACCTGCCAGTGGGAGAGAAGCCCGTTGGAAATGGCGAATTCGCGTGTCCACTGAAGGTCTGCCCCGAAACGCCAGAAGGCAAGAACCCCGGCCATGACCGCGGCGGGTTGCAGGAGCGCTGCGAAGGCGAGGACGAAATGCCGGCTCTTTTGCGACTTGAGCTCGCTGCCATTACTACGCGCAAGTCGTATTCGAACCACCATTCCTGTAGAATCTCATTTTACCAGTATTCCGATTTCAAACAGACGAAGAAAGGCACCAATATCTCCATGCGCAGACTGAAGACCGCAATTGTAGGCACCGGCTTCATGGGAAAGGTTCACGCCGAAGGAATCCGGCGTCTCGGAAACGTTGACATTGTGGCAGTAGCCGCCTCAAGCGACGCCAAAGCCAAGGAATTCGCCGATGCTTTAGGCATTCCGCACGCCACCGGGGATTATCCCTCCCTCCTGACGGACGCTTCGCTCGACGCCGTTCACATTCTGACTCCGAACGCGCTCCACTACCCTATGGTGAAGGCGGCTTTGCAGGCGGGCAAGAACGTTTTGTGCGAAAAGCCTTTTACCATGACGTCCGCGGAAGCAAAGGAACTCCTGGATCTTGCCGAAAGCAAGAAGCTGGTGCATTGCATCGAACACAATCTCCGCTACTACCCTGTGGTGCAACAGATACGCCAAATGCGCGAGGCCGGGGACCTGGGTGAGATTCTGATTGTGCAAGGAACCTACTCGCAGGACTGGCTGCTCTACGATACGGACTGGAACTGGCGCCTCGATTCCAAGGAAAACGGCGCACTTCGCGCCATGGGTGATATCGGTTCCCATTGGATGGACATGATTCAGCACCTGACCGGCCTGAAGATCAGCAGCGTGTGCGCCGACCTCCAGATCTTCCACAAGACCAGGAAGAGGCCCAAGGGGTCTGTGGAGACGTTCTCCGGGAAAACGCTTAGTCCGGATCAGTACACCGAGGTGTCCGTGGATACCGACGATTTCGGCGCGGTACTGCTACGCCTGGGCGAGCGGGCTCGCGGGGTATTCACGGTGAGCCAGATGTCAGCCGGCTGCAAGAACCGTTTTTCCTTCGAAATCTTCGGCACGAAATCGGGGGCGGCGTGGAACCAGGAGCGGCCGGATGAGTTGTGGATCGGCCATCGAAACAGCCCGAATCAGATCCTCGTGAAGGATCCGTCTCTGCTATATCCCAAAGCCGCGGCATTCGCCGATCTCCCGGGCGGCCATAGTGAAGGCTACGACGATACGCACAAGCAGACCTTCAAGCACTTCTATGCGCGCGTGGCGGACCCGTCCGCGCCGGTTGAATATCCGACATTCGCCGATGGATTGCTTGGGATGCAGCTGCTCGAGAAGGTCCATCAAAGCGCCAAGAAGCAGGCCTGGGTGGAAGTCTGACGGACTCAAGCATCATGAAAACCCTTATCCCCATGCTGATCTTTGCCGGTGTCGTTGCCGCACAGGATGCTCCACTGCGTGTAATCGCGTTTGGCGCCCATCCGGATGATTGTGATAACCGCATGGCCGGCACCGCGGCGAAGTTCGTCGCGCTCGGCGCGAAAGTGAAGTTTGTCTCGGTGACGAATGGCGACGCGGGCCACCAGATTATCGGCGGCGCCGCGCTGGCCAAGCGCCGGTTTGCCGAGACCCAGGAAGTGGCGAGGCGCCTGGGCCTCACCTACGACGTTTTGGACAACCACGACGGAGAACTGCTGCCCACGCTCGAAGTGCGGCGGCAGATTATTCGCGAGATCCGGGAGTGGAACGCCGACATCGTGCTCGCCCCCAGGCCCAACGACTATCATCCCGATCACCGCTATACCGGCGTTCTGGTTCAGGACGCCGCTTACATGGTGGTTGTGCCGAACATCGTCACCAACGCTCCGGCGTTGCGGAAGAACCCGGTATTTCTTTATTACCAGGATCACTTCCAACGCCCCAACCCTTTCCGCCCCGACGTGGCTATTTCGATTGACGATGTCTTTCAGAAAAAGGTGGATGCGCTGGATGCCCATGAGTCGCAGTATTACGAGTGGCTTCCCTGGGTGGATGGACGGTTCGACGAAGTACCGAAAGATCACGTCGAGCGGCGCAAGTGGCTCGCGGACGAGATTCGCAAAGAAGAAGCGATCACACCGGCAGTACGCGCGGCTCTCGTCAAGTGGTACGGACGCGAGCGGGGCGAAAAGATTCAATCGGCCGAGGCCTTCGAGGTTTGCGAGTACGGGCGGCAGCCGAATGAGGCGGATCTTCGTAAGCTGTTCCCGATGCTGGGCCACTAGGCAGGCCGTTTCGTGACCCGCGCGGGCCGGTCTGCAATTCGCGGGACCGGCTCGCGACCATCGCTTTAGTGGAGCGATTGCGAAGCGCTGTCGCCAGGCTTCCCTTTTCGCATCAGCAGAACGAGGGGAACGAGGCAAAGCACCACCAGGGCCATCACGGAAATCACGTCGATGTAGGCGAGCGT
>Ga0105240_10009199_pt1 | contig 14010 bp, 12 predicted proteins | sample KBSC54metaG_FD_80426 | JGI IMG/M metagenome (GOLD analysis project Ga0105240, IMG submission 80426) | Corn rhizosphere microbial communities from Kellogg Biological Station, Michigan, USA - KBS C5-4 metaG | ecosystem: Host-associated > Plants > Roots > Rhizosphere > Soil | place: Michigan, USA... | reverse complement strand
TTGATCAGCAGCACGTCGAGGTCGCCGTCGTGATCGGCGTCGAACAGCGCGCCGTCAACCGTCGTTCCGCCTCCGCCGTCGGCGTGCGCAGCCGCGGTCACATCCGCCCATTGCCCTCTCGCCGTCTGACGCCACAGCTGATTCGCGCCGCGCCGGCACAGATACACGTCCGTCAGGCCGTCGTTGTCGTAATCGCCCCAGAGCGCGGCGGTCACGTCCGGGACCGCCGCAAGCGGATGCGCCGCATCGAGCACGAACCCTGCAGCGCCGCGATTGAGCAAGACCGCGTTTCGGACGACACCGTGATCGTCGATGGCGCGGGCGATGAACAGATCGATGCTGCCGTCGCCGTCGATGTCGGCCGCCGTGATGCTCGGCCGCTCGGCCGCGGTGAAACGCCGCCATACGACCGGCGACGACGCGACGGCAATTGGCACCGGCGTCGCCTGAAACACGGGCCCTGCCGGGCGCTGGGCAACTGACGGCGCCGGCTGGTCGAGGACGGCCGCCTGCCCGAGCGGACCCATCCGCGTGTACTTGAACTCGACGACGTCGCTTCGCGGGTCGGCTTCGAGCGTCCGAAACCGATCGAGCATGCGCGACGCATCGGCGCGTCCGAGCCGCTGCATCGCCTGAAACGCCCCGTATGCCGCACTGCGCAGGCGCGGATCCAGTGCGAGCGCGCGCTCGTACGCGTCGAGCGCGCCGGCGGCGTCGCCTTGCTGGAATTTGCATTGGCCGACGTAGTAAGCGGCGTACGCGTCGCCGCGCTCGCGCTCCGATGCAAGTGAGAAATGGCCAAGCGCGTCGCCTGGCCGGCCGTCGTTGAGAAGAATGAGCCCGAGGTTGTAGTGGGCGCGGACGTGCTGCGGATCGATGCTCAGTACTTTCTGCAGAATCCGCTGCGCCTCCGCATCGTCGCCTTCCCGCTGGCGATTCAGCGTCGCGACCGCGAGGTTCACCTGGAGATCGAGGCGATCCGGGTACGATGCGGAAAGACGCGCGAAGAGGTCGCGCGCCTGCTCGAAGTCGAACTGTCCCATCAGCCCGACGCCGCGGTTATTGGCTGTGACGAGATCGCCGGAAGGAGCCGGCCGGCGATCGGTTGACCGCGAGCAACCCACGAGGCCGATCGCCGCGGATATGAATGCGAACGCGAGGCGGCGCAGCGTCATCGTCCAGTCGGCACGACGCTAACGGGCCGCGTCGCTCGTCGGGACCGCGGCCGGCCGGATGACGCCGACTCCGTCCTGAATCGTCATGCGCGTCCCGAATGGCTGCGACAATCGCTGCAGCCGCTCGAGAATCGTCCTCGCGACGTCCGGGCTGGCGAGCTTCGGGACGCCCCGATCGGCGCCGCGCGCCGCATAGTTCAGATCGATTGGATGCACGCGGATCTCGGAGAGCCGCCCCTTTTCGAAGCGGCTGGTCGTGACGACGCTCTGGTACCAGATGTCGCCGCCGAACACGAGGCCATTCCACATCGCGTCGAACTCGGCGTCAGTCGTGGCGGCGGCGTCCATCTTGTACTGTTCGTACAGATCGTTGGCGACCGGTGCGAGCAGGTCCAGCTGAAAGATGAAGTTGCCCAAGCTGTAGAAGATCGGTTTGCCTTTGTACACCTCGATGCCGCGGACCTGATGCGGCCCGTGGCCGATGAACTCGTCGGCGCCGGCATCGATCGCCGCGTGCGCGAGCGTCGGCAGGAAATCGGCCGGCTCCTGGCTCCAGTTGCCGGGCTCGTGCGCATGGATCGTGACGATGACGAAGTCCGACAGCTGCTTCGCCGCGCGGATGCTCTTGAGCACCTCGCGCAGATCGACCGGATCGATCGTGTATGTGAATCCGCGGTGATCGGCGGCCTTGTAGCGGACGCCGAACAGCTCGAGCTCGTCGGCCGGCTCCTTGTCCGGCACGCGAACCGAGTCCGCCGGCTGTTCCTCGCGAATCTTCCGGAGCACCTTCAGTTCGTCGGCGGTGACGAGCGAATAGCGCGTCGTTCTCAGCGCGTTCACGCCGGGACGCCCGGGCGCCTCGCCGGCGGGCGGAGCCGATCGCGACAGCGGCGTGAACGTGGACGCCATCGAGATGAGCGCGACGCGCCCTTTGTCCGTCTCGAAGTATCGCGGGGCACGCGCGGCGGCGCGGTGCTCGCCGACGCCGGCGTGCACGATGCCCGCGTCGTCGAGCGCCCGGCTCGTCTGCCGCATGCCCTCGAGCCCCCAGTCGGTGGCGTGGTTGTTGGCGCGGGACATGACGTCGAACCCGATCGCCTTCAGATCTTTCGCGACGAGCGGTGAGCCGATGATCCACACGCCGCCGAATTCGGCTTGCGGCACCGCCGGCGTGCGCGACAAATCGATCGCCGTGCCTTCGAAGTTGCCGAATGCGGCGTCGGCGTCGTGAATCAGTTTGCCCACCGGCGCGAAGCCAGGCGTCTGCGAGACCGGCTTCGCGATGATGTTGTCGCCGACGGCGGCCACCGTGAACCCGTCGGCGACGTTCATCGTCAGCTCGCGCTGCGCATCGCGCGGCGGCAGTGTCTGCTGCGCCGCAGCGACGGCCACCGTCGCGAGCGCGAGTGTGGAGACGAGGGCGCGAAGATGCCGCATAAGGACCTCCATTACCAGGCCATCACATAGCTGTCGCCCGTCGGGCTCACGCCGCCCATCAGCACGCCGGTCCGCGGATGAATCATGATGCCTTTCACCGAACCGACACCCTTCACGTCGCGCACGTCGAGCTGATGGCCTTTCGCCGAAAGCGCGTCGCGCACGTTCTGCGGCAGCATCGCCGGCGTGAGCAGCTTGCCGAGGACCTTGTGCGGGTAGTACGAGTCGCGGAAGCTGTTGCTGATCACCGACGGCTCCTCGAGCGCCTGCTGGACGGTCATGCCGAACTCGGCGACGTTCAGAAAGAACTGGAGCTGCGTCTGCGGCTGCGTGTCGGCGCCGGGCGTGCCGAAGACGATGTAGGGCTGGCCGTCTTTGAGCGCCAGCGCCGGGTTGATGGTCTGGCGGACGCGCTTGCCCGGCTGCAGCGAGTTCACGTCGGATGGGTCGAGATAGAAATACTTCATGCGGTCGTTCATGAAGAAGCCGCCGCCCTCGACGACCATGCCGCTGCCGAACCCGCTCAGCAGGCTCGACGTCACCGACACCATGTTGTGGTCCTTATCCACGACCGCGAGATACGTCGTGAGGTTCAGGATCTCGTCGGGATCGAACGGCTTCACGGTCGACGGCGACGGCTGCGGTTCCTCGTAGCGGTTCACTCGCGCAACGGCGCTCGATGTCGTGAATCGCGCCGGATCGCCGGGCGCCGGCTCGCCGGCGATCGCGTGATTCGGATCGATCTGGGCGCGCCGCGCCGCCGCGTATTCCTTCGACAGCAGCGCTTTCATCGGGATGTTCGGGACGAATTTCGGATCGCCGACGTACTTGTTGCGATCGGCGAACGACAGCTTGAGCGCTTCGGTCACGGCGTGGAGATAGGGGGCGCTGTTGTGGCCCATCGCCTTGAGATCGAATCCTTCGAGGATATTGAGCGCCTCGAGCATCACGAAGCCCTGCGAGTTGGGCGGGCACTCGTAGACGTCGACGCCGCGATAGCTCGTGTGGATCGGCGGATCTTCGAACGCCTGCACGGCGGCGAGGTCGGCTTCGGTGATGAGGCCGCCGTTCGCCTTGATGAACGCAGCGGTATTTTTCGCGATGTCTCCGCGGTAGAACGGCTCGGCGCCTTGCGTCCCGATCGCGCGAAGCGTGCGCGCGAGATCTTTGTTCACGAGCACGTCGCCCATTTCGAGCGGCTTGCCATCCTTGAACCAGATTTTCGTGGACGAGGGGAACTTCGCGAGTTTGTCGCGGCTGCTCTTGAGCCCTTGCGCGAGCGCCTCGGTGATGGGATATCCCTGTTCGGCGATCTCGATTGCCGGCGCCAGCACATCGGAGAGCGGCTTGGTGCCGTACTTCTGCACCGCGTAAGCGGCGCCGGCGACCGCCGCCGGCACGCTGATCGTCAGCGCGCCGTCATCCGGGATGCCGCCTTTGCTCTTATAGAGATCGATGGTCGCGGCGTGCGGCGCGAAGCCCGTGCCGTTGATGAACTTCACCTCGCGGGTCTTCGCGTTGTAGTAGAGGATGAACATGTCGGCGCCGAGGCCGGTCATTCCTGGTTCGACCTGTCCCTGGACGGCCCACGTGGCGATTGCGGCGTCGATCGCATTGCCGCCAGCCTTCAAAATGCGCATGCCGGCCTCGGCCGCGAGCGGGTGTCCAGCCGCGACCATCCCATGCTGCGCGACGATTGTCGGGCGCCAGCTCGTGGTCTGGGCCGGCAGATAGGCGACGGACATCAACACACCGAGCGCGATCGTGCATGCTCTCTTCGCCATCTCGATCCTCCAGGCTCAATGACTCGTTGTCGAAGTGTGTCCGCTCCCGTACACGATCTTCCCCGGCTTCGCGCCGGTGTGCTCGCCGTCCCTGATCACGGGGACGCCGTTCACGAGGACGTGCACGATGCCGGCGGGATATTGCGCGGGGCGCTCGTACGTGCCGCGGTCTGCAACCGTCGCGGGATCGAAGACGACGAGGTCGGCCCAGTAGCCCTCGCGCAGCAGCCCTCGATCTTTGAGATGCAGAATCTGCGCGGGCAGCGATGTCATCTTGCGAACGGCATCTTCGAGCGTGAGCACGCGATCGTCGCGGACGTACTTGCCGAGGACGCGCGGATTGGTGCCGTAGCTCCGCTGATGCGGCAGGCCGTCGCCGAGGATGCCGTCGGGCCTCAGAGCCGCGCCGTCTGAGGCAATGGCAACCCACGGCAGCCGCATAATCATCTTCACGTCGTCTTCCGACATGTTGTGGTGCACGCCGTCGACGAACCCGCCTTCCTCGACGATCAAGTTGAAGCAGGTGTCGGCGGGATCGCGATCGCCGCGCAGCTTCGCGATTTCGGCGATGCTCTTGCCTTCGAGCGGCTTGTCTTTCGCGTTGCTGAAGCGGGACGCCACGATGCCGTCGAAGCCGCCGTGCTCCTCGACGTACTGGATGAACTGCGGATCCTTCTTCAGCTTTTCACGATTCGCCGGGTCCGAGAGGACACGCACGATCGTGCCGGGCGGTCCATTCTTGGCCCACTCGGGGAAGATCGCGCCCCACGGGTGCTGCATCGCGGTGTACGGATACTGATTCGCCGTGATGTCGAGTCCGCGCCGCCGCGCGTCTTCAATCATCTTCACCGCCGGGCCGGCCTGTCCCCACAGCTTGGTTCCGCGAATCTTGAGGTGATAGATGTGCACCGGCAGATGGGCGGCGTCGGCGACGGCGATCGCCTTCCGAACTTCTTCGACCAGCTGATAGCCTTCGCTGCCGACATGGCTGCCGTAGTAGCCGCCGTACTGCGCGGCGACCTTCGCCATCGCGAAGATCTCCTCCGGGTTGTCGTAGCCGCCGCCCTCGTACGCCGTCGACAGCCCGACGGCGCCCTGCTGCATCGCCTGCGCGACCAGGGCGTTCATCTTCGACAGCGCTGCGGCGTCGGCTGGTCCCTTGTCGTAGCCCATCACGGCCTGCCGGACTTGCTGCGGCGCGACGCTCGTGGCGACGTTGATCGAGACGCCTTGCCGCTGCAGCCGCGCGAAATACCCGGCGACCGTTGTCCAATCGACGTCGAGACCGTAACGCCGCTTCAACTGCGGCTTGAGGCCGTCGAGCACCACGCCCTCGAGCGGCGCGATCGACGCGCTCTCGCCGAGGACATCGAGGGTGACGCCTTGCCGCACGGCGCTTTGCGCCGTCCCGTCGACGAGCAGCGGGATGTCGGAGTGCGTGTGCAGATCGATGAAGCCGGGCGACACGACCTTGCCGCCCGCGTCGATGACGAGCGCGGCGGCGCCGCGATCGATCGATCCGATCGCGGCGATGCGGCCATCGCGGATCCCGATGTCGCCGGCGTACCACGGGTTGCCCGTACCGTCCACGATCGCGCCGTGCGCGATGACAACGTCGTATCGCGAAGGCGGCTGGGCGAAGAGAACGAGCGAAAGCGTCGCGATCAGCGCTGCGATCGAAAGCGTTCGAGTCATGGGGGCTCCGTGATCAGGTGGCACTATAGACCAAGACGTCTACAATAGGCGCCAACCTTTATGCGCCTCATTTTCAGTTGTGCCGCCGCGCTCGGCGTTGTTTTGTGCGTCATCGGCCCTGGGTCGCGCGCTCCGCGCGCGCAGGCGCCCAAGCACCTGGCCCTCGTCGGGGGCATGCTGCTGACCGGCTATGAAGTGCCGCCCATTCACCACGCGGCGGTTCTCATCGAAGGCAACAAGATCGTCCAGGCCGGGCCAGCCTCTGAAGTGAAGGTGCCGGCGGACGCGACCGTCGTCGACACGAGCGGGCGGACGATGCTGCCCGGTCTCATCGAGGCGCATGGCCACCTCGTCGCGCTCGGCCACGGCAACTACGAAACGTGGTTTCCCTGGATCAACGCGCACGGCGGGAACGCGATGCTCACGCGCGTGATGGAAACGGCCGCCAAACAGCTGCTGATGGCGGGCGTCACGACGACCGTCGATCTCGGCGCGCCGCTGCAGCCGATCCTCGCGATCCGCGATCGGATCAACAAGGGGGAGGTGGTCGGCACGCGCGTGTTCGCCAGCGGGCCGTGGATTTCGCGCGGCGCGACGGGCGCCATGCAGGCCGGCTTCGGCGGCGTGAACATCGCGACGCCTGAGGAGGCGGCGCAGCAGGTCGAGAAGCTCGCGAACGCCGGCGTCGATCAGATCAAAGCGCACGCAGGCCTGACCTTCGACGACTACAAGGCGATCGTCGACGCGGCGCACAAGCACGGGCTTCGCGTGCACGCCCACGTGTATGCCGAACAAGACGTGCGCCACGCGCTCGAAGCGGGCGTCGACGTGTTGCAGCATGTCGGCTCGGCCGGCACGGCGCCGCCGTATTCGCCGGAGCTGATTCGCGGCATCGTCAATGCCGGCCGCCCCGTCGTCGTCACGGCGGCGCATCGCGCGTGGGTATATCCGGACACGGCGGCGTTCCCCGAGCGGCTGCAGGATCCGGAGATGAAAAAGCTGTTCCCGCCGGAGATCTTCGCCGAGGTCCAGGACTCGCTGAAGAACTGGCCCGCCCTCGGCTACTTCCAGCGCACGGATCGCGAGATGCTGTATCGCGAGCGCGGCGTGAAGCAGTTCATCGAGTCGGGGGCCGTGATGGGCATGGGCACCGACAGCGGCACGCCCATGAACTTCCACAGTGAGGCGCTGTGGCGCGAAATCAAAGTGCACGTCGACATGGGCATGACGCCGCAGCGCGCGATCGCCGCAGCGACCCGCGTCAACGCGCAGATCATCGGCAAAGGCCGCGAGCTCGGCACGATCGAACCGGGCAAGCTCGCGGACGTCATCGTCGTCAAAGGCAATCCGCTGTTCGACATCGTCGCGTTGTCGAACGTCGAGATCGTCGTCAAGAACGGCACGGTGTTCAGTTGGCGATGACTATCGAGGAGATCTTCCTGACGGAAGCGTCAGACAAGCTCGCGGAAAACATGAGCCGCATCGAGCGGTGCGTCCCGAAGCTTCCGGCTGCCGCGTTGTGGGCGCGCGGGTCGCAGAACGAGAACGCGGCAGGCAACCTGCTGCTGCATCTCGAGGGGAACGTGCGGCAGTGGATTCTCTCGGGCCTGGGCGGCGCATCCGATCAGCGCGACCGGCCGGCCGAATTCGCGGCGCAGTCGGGGCCGGGCGGCGACGTGCTGCTCGCGAATCTGCGCCGCACAGTGAGCGCCGCGATCGACGTGATCCGCTCGCTGCCGCATACGCGATTGGACGAGCCGGTGACAATCCAGGGCCACGCGACCACCGTGCTCGCGGCGATCCTCCACGTCGTCGAGCACTTTTCAGGTCACACCTACCAGATCATTCTGATCACGAAGCAAGCGACTCACGAAGACCTGGGCTTTTATCGACCGATCGAGCAGAGCGGCCGGAAACGTGGCTGACAACAAGGACCAGATCCGCTTTACCGACGGCGCTGCATACGAGCGCTACATGGGAAAGTGGAGTCAGCTCGCGGGCGACACCTTTCTCGAGTGGCTCGCGGTGCCCTCAGGTTTGCGATGGCTCGATGTCGGCTGCGGCAACGGCGCCTTTACCGAAGCCTTCGTCCAGCGCTGCGCGCCGGTTTCGATACACGGGATCGATCCCTCCGAGAAGCAGCTCGCTTACGCCCGAACACGCCCGGTGCTGCGGGTCGCGCACTTGTGTCAGGCCGACGCGATGGCGCAGCCGTTCCTCGACGACGTCGTCGATGTCGCGGTGATGCCGCTCGTGATCTTCTTTGTTTCCGACCCGCAGCAAGGCGTCGCCGAAATGGCCCGAGTGGTATGTCCGGGGGGCACAGTCGCAGCCTACGCGTGGGATATGGCCGGCGGTTTTCCATACCGCGCCTTGCAGGCTGAAATGCGCGCGATCGGACTCACGGTTCGCATGCCGCCCAGTTCTGACGCGTCGCAACTAGACGAACTCCAGCGCTTGTGGATTCGCGCAGGGTTGGACATGGTGGAGACTCGGCAGATTGTCGTGCAGCGGACGTTCGCCGGCTTCGACGACTACTGGACGACGATCCTCGGAGGGCCGAGCGTAGGACCACAGCTCGCGGCAGCGGCGTCGGAACAACTCGCCGTCCTCAAAACGCGGATGCGCGGTGTGCTTCCGGCGGATGCCAGTGGACGCATTACGTACAGCGCGCGTGCGAACGCCGTGAAGGGTCGCGTATCGATGCGATGAGCGCGCCGTGCAGCGCGACTACGGCTTCGGTCGCTCGCGGTCCAGTGGCTTGACGCCGATTGTCCACGACAACGGGAGCGACTGGGGCGTGAAGCATATTTTGTCATCGCACGCCTGATACTCGAACGTCCCGGTGATCGTGAGCGTCCGGACGTCCTTCAGCGCAGCGGTGCCGTCTCTCGACGGATCGAGCATCACGTCCTGCACGATGCGGAACGGATGTTGATATACCGGCACATGCTCGTTCAGCGGCTTGAAAAAATAATCGTCAGCCTTGGGAAACTGCACGCCCCTGATGACGACGCCCGGCTGCGGATCGAGGGCGAGGTGCACCGGCCTATAGCTCGCTGCGCCCGGCGCGTACACGTGCACTTTCGGCGCCGGTCGAATGTCGAGCACCAGCGAGAAGTGCGTGCCGAGCGTTGCGATTCGATCGGACGCGTACGAAGTCAACTCGAGATGGTTCGCGCTGATCTTCGTCGCCGGAGCGTCGACGCGGCGGCCGAGCCGAACGAGCAGGCTGGAGATCGTGCTCCGCTCCTGATAGATCGGTTCGAAGACGCGTGACGTGACGATTCCGCGCCGATCGACGAGAAAGGTGCCCGGAAATGGATATCCGTAGAGCTCGTTCTTCGGGTCGATCGTCGTATTCAGAAGGCCGTACCGCTTGATCGTTTCGGATCCCGCGTCCGACAGGAGCGGAAACGTGATGCCGCGGCGCCTGGAGAAATCCGCCAGCGTTGCGACGGGGTCATAGCTGATTGCCGCCATGCCCATGCCGGCCTGCTGAATTTCAGGAAGACGGCCTTGCAGCTCCACGAGCTGCGTCTTGCAGTACGGTCACCAGTCGGCCGAGCGGAAGAACACGATCACGGCGCCCTTTGCGCCGAGGAGAGAGTTCAGCGTCCGCACGCGACCGTTCTGATCCGGCAGGCTGAAGCCGGGCAGCGCGTCACCGATCTTCGGACCGATCGCGTCGATGTCGATCGTCGAAGCCGGCGCGGTGGCTTGATCGCGAGCGCCGAGCAGCGGGCCCATCGCGAGGAGGCTTACCCCAAGCGCGATGCGGCATGCTCGGCGAATCCGACGTCGTCTGCTCATCTTCAAAGGCGCCAACCGCAGCCATGATACATGGCTTGCGCCGGGCTTGAGTGGACGACCCGGTTGCGCTCGTCCAGGCACCCGATGTATCCTGCGTTAACTGACTAGTTAAATGAAACAGTTAACGAAGAAGACGCGGGTGAAAAAATCGCCGCAGGACGGAAAGAAATCGCCGCGTGACGGCGACACGGAGCGGCGCATCCTGGCCGCCGCCCACGACGTATTCGTGCGGCGCGGCACCGCGGGCACGCGGATGCAGGAAATTGCCGCGCAGGCAGGGGTCAACCAGGCGCTGCTCCATTACTACTTCCGCAGCAAGGACCAGCTTGCGCGCGCCGCGTTCGAGGGCGCCGCCGCGCAGCTGATGCCGGCCGTGATTCAGGTGATGGCGGGCGAGGCGGAGATCGAGGAGAAGGTCGCGCGCGTGATCGAAATCGAGCTCGATCATCTCTCGCGGGCGCCGTATCTGCCGGGCTACATCATCGGCGAGGTGACGCACCATCCGGAGCGCGTGCTGCAGCTGATCGCCGCCATCACCGGCCGGACCGCCGACGACATTCGCGCGCGCGTGCTCGGCCCACTGCAGCGGCAGATCGATGCGCGCGTCGCGGCCGGCACGATGCGGCCGATTGCCGCCTCGTCGTTCATGGTCAACCTGCTGTCGCTCTGCATTTTTCCGTTCGCGGTCCGGCCGATGCTGATGGCCCTCTTCGGCGCGGACGACCGGCAATTCGACGCGTTCATCGCTCGGCGGCGTTCCGAGCTCGCTGACTTCTTCCTGAAGGCGCTGCGCCCATGAATCACACCCGCATGAAGGAGACGATCGTTTTGTCCGTCAGTCTGCTGCTTGCAAGGGGGGCGGCGGCGCAGGCGCAGCCCGATGCGCTGCAGCTTGCTGATCTGCAACGCGCAGCGGCGGCTCACGACGCGCGCGCCGCCGAGCTCGCGCTCGTCGACGAGCAGGCGGCGCTGCGAGTGCGCAGCATCGAAGTCGATCGGCTGCCGTCCGTGGGCGCCGCTGCACAGACGCAGTATCAGTCGGACGTACCGACCGCCCCGTTCACGCTGCCGAACGGCGAACCGGCATTTGCGCCGGCGAAGTTCACTTACGATGCTTCGCTGCGCGTCGATCAACGCCTGCTCGATCCGTCCCTCGCCCCTCGCGTGTCCGCGGCGCGGTCGGACGCGGCGGAAACGCGCGCACGGGTGGCGACCGCGCTCTTTCAGCTTCGGCAGGAAGTGAACGACGCCTTTTTCACCGCCGCGCTGCAGACCGAGCAGCTGAGCGCGCTCGCGGCGACGATCGATGACCTCGAGGCGCGCCTGCGCGAAGTCTCCGCGCGCGTGCGGGAAGGCACGGCGCTCGCCGGCGAAGCCGCCGCAGTCGAGGCCACGCTGCTCCAGTCGCGCCAGCGCGCCGACGAGCTCCGCGCCGTGCGTTCGGCGGCGCTCGCGCGCCTCGCAGAGCTCACCGGCCGCGCGATTCCCCCCGACGCGACCCTCGTCCTGCCTGATCTCGCCACAGCGACGGCGTCGGCTCGTGCCTCGATCGATCGGCTCCGCGCGCGGCCCGAGTACGCGCAGTTCGATCGCACGCGCGAGAAGCTCGCTCGGCAGCAGGACCTGTCGGCGGCGCTCGAACGCCCGCAGGTGTCGGCATTCGGCCGCGCCGGCTACGGCCGGCCCGGCCTGAACTTCATCAGCGATCACGCGGAGGCGTACGCGCTCGGCGGCATCCAGCTGCAATGGAAAACCTGGACGTGGCAAGCCGGGGCCAGCGAGCGTGCCGCCCTCGCGCTCCAGCAGCAAGTCGTCGGAGCCGAAGAGCAGGCATTCACGAGCAGCCTGCGGCGCGCTGTGGCACTCGACATCCTATCAATCGATCGGCTCGAAACGGCATTGACGACCGACGAGCGGATTGTTGCCTTGCGCGACGGCATCGATCGCGCCGCGCGCCTCCGCCTCCAGGAGGGGGTGACGACGGCGGCCGATTATCTGGATCGGCAAACGGAGCTGCTCGCGGCGCAGGTCGACCGCGCCCGGCACCGCATCGAGCTCGCGCAAACCCGTGCGCGGCTGCTGACGACCCTCGGTCTGGAGGTTCAATGACGCGCGTTCTGTTGATGTTGTGGACGCTGTGCGCGGTGTCCGCCGCCTGTGCCTCGCGCGCGGAACCCGATGCGTACGGCAACGTCGAGGCGACCCCGGTCGTCGTGTCATCCGAGACGCCAGGCCGTCTCGTCACATACACAGTCGCCGAAGGCGATACGCTCGCGCCGAATGCCGTCGTGGCGACGATCGACAGCGCACAGCTCGGGTTCGAGCGGCAGGCGCTCGTCGCGCAGCGGGCGGCCACCGCGTCGCGCGTCGACGAAGTGCGGCGCCAGGCGGCGGCCCTCGACGCACAGCGGAGCGCGGCGACGGCGCAGCGCGACGCCGCAAGAGCCCAGCGCGACAGCTACGCCGCGCAGCTCGAAATCGCGACGCGCGCGCACGAGCGTACGTCGCGGCTGTTCGCGGAGCAGGCCGCGACCGCGCAGCAGATGGACCAGACCGAGCGCGATCGGCGTGTGCTCGCCGAGCAGGTCACGGCGCAGGACGCGCAGATCCGCGCGCAGGATCGACAGTTCGCCGCCCTCGGCGACCAGCTTCAGGCCGCGCGCGCGCAGGAGCAGACCGTGCGCCAGCAGGTCGCCGCGGCCGACGCGCAGGTTGGTCAGGTTGGCGAGCGCGTATCGAAGGCCGAGATTCGCAACCCGATCGCAGGAACCGTGCTCGCCACCTACGCGAAGCCTGGAGAGATCGTTCAGGCCGGCCAGCCGCTCTATCGCATCGCCGACTTGACCGCGGTCGACGTGCGCGCGTACGTCACGGAGCCGCAGCTGTCGACAATTCGCCTCGGCGAGCAGGCCATCGTCACCGTGGACGCGGGCCGCGGCCGGCGCCAAAGCACATCGGGCGCCATCACGTGGATCTCCTCGCAGGCGGAGTTCACGCCGACGCCGATTCAGACGCGCGACGAGCGCGCGGCCATGGTCTACGCGATAAAAATCCGGGTGCCGAACCCATCGGGCACGCTCAAGATCGGGATGCCGGCCGACGTGCAGTTTGCCGGCGCGCAGGCCGTCCGATGACGGCGCCGAGCGATGGCACGGCAGTCGTAGCGCGCGACCTCTCGAAGCGCTTCGAGGCGACCACCGCCCTCGATCGCGTGTCGTTCACGATCGGTCGCGGAGAGCTGTTCGGCTTCGTCGGACCGGACGGCGCAGGAAAGACGACGCTGTTCCGCATCCTGGCGACGGTCATGGTTGCCGACACGGGCACCGCCGAGGTTCTTGGGAGAGACGTCGTGTCCGGCCTGTGGACGCTCCGACGGCGAATCGGCTACATGCCCGGCCGCTTTTCACTGTACCCGGACCTCAGCGTCCTCGAGAACCTGCGCTTCTTCGCGTCGGTCTTCGGCACGTCCGTCGAACGCGAGCGCGCGCAGATCGATGCGATCTACACGCAGCTCGAGCCGTTCAACGATCGGCGGGCGGCGGCGCTCTCGGGCGGGATGAAGCAGAAGCTCGCGCTCTGCTGTGCCCTCGTGCACCGGCCGGAGATTCTGCTGCTCGACGAGCCGACGACCGGCGTCGATGCCGTCTCGCGCCGCGAGTTCTGGGATCTGCTCGCGGGCCTGAAGGCCTCAGGGATGACGATTGTCGTTTCGACGCCGTATATGGACGAAGCCAACCGTTGTGACCGCGTCGCGCTGATTCAGGGCGGGAAGCTGCTGGCCGTCGATGCGCCGGCGCGGATCGCCGCGTCGTTCGGTCGGCCGCTGTTTGCCGTGCATACCGGCGGCGGCGCTGCGAGGTACCGGACCCTGCTCGCGCTGCGTGAATACGCGCGCACGAAGAGCGTCTACCCGTTCGGCGAAGCGCTCCACTTTACCGACACGAATGCGAATGAGTCGGACGATGAAATTCGGGCGAGCGCGGTGGCTTTTCTGACCGCAAAGGGCCTTTCCGACATGCGGATCGAGCGCATCGATCCGACGGTCGAAGACGTCTTCATCGACCGCATGGGTGAGCCGGAAGGAACGCGCGCGGCATGACCTCGTC
>Ga0105240_10009198_pt1 | contig 14011 bp, 10 predicted proteins | sample KBSC54metaG_FD_80426 | JGI IMG/M metagenome (GOLD analysis project Ga0105240, IMG submission 80426) | Corn rhizosphere microbial communities from Kellogg Biological Station, Michigan, USA - KBS C5-4 metaG | ecosystem: Host-associated > Plants > Roots > Rhizosphere > Soil | place: Michigan, USA... | reverse complement strand
GTGCCCTGCGGTCCGCGCAAAACCTCCACACGTGCGAGATCATTAGGATCAATGTCCGGCACATCGTTTCCGGCCGAGGTGTTCGTAATGGCCCCGAAAGGGACATCGTCGATCAGGACGCCGACCGTCGGATTGGTTCCTATGCCGGTAGTAATGCCACGAATCGACAACGTATCTACGGCCTGGGCTCCCGTAGGAGCGAAGTTCATGCCAGGCACGGTGCTGAAGAAGTCCTGGACGCGCGTCTCGTTGTAGTTGAGCAGCTCGTCAGCGTTGATCACTGCCACCGGGACCGGGACGTCCTGCAGACGCTCTTCGCCCTTCTTCTGCGCCGTGACGACCACCTCTTGAAGAGACACAGGCTCTGTTTGAGTAGCCTGTCTATTCCCTGCTACGGAAGTAGTTTCAGCAGAGGCCCCTTGAGTCGCCTGAGCCACGCGAAAGCGATCCCAGAGGGACCCCTTCTGTCTCTCTTGCTGCTGGTGATCCTGGTCTAAGATCTCCCCCGTTACTCCACTGTCTCTATAGGAGGACGTGGTATCTGGACTCGGTGCAACAATAGCGACGGTATGATCATCCATATACTCATACGTAAGTCCCGTGCCCGACAACAACCTCTTAATCGCCTCATCCGTGGTGAGCTGCCCGCTTACGCCGTTGGTGGTTCGCTGCCCGACCACATCTGAGCGGAAAAACACCTGAAATTGGTGTTCTTTAGCGAGCTCCCGCAGCGCGCTGCCGAGCTGTTGTGGCGGAATATGAGTGTCTTTCTTGACGAACGCCTGCGCCGGCGAGGCGAGCGCGAATCCAACAATAACGGCGTTGACAATCGATGCCAGCCCCACAATGCGCATGAGAAATCCCACCCTGTTTTGTTGAAATATCGAGCCGGTCGGCGCTTGCGCGAGCGGCTCACAAACAGAGGTAGAGTGGAGGAAATTCAAAAGGTATATGCGAAGTCCACTTATTTCTTTCTACTCACGTGGATTTCGCCTCCGACGATGGTCAAAGAAAGATCGGACTGCTTCTGCAGAAAGCGGATGAGGGAGGCAGCGTCATCCAAAGAGTAGACGCACGTAATTCGTATGCTGGCGAGCTCCGGCTCGTCGATCACCAGCCGGCGGCGGTTGTGTCGGTTGAATTCATCGGCCACCTCCGGCAAGGGGGTCTCATCGAATTCCACTTCGCCGTGAGTCCATGCGGTCGCGGCAGTCGTATTCATGTGCTCCGCTTTATAAGCAGAGCTGCGCGTGATCACCGCCTGCTCTCCCGCAGACAGAAGAATCGGTGCACCGACCAAAACCCCCGTTTGCACGGAGGAATTTGCAGCGTTGTCTGCAGTAACAGTCTTGCCGGGCGCTAGAGCTGCAGACAGAGCGACTCTCCCCTCCACCACACTTACAATAGTGCGCGACAATCTGCGATCCACGTCAAATCGAGTGCCCAGTGCGCGTAGCTGAGCATCACCGGTGGTGACAATAAAGGGTCGATGTTCGTCTTTGGCCACTTGAAAGAGCGCTTCTCCTTTGAGCAATTCAATCCCGCGGCGCCGGTCGTTCAGCCGTACCCGTATTTTCGAGCCGGCATTCAGCTCAACGCGCGAGCCATCCTCCAGATAGATAGAGCGTTGCTCGCCAATATCTGTTGTATAGACTCCGCGCACGGTGATTTGCCAGAAAGCCAACGCCACGCTCCCCAAAACAAGCGCGGCAACCAGCAACGCCGGGCGCAGCCGCGCTGAGCTCCGGTAGCCGGCTAACACCTGGCGCGAGTGCTTGTCAGGCTCCGCCGGGTCGAGCGGTAGAACATTGCCTTCGGCCAGCATTCGCGCTCGGGTTCGATCGATCAATTGGTTGAGCGCATTCGCAGGCAACAGATCGGCATCCGGTACACCACAGTACGCCGATGAGACTTCGATATAGGACCGAATGTGCTCCGGCGAGCGCTTCAGCCAACGCACGAACTCGCGGCGGCTTGCCGGATCAAGCTCGCCAGCGCGGCACTCAATGAACCAGCGGCTGGCCTCGGCCACGACCTGAGAGTTTCCGGTTTTCAACTCCATGGCAGGTCCATCCGTGTTTGTTCTTCATCTCTGAGTTGCCGGGTCACGCTCGCGAGATACTTTTTCACGGTCACTTTGGCGACACCCAGCTGTTGGGCAATCTCGCCGATCTTGCGCCCCTCATAGCGGTGCAGGATGAATGCCATGGCCGCCTTGGCCGGCTGGCGCGCCAGTGCCCGCTCAAACTTCTCGAACCGTTGTTGGGCTGCGGTTAAAGTGGCGGGATCGTCGCTGCCGCTGAGAGTGTTTTCGATGAATGCCTCGTTGATATCCACATGTAACGGCTGGCGCGAGCGCTTCTGTTCCAGCTCACGAGCGAGATTTCTCGCGATCGTAAACAAGTAAGCCTCCGGGTTCAGAATCTCCTCATCCTCCGGCGTGCGCAACAAGCGCAGGAAGACCTCTTGCCCCAAATCGGCAATCTCGGCTTCGTTGGTATGACGTCTTTTGAAATACCGTCGTAGCCGCCCGCTGTATGTCGAGAACATAGCGGCAACCAAGCTGGGTTTGACTCTCGTCATGATGCGTGGCGCGTACCCATCCCTAAGGACAGGTAGAGTGGAAAAAGGGCAAAAGGGATATGCCAAATCAGGACTTATTTTTAACCCCGGCGCCCCAGGGTTTATAAGTCATTGATTTTACTATTGACTGAGATGGAGCAGACTGGCGATACCCGCCACCAGCTCGCGAGCCTCGATAGGCTTCGATAGGTGCATCTGGTAGCCCGCGAGTAGCGAACGTTGTCGATCCTCAGGGCGGGCATAGGCGGTGACCGCGATCGCTGGGATAGGGCTGGCGCGATCTTGTTCCAGGGAGCGTACTTGTCTTATCAGAGTGTATCCGTCAACTTCCGGCATGCCGATATCACTCAGCAGCACATCGATGTGTTCATCGCGCAGATGGTCAATCGCTTGCTGAGCTCCGCTCGCGCAGATGGTATGAGCGCCCCTGCCTTGTAGGATTCGTGCAATCAACTCACGACCGTCGGATTCGTCATCCACGATGAGCACGTTAACGTCATCCAGGCGTGGTAACTCAACAGACTCCAAAGGGTCGGCCGCTATCGGGGGACCCTTGCTGTCGATGGTATCCTCCGGCTGTAAGTGGGAAACCGGTAACACGACAATGAAGCTACTTCCCAGATTCTCTCCCGGACTTTTGACGCGAACCGAACCGCCGTGCAGCTCGACTAGGCTTTTCACAATCGATAGTCCGAGACCCAAACCGCCGTAACGTCGGGTCGTCGAGGGATCCGCCTGACGGAAACGGTCAAAGACGTGAGGCAGAAACTCGGCGCGAATGCCCGCGCCGTTGTCCTCCACCACAATCTCGACATGTGAGTTCACGCGCTCGAGGATGACTTGTATCCTGCCGCCTTGTGGCGTGAACTTCACTGCATTGGACAGCAGATTCCACAACACTTGTTGGAGCCGATTCGAATCGCCGCGCACCAGCCCAACTCTCGAGTCCAATAAGTGTGTAAGACGAATGCGCTTCGCCACCACCGACTGTCGAACCGTGTCGATTGCGCTTTCGATGAGCTCGTGCAGGTTTAACGGTTGCACGTCAAGATGGATTTTGCCGGAGATAATCCGGCTCATGTCGAGCAGATCGTTGATAATTTGCGCTTGCGCACGCACGTTGCGGTCGATTGTCTCCAGGCCACGCTCCTGGTCCTTTCGCGTCACATCATGCTGTCGAAGAATGGCGGTCCAGCCCTGGATGGCATTCAAGGGCGTGCGCAATTCATGCGAGAGCGTGGCCAGGAACTCATCTTTCATGTGGCTCAGGCGCTCTGCCTCCGAGCGGGCTGCACGCTCGGACTGGAGAAACTGCTCGCGCTCGGATCCCAGAGCCTGCAGCTGGGCCTCCCGGTCACGAAGCACTTGAAACAAACGTGAGTTCTCGATTGCGATGGCGGCATGTGCTGACAAGGCCGACACCAGGCGCTCAGCTCGTTCCGTAAAGACACCCGGCTGAGGGTGTCCAAAAAAGAGTCCGCCAATGACTTCGCCCGTGTGCGAAACAACCGGCACCGCCAGATAGCTGCATACGGGAAGATGTCCGGGCGGCATTCCAAAGTAGGGATCGTTCTTGCCGAAACGGGCGTCCTTGCGGACATCGTCGCAACGAACGATGCCTTCTCCATGAAAGGTAGGGCCAAAGAGCTCAGTCGACCGGGGCATCGGAAAGTGTGCGAACGGCTCCATAGAAATGCCGGAGAGCGTATAGAGCCGATATGACTCGTTCGTGCCTTTCACAACATTGTAGAAAAACGCGCCGAACGCCGCCCCAGCCAGCTCAGTGGCAGCGTCCGTGACGATCTGCACGATCCGGTCGAGTTCGAGCTGCGCCGCTACGGCACGACCGACACGATTCAACGTTTCAAGTGCGCGTGCCTCATCAGCGAGGGCTCGTTCGGCTCGTTTGCGTGCGGTTATGTCGTGAGCGACCTTCGCCGCCCCCACCACAACGCCAGATCGGTCGCGTATAGGCGAGACTGTTAGCGATATCTCAACCCGCTCACCACTCTTGTGTACACGGACAGTCTCGAAGCGCTCGATTCGTTGGCCGGCACGCAGTTTCGCGAGGATCTCAGTCTCCTGATACTGAAGCTCCGGTGGAATGATCAAAGTGATTGGCTGCCCAATCATCTCTTGGGCGGAATAGCCAAAGAGACGCTCTGCCGCTTCATTCCAGGAAGTGACAATGCCATCCAGATTTTTGCTCGCGATGGCGTCCTCAGAGGACACGACGATCGCGGCGAGATGCGCGCGAAGTTGATCGAGCTCGTCGGATTCGGGTGTTGGGGTCAGGTTAATCGAAATCCCCCTATCCATTTTGTGGGAAGCTAGCAAGCATCATGCCCATGCCCGGGGCGGTAGCGGCGGAACTAACGCTTGAGCAGACCATTATGTCCGCATGTCAGTGCGAACCTTACTCATTATCCTGCTGATTCTCCTGCTGATCGGAGCCCTGCCAACTTGGCCCTACAGCAGCGCCTGGGGATATTATCCTAGCGGCGGACTGGGCCTCATTTTGTTGATTGTGATTGTCCTGGCGCTATTCGGTTAGGGCAAAAGATCTGAATCAAGCGCAGACGAGCGCTAACGTGTGTTAAGTCGAGGCGCCAGGCCTTGAGGTGATAAATACAGACGCGCGCCATTTGACGCACGATCCGTGCCACGCTTGCGCTGTGGCTTCAGCCCGTTTGATGCGGCAGTCGCCTCACTCGCCTGCCGCGTTGTCCTCAAAGGCGAAAGGGATGCCTCTCGAGAGCGCAGCCCACGGTGCGGCCGAGTGCTTTTCCTTCTCGAACACCACACCTTCAACTCTATAGCCGGGGTGGCCCTGCAAGGTCTTCAGACGTGCAACGAGCTCTTGCGAGTTTTCAACCATGCGAGTCTTTCGGTCAAAGGCGGCCATCGCAGCGGGATCAATGCCCCAGGAGGCAGGGAGTTTCTCCGGCGTACTTTCCTCGCCGCCTACTGTGACAAGCACCCGCGGCCTCACCTGGCCACTCTTCACCGCCGCAGCGAACCGCCCTTCGTCTGCCAGAACCTTCTTGTTATCCCACCAGATTGACGGGCTTGCCACAATAAAAGTACGAAAGGCGCTCGGCTCAACAAACAGCGCGTGGAGCGTGGCGAGCCCGCCAAACGAATGGCCAAATAAGGCCTGATTGGTTGTGTCAATGGGCGCGAGGGCCGCAACGTGCGGCTTCACCTCGGTCTCGATGACTTTGAGGAAATCGTCAATGCCGCCGACATTGCTGCTCTTAGTCTGCGGTAGTCCCGGCATGGTTTGCGCCGCTAAGTCCGCATCACTGGCAGGTAAGGTCAAGTCGTAAGTACGCTCCAAGTACGGAGTGCTTCGTACCAGTGGTAGGCCGGTAAGGATAGGCATCATTGGCCCACGTTCATCGACCACGCGCCTTAAGTATGTCGGGTCGGTCGGGTACCCAATACCTACCACTACCACACCCGACGGGTTCCCCAATACACGAACGACTTCAGCGGCGCTCGCGAAATACCAATAGCCGTCTATCACGTACAAAACGGCGTATCCCTTCGAGGGAGCAGCGGTGAACGGCAACGCCACCTCGATCTGGTACTGATGTCCGTTGACCTTCGAGGTAAAGACGAACTGCCGTGTATTCGCAATGCTTACCCCGGCGCTCTCTTTCGCAACGTTAGCTGCCGTTTGGGGCGTCGCCCCCGCCGCAATCGCGCCGGAAAACGCGAAAATCGACCCCCAGAGCAGAACTCGCTTTATCATGCAAACCCTTTCTAAAAACTACGCGCCACATTCACACCAATGATTCTCGGCGTTATGTACTCAAACGCGTTCGGCGGGAATTCCGACGCCCGCCGCCGATTATCGCACGACGATCCGTAAGATTATTGACGTACGCGCTGAGCCTCCAACCTTCATAGGATACACCAGCCCGCACATCAAACTTGGTATATGCCGGATAAGCCTGCCGCGGCACACTAGCAGAGGATGAAAATACATCCAGCCGCCTATCTACATAGTTCGCATCCGCGCCAACGAAGCCGGTAACGCTTTCAGCCAATGGAAACTCCTGCTGTGCCGATAAATAGCCGCTCCATTTGGAGCTCAATGGCAACTCGCTTCCGGGTACCCCGTACGCGGCGCTGCCGCTGGGAAAGGCTTTCGTCAAAGCGGCATCGTCATAGTCTACCCAACCGCTAAGGGTCAGACCGTTGTCGGGCCTGACCGTTACGGAGACCTCCGCACCGGTACTTTTCGCGCCACCAGCATTGGTGACGTACGGAAAACCCTTGAACGGGCCACTGGTCACATTCACCGTGTTCTGAATATCGTTCCAGTCAATGTAAAAGATCGATGTGTCAACGACGAGCCGGTGCTCGAAGAAACTGCCTTTTAACCCCAGCTCATAGTTCTTGGTGGTATCGGGGGCGGACATTGCCGGGACCCCGGGAGGCAGGAAGCCGGTGTTAGGTTGGCCAGGGCGGTAGCCGGAAGCCAAGCGGGCGTAGGTCATGACGTCCGAAGAGAACTTGAACTGTGGGGTAACGAGGTAAGTGAACACATTCGCACTCGCTCGATACGTCGGTCCCAGCGTGTAATGGCTCTCACGGCCACCCAACTGAATGTTAAGGCGATCGGTGAAGTGATAAGTCACATCAGCAAAGCCCGCGTACTCCTGATAGTTGTATGGGTTGCTGAATGAGTACAACGTGCCGACAATATTTCCTGTGGCGCTTTCCGCCAGAAAATCCACGTGTTGATGTTCGGAATTCTCACTCGTGTAGAATCCGCCCGCTAACCAGTCTGCCCTTTCCCATAACGAGCCGGCCAGGCGCACCTCTTGCGTGACCTTTCGGGTCGGCCTGTCCGTGCGATCCGGAGCGTAGGGCACACCAAACACCTCCTGTACCGTAGCGCCAAAAAACTGAGTGTAATCGGTTGTGTTATGCACCCTATCGACATTATAGCCGGTTATGGATGTCAGATTAACCAGGCCGAGATTTCAAGGCGGAGACCGCCGGCGGACAGTTTGGTGTCGACCTATCGTTCTATCATATCGACTGGAGCAATATTCAGATCAGCGCCATTCGCAATGGTTTCCAGTATTACACCAACGCTGCCGGCGGCGCGACAGTGGACGGCACTGAACTTTCGTTCACGGCGCACCCCGTACGCGAACTCATCGCTACAGCCAACTTCGCATACGCGCATGCGTACATTAACGAGGCGGACGCCCCTCTAGGGGCGGCGAAAGGTGAGCGCCTCCCGGGCAGCCCGCGCATTAGCGCGGGCGTAAACGCAGACTACACCCTACCTGTAACCACCCTGCAGCCGACAATTGGCACTACGGTCCGATACATCGGTGATCGTTACGCGAGTTTTGATCAAAGTACCTCGTATCCTCAGTACTACCTTCCCGAATATACGTCGGTCGATCTGCGCGCGGGCCTGACGCTCGGATCTACCAAGCTGCAACTCTATATCCATAACCTCTTCGATGAGCGTGGACAGTTGGGACTTCTGTTCCCGCAATTCGGCGCTCGCGTTGCGATCATGCAACCACGGACAATCGGCATTGCCGCAACGACTCGCTTCTGATCATCAGCCGCTTTCGACCACTGGATGCCCCTTTTTCTATTGAGACGAGTGACAGTCGCATGCCTGAGCGCAACAACCGTTCCCTGTTACCCAATGATCTGTTCTCGCTGAAATTCATACACGACGCACAACTGTCTCCGGACGGTAATGCCATCGCGTACGTGGTCTCGAACACCCGTGAGCAATCTGGCGAGGAGCTATACGAACTCGTCATCATGGACTTGACGACCCAAAAGCAACAGCAAGTTCAGTTTCAAGGCCGTGCAACATATCCGCGCTGGTCGCCTGATGGAAAGCACCTCGCCTTCATCGGGAGCACGGCAAGCTCGAACCGCGTGTACGTTGCGGACACCAAGCGGTACGAGATAGCCGCCTCGACACCGGAAGAAGCACAGTTGCAAGGTCCGTTGTCGTGGTCGCCGGATAACGCAACGATTGCCTTCACGGCCGTAGCCAATCAAAAAACAACAGGCGTCCGCCGTATTACCGAACGAGTTTTCAAGGCAGAGAGCATCGGGGAAATCGACCATCTAGCGTTGAGTCTGCACCTCTTCGACGTTCGATCCGGGACCACGCGCCGGTTGAATCTTGGCTCACTGAGTGGTTTTCAGCCGGCTTTCAGTCCCTGCGGACAACGCATTTTGTTCCTGGGTTCAGACACCGTCCTGGGCTATTCGCAACTCTCAGGCGGCCTCAAACTTTATACCCTCGAGCTCCAGAATGACCGGGTCGTCGAGGTGCTCGGTGCCCCCTGGTTCATTGCAACCGCCGCATGGTCACCCTGCGGAGAACGCATCGTCGTCGCCGGCGACTACGATAGTCCATTGATCATGCCGTTCACGCGCCTTTGGGTGATTGAGCGTGACGGCTCCGGTCCCGTGTGCCGCACCGAGGGATTTACTAACCATATCGGCTTTCCGGTGCATCACGATATGCCAACTTGGGCGACCTCCCAGAGCAACAGGCTAGTCGTCGGGAGCAAGACCGACGCTTATGTGACGGTAGTCAATCACGGGTGCGCCGAAATATATCGAGTCGCGCTGCAGGGGCCGATCCGTTGCGACCCGGTGGCCACGGGCACGCGCTCATGTCTCATCATGGACGCTAACGCCCGAAAATCTCAGTTGCTCTATTGCGCAAGCGATTTGCAAACGCCCTGGGATTTATATGGGCTCGACTTGGAAACGCAGCGTGAGCGCCGGCTAACTCGGTTGAATGAGGCTGCCATGGCGCAATGGCCGCAGTTGAAATCTGCGCATTTGCACTTTACAAGCCAGGATGGCCAGCCCATAGAAGCTTGGTATCTCGCACGCCAAGACCGCGACGGCCCGCAGCCCACCGTGATGTTCATTCACGGCGGACCGATGCTCTGTGTCGGCCACGTCTTTCGTTTTGACTTCCACCTTCTAGCCGCAAATGGCTATGCCGTCTTGTTTGCCAATTTTCGCGGCTCGGCCGGCTACGGCGAGCCTTTTCTAAAGGCAATCACGGGCGATTGGGGAAGCCGGGGATTTCCAGATCATATGGGCGCGGTCGATGCGGCCATTGCACATGGATGGGCTGACGCCGGCCGCCTCGGCGTATGGGGCCCCTCGCATGGCGGATTTGCAACTGCGTGGATTGTAGGTCATACCAATCGATTTCGCGCCGCGGTCGCGGAATCCTCGGTCACCAACTTCTCGACGTTGTATTATCTGACTGACGCGCCCGACATTTTTATCCGTGACCTCGGTGGCAGACCTGACGAAGTCCCGGATGTCTACCGCGCCCGCTCGCCGCTCACATACGCGAGCCGCTGCCAGACACCAACATTGATGTTGCATGGTGAGGAGGATCTGCGCTGCCCATTGGCCGAAGCCGAACAGTTCTACCGCGCTCTGCACGACGCCGGTTGCAAGACCGAGCTCGTTCGTATCCCGGGAATGACTCACATGGGGGACTCGATGGGGCCCCTCTCGGCTCGCCTAGCGCAAAACGAAGCACTCCTGGAGTGGTTCGAGCGCCACCTGTAATTCGGGCGCAGCGCCGGGCCTCAACCCTCGAGAAAATACTCAAACATCCGTTGTTTCCGTGGATGATCCCAATCTCCGATGTATCGGGAGCGCCAGCCGTGCGCGGCGCCGAATTGGGCCATCTGGTCGCGGCTGTAGAGAAATTTCCCGCGCGGATCGGATTTCGCGGGATTGTTGGACGGTCGCTCCGTCTCGAAGAAACTCGCGTAGAAGCGGGTGTTGGGCTTGGCCACCGCGCGCAGCTTCTGTAAGCAGAGCGAGATGTCCTGTGCAGTCAAGTGCGAGAACAAGGACTGGGCGATTGCGAAGTCAGGAGCCCGCGAGAAGCGTTCAAAATCGAAACCATCGGAGACGACGAACTCGGGCTTCTTCAAGGCACACAGCTTTGGACCAAGCTCCTTCGAGATACCAGCCTCGATGAGCCGTGACTGCATGTCGATGCCGAGATAATTGCCGGGCTCGAGGTATGGAACGAATCGAACACCACCCCGCAGCGAGCCGCAGGCGACATCCACTAACACGTGCTGCGGTTCGAGTCCCTGCTCGACCATGAACCGGAATTGTAGAGTGCCCAGGGCTTCCCACAGCCCGCCGACGTAGGCTCGATGGCCATCACCGTCGACAATTTCGCTGCCCGCATCTTCGCCGGCGTCCTGCAGCAGCCTGCGGGCTAGCGCCTCTTTAATCGATCGCATCCACCCATTCTAAGCGGACTACCCGTATAGGCAAAGCCGAGCGTCGCTTATTGCGATTCAAGCTACTGCGGATCCTCGTTGATATCTTCCCGCTCCGCCTGATCGGCGACCGCCGCCTCTGCGGAGATTTCGGCCGCGGCATTCGGATCGGGCGGCGGAGCGCCCACTGTGAAACCCGCGCTCACCGGCGCTGTCTGTGCTGCCGCCGGAGCGGCCGGCAAATTCGCCGTCCCTTGCTTAGCCTGCAAATCCGCTATGCCCTGATCGACGGTCTCGCGCATGTAGTTCTGCATCTCCTGCAGATCGGGCAGCGGCACACGAACCGATCCGTTTGGCGTGCACTCGCTACCCCCCTTACTGACCAGTACCGTGGCATTCACGGCCTGCGCGCCCGGTGCGGGTGCTGCGAGAACCTGCACGACATCGCCCGGAGTCAGCACGCATTCATTCCCGCCTCCATCTTCGAGATCAAGCACCGATCCGGCCACGAAGACATGCGCATGGCCATCGCCCAGGAGCCTATCGAGACCGCCGTTAGCCGGCACTCCATGCGGGTCGGATACGTTCATTTGCGCCTCCGCCATCTCCTGCTGCACGTCGTATTTGACTTCGTCGGCGATCTCATCCTTCACTTCATCAGACAGAGGCGGAGCGCCGCCGGCGGCCATCTGCGCTCTGACTTGAGCGGCATAGGCAGCCTCTAGGCTCGTCGCAATCAAATAGTCAGTCAACCACAGAGGCGCGCTGGCATAGGCCGAATACGGTACGAAGTAATATCCATAGTAGCGATACCACGGGCTGCTCCTCCAAACCCACACGTAGTGCACGGGCGCCACCCAAGGCGCGTACACCCAGTGGTAAAAACCAACAGAGTAGAAGCGTACCGGTGCATAAACCTCAAGGTGAACACCGTGATAGTTGTAACCACCATAGAAACGCTCGGTCGCGTGTCCATGCTCCCAATAAGTGCGATGGGCGATCTCCTGTCCATGAAACACATACGGATGCTGCACATATCCGTGACCGCCGCGCTCGACAAAGACGCGCGAATGATCAGCTCGATCCGCAAAAACACGGCGGCTTCCATTCAACCCGTAATGAATGTCCATGCCACGATGGACATCGTGAATCTCAGCGCGAGAACCGTCGGCGCGTGTATGAATCACGCTGCCGTTGGGACCGCGAACAGTGTCGTGGGCGGCGGGAACCGGATGGGTCTCGTAGGTCCGGTAAGGAACCGGCGGTGGCCTGCCTTCGCTGCGGGAGCCCGGTCCAGGATGTGCCGGCGGGTGCCAAGTACTGTGAGCGTCTTGCACCGAAGGGCGCGGCACATTTGAGGCCGGGCCCCGCGGGATGTTCATCGGTTGACCGCGGGGGACGCTCGCCGGTGGCGGCGCGTGAAATGCGTGCGAGGCCGGTGGGGTATGTGAAACAGGAGGCGGCCTTGGGGACGGCCGCGACGGAGTAGTGTTGTGTGTCGAATGTGAAGAGATGCCTTTGCTGTATGAGTCGTCGGCAACGCGCGGCGGCGGCGCTGCGCATGCTAGACCGCAAAGGAGTATTGCTCCTGCAGCGAGGAGCGAGGACTTGCCCATATTTGAGCTGAACAGGCGAGTGATTCCCATGATTTGCTATCCCTGCCCGGCAGCGGGCCGATTTTTGTCCATGCTGCCAGTACGCCAGGACTATAGCGCGAGCTTGAGCAGGTCGAATGGGATGCTGTTCCCGTTTTTAGATCAGTGACGGCTCGCGCGACCTCGGTGCCCGGAGCAGCCCATGCGAGTAATGAGGTGCCCGCAGCGCAGAGAAGGACGGCGGAGCGCCATACAGTGCTCAAAGTGCTCATGGGGTGCCTCAGCTGCCGGCCTACAAAGATCTGGAGACGTTCAGACCCACGATGCGCGGCGGCAGTATCACATAGCCGGTGTTAGGTGTGTCACCCACGCCGCCTCCCAGGAGCGCACGCCTCTCGGTCACATTATTGGCGAAGATATTGAACGACCAGGGCCCGGACCTTGCACCGATCCGCACATTCAATTGGGCATAAGGAGGAAAGTATTGCCGCGGGGGAGCGGTAGCGGACCCTGCATACTGTCCCCACTTGGGGCTGACGTAACTCGCCGTAGCGGCGACAAACCCTGTGGCGACGCCAACCAGCGGAAAGTCCTGCTGCGCACTAACATTGCCCGACCACCGACTCACAAAAGGAAGCGGGAAACCCGGCAGCCCGTAGGTCCCCGGGGGCGTGGTTTGCGTGAGGACCGCTTCGTCGTAGTCCACCCAGCCAGAGAGCGCAAGTCCCGTCAGCGGACGCGCCGTCACTGAAAACTCCACACCCTCGCTCTTGGCGGTTCCTGCATTCCCGTTGTACGAAGTACCTACATTGGTGACTTTACTGATCTGGATATTCGTAAAGTCAATGTAGTAGAGGGAGGTATCGATGGAATTCCTCGCCGTGTCACAGATGTCTCTCAAACTGAGCCGGGTAGATCCACAACACCAAGTTGATATCGAAGGACTCCTGGCGCGCAGCAGCGTGGAGGCTTTGCCTCTCGACAAGTCAACCGCGACGGCGCAAACATTTCGGCCGACTCACGCTAGGCGGTGGCTCGCGCCAGCGCTAGCCGCCACCGTAGCTGCTGTGGCAGTGGCGCTGTTGTGGCAATTCCGGCCCTCTAAAGCGCAGATCTACGTGACTGGCTTGGGCGAACAGAGGTCATTTAAGCTTCCGGATGGCTCGGTAGTGCACCTCAACACTCAGTCGGAAGTCAACGTGCGCTATAGCGCCACCACGCGCGAAGTGTTATTACAGAAAGGTGAAGCCCTGTTCGTCGTGGAACACGACGCGACTCGCCCGTTTCGCGTGTCGGTCGGAACCGCGTTCGTGCAAGCTGTAGGAACTCAGTTCGACGTCTATCGGCGCAGTGATGGCACCACAGTTTCGGTAGTGGAGGGTCGCGTTAGCATTTCCTCCATGAAACCCCTTGCAAACGCACCAGGCCCGCGCTCGCAGGGCACCTCAGCCACCGCCTTCCTCGCCGCGGGAGAACAAGCGGATATAACGGGACGCGGCCAGCTACGCAAGCAATCCCGGCCCGATGTAACGCATGCCTTGGCCTGGCAACAGC
>Ga0105240_10009197_pt1 | contig 14011 bp, 11 predicted proteins | sample KBSC54metaG_FD_80426 | JGI IMG/M metagenome (GOLD analysis project Ga0105240, IMG submission 80426) | Corn rhizosphere microbial communities from Kellogg Biological Station, Michigan, USA - KBS C5-4 metaG | ecosystem: Host-associated > Plants > Roots > Rhizosphere > Soil | place: Michigan, USA... | reverse complement strand
AGGCGGGACCGTGAAGTTCAGCGGCCCGAACAGCGAGCGGCCATATTTCTGGTAGCCGGCGGTTCCGCCCAGCGAAATCTGGGGCAGGAGCGCGCCCTCGGCGACATTCACCTGTTCTTCGGCCTCGGCCATGCGGTGGCGGGCGGCCTCCACATCCTGGTTGCCGGAGAGAGCCTGTTTGATCACGCCATCCAGGGACGGCGACTGGAATCCAGCCCACCAATCGCCCTGGATGCGCGCTCCCATCGCGATGCGCTGGTCGTCCGGCGGCCCGGCGTCGGTCTTGGCATTGTAGCTGGTAACGGCGGGCGGCGCGGGCACCAGAAAATCCGGGCCCAGGGTGCAGGACGACAGCAGTAGTGCCGAGAGAAGCGAAAAGGAAATCTGTTTCATCAGTCCAGCACCGCATGGCTGCCGGCGGCCGGCCGCGTTTTCTTGATCAGGAAAAGGAAGGGGATGGTGGCCAATGTGAGGATCATCATCAGCTGAAAATCGTCGATATAGGCGATCATTGCCGCCTGGTTGAACATCGTTCCGTCGAGCCCCGCCAGCCCCCGCATGCCGCTGCCGTTGAAGGCCGCCGCGGCACTGTTGCCGATGAAATTATAAGGCGTGACGTGTTCGGCCATCGAGGCATGGACGCGCTGGGTGTTCTGGGTGAAGAGGAAGAACACAACAGAAATCCCGATCGAGCTGCCCACATTGCGCAGCAGATTGAAGAAGGCGGTGCCTTCGTTGCGCAAATGCGCGGGCAGGGTGGTGAAGGCCACCGCCGACAGCGGCACCCAGACCAACCCTACGCCGAAGCCCTGGATGATGCCGGAAATGATGATCGGCCAGGTGTTCATTTGCAGCGAGAATTGTGTCATCTGCCATAGCGAGAAGGCGGTCAGCGCCAGGCCCACGGCGATAATCGCGCGCGGATCGAAACGCGAGATCAGCCGTCCCACCACGATCATGGCGACCATGGTGCCGGCGCCGCGCGGCGCGGTGACGAGGCCGGTCAGCACCACCGGATAACGCATTTCGGTCTGCAGCAAAGGCGGCACCAGCGCCAGGGTGGCGAACAGCACCACGCCGACCACGAAGATGAAGATGTTGGAGGCGACGAAATTCTGGTCCTGAAACAGATGTGGATTGAGGAAGGGTTTGGGATGGGAGAATGTGTGAACCAGGAAGAGATAGAAAGCGACACCCGCCACCACCGCCTCGGTCATGATCTCGCGCGAAGAGAACCAGTCCAGCAGCTGGCCCCGGTCCATCATCAGTTGCAGCGCGGTGATGAAGATGCTGAGGGTGGTGAAGCCGAAAAAGTCGAACTTCGATCCTTGCGTATTCCGGTTCTCCGGCAGGGTGAAATAGAGGCCGACAAAGGTCAGAACGCCGATCGGCAGGTTGATGTAGAAGACCCAGCGCCAGGAATAATTCTCCGTCAGCCAGCCGCCCAGCGCCGGTCCCAGGATCGGGCCCATGGTGACGCCGATGCCCCAGATCGCCATGGCGCGCCCGAAATCCTTGGGCGGGTTGATGTCGAACAGGACAGCCTGGGACAAGGGTACCAGAGCCGCGCCGCCAACGCCTTGCAGGAAACGGAACAGCACGATCTGGGGCAGGGACTCCGCCAGGCCGCACAAAGCCGACGCCACCGTGAAGACGAAGACCGAGATCAGGAAGACCCGGCGGCGACCGAACTGGCCGGCCAGCCAGCCGGTGAGCGGAATGGTGATGGCCGCCGCCACGATATAAGAGGTGAGCACCCAGCCCATCTCATCCTGTGTGGCCGAAAGCGTGCCCTGCATGCGGGGCAGGGCGACATTGGCGATGGTGGTGTCCAGCGCCTGCATGATGGTCGCCGCCATGACGGAGAGAGTGATCAGGCCGTGAAAGCGGACGCGCTCGGGCTGAGGTTGGGGCGGCGGCGCGGCCGCACCGACACCAGCGGCCTCCGTGGCTTTTTCCAGTTCATTCTCCTGCGGCTTGTCAGCCATCGGGTTCAGTTCCAGAACGCCAGCGAACGGTGATGTTCGGTATCGACTTCGGCATACACGCTCATGCCTGCCGCCAGCGGCAGATTGTCGTGATCTTCGATGGATAGGCGCACGGGCAGGCGCTGCACCACCTTCACCCAATTGCCTGAGGCATTCTCAGGCGGCAGCAGCGAGAAGCTCGATCCCGTGCCGGGGCTGGTTGACGTTACCGTGCCGGTAAATTTCTCGCCCGGGAATGCATCCAGAGTGAACGTCGCCTTCTGGCCGGGGCGCATATGCGCCAGATCGGTTTCCTTGAAATTGGCTTCGACCCAAACATTGCTGTCGCTCATCAGGGCGAAGAGCGGCGTGGACGCGTTGACATGATCGCCCACCTGGATCTGTTCCACCTTTGCGACCACTCCATCCATCGGTGCGTGCACTACCGTGTAAGACAGTTCCAGCAGCGCCCGGTCGAGCGCGGCCTGCGCCTGACGCACCAGGGGCAGGTCCTGGGGCGCGGCATCGGCCTTGCCGCCCAGATCGGCCAGCGCGCTGGCAGTCTGTTGCTGGGCTGCCGCCAATTGCTGCTTGGCGGAATCGAATGCGTTGCGGGTCTGGTCCAACTGGGCGCGCGATGAGATGCCTTGCGACTGAAGCTCGGTCTGGCGGGCCAGTTCGCGCTGCTGATAGGCCAGCGTGTTGCGCGCCGCCGCCTCGTCCGCCAGGCGCTGGCGGTAATCGGCTTCCAGCGCCGGAACCTTGATCATGGCGGCGGCCAGTTGGGCGCGCGCGTCATCGACCGCGATCTTGAAGCGCGGCGTATCGAGGCGAAAGAGAACGTCGCCTTTCTTGACGTGCTGGTTGTCGCGCACATTGATTTCAAGCACGCGGCCGGACACTTCGGTGCTGATATCGACCCGTGCCGACTGAATATAGGCATCGTCGGTGGACACATAACGCCCGCCGGTCAAATAGAAGAACGCCACCAGCAGCAGGACCAGCACGGGACCGCCGATCAGGAGCGCGCGGCGGTTGCGTCCGATCCAGCCTTTGGGTTGCGGGTCGGTGTTGGTATTCGCCATGGGATGTCCGGAAGGGTTCGCGCCTGCCGTATAGCGGTTTGGCCGCCCGTCAGCCAGCCCGGCTATAAGTGATGCTGGCGTCAGCATTTTGGTACGGATGGACCGTCGGCAATGGCCAATTCCCGGTCCGTTAACGGCCCGCCGCGGTGCCGGCGCGTCTTGTCTTGGGATGGCGTGATCGATTGGAGGGCCGGATATCAGGCTTTCGAATGATTTTTCACACCATCGATTAGGGCGCCTTGTCCCGCCCTAGCCAGTCCGGTTTATTTCTTTTGTCGGCCAGGCCCGCGAGCCATCCCGATAATGCGTAGCTGCCCTGCCGCCAGGCGGCCGCCTTAATGTATTTGATCGCGATGTGCAGCAGCGACAGCGGCACGGTCACCGGCATCTGGCCCGGATAAAGATCGCGGGTCAAAAGAATGCGGTTTCGCTCCATCAGATACACAGCCAGTTTCGACTGCGCCCGCAAGCACCCGCCCGAACCGGTCGCGGTGCCTTGCGCATGGCGCACGAACGCACCCGGCGCATAGCCCAGTTTTTCGCCCAGCCGGATGGCGCGCAGGCACCATTCGACTTCCTCGCAATAGAGGAAATAATCCTCCCGCATCTTGCCGACGCGCCGCCAGAAGTCCCGTGTCACCAAGAGCGAGGCGCCGGTGATGTAGTTGATCCGCCGTTCCAGCGCGCGAACATCGAGGATCGGTTGCCAGGGCTTGCCCTTGTCCAGCGAGATGGCGCGGGCGCTCCATTTCAGCCAAAGCCCGCCGCGCGAGGCCAGCCGTCCATCGCCGCTCAAAAGATCATGCCCGACGGCTGAGCAGTCGCCTTGATCCAGCCGCGTCAGCATGGCTTCCAAGGCGCCGGGATCGGGCTGAGTATCGGGATTGAGGATCCAATAGGCGCCGGCAGGCGGGGTGCGTTCGATAGCAAGATTGATCCCGCCGGCATAACCCGGATTGTCGGGTGCGGATAACAGCTCGATCGGCTGACCCGTCTTGAGCTGCGCGGGCAGTCCGGCGCGAAGCGTGCGATAGGCTTCCTCGCCTCCGTTTTCGCAGACCACCACACGAAAGCCGCTCCAGGTCGATTTTTCCAGCGCGGCAAGGCAATGAACGATATCGGGGAGGCTGTGGAACGAGACGATGATGACGGCGACGTCGGTTCGCGGCGCGGCATCTGGCGGAAGGGGCGTCAAAGGATCTTGATTCTCTGTCTGGGCTGGAAGGCAAGATGTCTCCGGTCCAATGAACGCGCAACCTTGGCGTCGGGAGCCAAAACGCGAAAAGGCCGCCCGGGGGCGGCCTTTTGCTGGAACCTGTGGGGTTCGGCGATCAGATGGCGGCCTTGAGGCCCAGATCCCGGCGCTTGCCGCTGCGGAGCATGAAGCCGATGCCGCCGAAGCCCAGGAGCATCATTGCCCAGGTGGCGGGTTCGGGAACGCCGCTGGCCAAGGCGCCGATATTGTCGAATTCAAAGGAATTCTGGCCCGAGGTGAACACGATCTGGTTCACCTTGTCGGCCGCATCAAACGAGAAATAGAAGCGGCGGTTGTTGTCGCCATTCGACTGGTTGCCTTCGGCCGGATTGAAAAGGGAGGAACCCAGGAATGTCTGGCTGAAGCCGCCGGCCCCCTTGAAGGTGATGGAGTTGGTGGGATCCAGCGAGCCGATATACAGGCTCAGCGACTTAAGCAGAGGGGTGTTGAGCGTGGCGACCTGGCCCGTCTGCAACGCCATATAAAGCGATGTGTCGCCGAAAGGCGGCGCGGCCACATTAACATGCAGGCCGTCGGCGCCATTATAGATGAACCCGCCGATGGGGTTCGCGAAGGTGTAGCCGGCCGCGTTCGGATTGTCGAAATTCACGACCGATGTCTGCCCGGGCGCCAGCGCGGCGTCAAAGGCGGTGGACCCATCCAATGTAACGGCGGCGTTTGCCGAAGTCGCCAAAAGCCCCAGGGTCGCCGCGGCCAGGCCAAGCGTGAGAAGGCGTTTCATATCAGTCCCCACAGAGATTTCGATCGCAGGATGGAGAAGATCCACCTTGCGCAGGCACGATAACACGCAGCCGCTCAATTGGTGCCGTTTCTGTAAACAAATCTTTTACCATGGTAAATTCCGCGGCCGGTGATCGGCACCATCACCGTGTTGCGTGGATTAACTTTGTTTTTTGAGTATTGATGCGCTCAAATCGAACGCAGGAAATTGTGGGCATCGGTCTCTTCTTCTTATCCGTCACGGTTATCGCTATGCATCCGGCATCGCCATGGTCCGCTACATGTGAGGTTCTAATTGGGATTTGTGCGAATGGTCAGCAGGGGCGTGAAGCGGTGGATCAGAGCGACCATCGGCTTGTGGCCGGTTCTCGAAATGCGGAACCGCATCATATTGGGGCTCCACCTGCCTAAATTCATTCGCTTCGAGAATGAAGAGGTCGCCCGGCTTCGGCTTCGGCTCGGGACAGTTCCCAAAGCTAGAATCGCCTGCGTAATTCCGACTTATAAACGGCCAGAGGGGCTGATTGCCGCGGTCAGTTCCATTCTCGCCCAAGAGCATCAAGACTTCGTGATTATCATCGTCGATGACGGTGGAGGGTTGCCGGATCTACCGGCCGATCCGCGTCTGTTCGCTGTTTCGCTGTCGCGCAATTGCGGTATTGCCGGTTTGGTCCGCAATGTCGGCATTCGTTTGTCCAGTTCGGAATTCATCGCATTTCTGGACGACGATAATGTCTGGATGCCCCGTCATCTCGCGATAGCTGTCGAGGCGCTCGAGAATGGCGCGGATCTAATCTATACGGCCTTGCAGCGCAGAAAGCCGGATGGATCCGTCCTGGACGTGCTGTCAGTACCGTTCGATCGCCGCCGTCTTTCCGATGGCGCATCCTTTGTGGATACAAATGCGATCGTGTTGCGTAGGACGGTCAACTCACTTTTCAGCCGCATGCCACGTCCGCGCACGATGTTCCCGCGCGAAGATTGGGAATTTGTCTGGCGTCTCAGCGCTCATGCGCGAGTCGAGCATATACCTGTTGCGACCGTCAACTATCTTGTCAATCCGGAAAGTTTTTTCACATCTTGGACGGATGTAGAGCGAAACGAATCCACTAAAAAAAATTAGAGCGTTCCGCCCGCCCGCGACATTCGTTTTCGGAATTTCAAGAGAGCAAACAGCTTGGTCCGGACCATACTTGAGAACAAGGCTCCAATCGTCAACAACAGCAAGCCGACGGCGAAGGATTGGGAAAATATCAGCCAACGCCCGCTCGGCCAGCGCAGAATGAAGGAAAGCAGCCAGCCTGTGGCAGCCACGGGAAGGATGATTGGCAATATGTCTCCGGAAAGCCATTTCCAGTGATTGCCGGAAAAAAAACGCATATGCACGATTGGAGTGTAGATAAGAAAAAAAAGGCCATTAGACAACGCCCAGACGGTGCCTGTGCCGACAGGCCCATAATATTCGGCGGCAAGAAAAATCAATGGAACAAAAAATAGCAGCTGGATGGTGTTGCCGATAAGGTGCAGCCGCAGATTCCCCTTGGCATATTGCAAGTAATAGGGAAACGAAGAGAGCCACGCCAAGCCGTTCCCTATTGCGTAAAGGACCAAGATGGGGGCGGCTTGGTGCGCGATCGCGACCTTTCCGGTCCAGGACGCCAATACGGGATTGGCGAAGAAAGCCAGCGTTGCTACGACCGGTGCAGCGATGACGCACGCCATTTGCGTGGCGTTGTGATAGAGGTTGGTCATACCGGCAGTGTCGCTCTCAGCAACGAACTTGGTCAGGCGAGGTAGTATGGCCTGGCCGAGTGCGCCATTGAGCGCGCTTACCGTTGCGGCGGCAACAATAGCAATTGAGAAGACGCCATAAGCCGATAGCGTCAGGGTTTTTGAGAGAACCATGCGGTCCGTCTGTATAAGGGCGAGCCAAACAGTTGATGTAAATGCGATGGTCAGGGAGAAGGTCAGATTGTCCCTGAATGGCCCCCAAGAGAATTTCTCCCTTGCCACCGAACCCCTTCGGACGAGCCTGTAAGTCATCAGGGCTAAGCCGCCCAACTCGATGGCCGCCAATGCCAACTGATATGAAAAGAAATTTTCCGGTGTCGCGCCCAGAGTCTTGAAGATCCCGAGTACGCCGATGAAGCGAAATGTGGCAATGGCGATATTGTATCCGCCGAGCCAGACTTGCTGTTCAAATCCGTTCACGACACTGCGGTACAGTCCGGCAATCCATCGCAAGGGAATGGCCAGGCCCATCAGCACAATGGCTTGAGTTACATCTTCAATGGGCAGATGTTGAACCTTCAGCCAATCGGTTGCTATCTGCTTTGACAAAAGAACGATGGCGCCGCCGCCGGCTACCGAGACAATGCCAAAGAAAATTTCAAGTGCCCGTAGGAGGGAGCGCAAAGTATTCACGCTGATGGCACCTCCGCGAAAACGCGCCGTCTCACGCACCAAAGTGGGCGTCAATCCAATATCCAACAGCTGGAACCATGCGCCCATCACGATGAAAAAGCCGATCAATCCATAAGCTTCCTGCCCCATATAAGACAGATAGACGGGCGCCATGATGACGCCGATCCCCATCACATAAAGTTGTGAGGCATAATTGGCGATGAGATTTCGTTTGATGGAAAAGCGCATGGACGCGTCGATATCCGATCGGTGACGGCAGCTTCAGGAAGATCTGTATTTGTCTTTGAAACGATATAGAAGCGCCGCCAGCATGCCCAACACCATGAAAATGATCGGGTGATTGTCGGATTGGGCGAACACAGATTTTATAACAATAAAATTGGCGAGCACGATTCCGATGGGAATCAGCAATGCGTTTTCGCCCTGCAAAGGTTCCGGGGAAACGGCGCGCTTTCCTGCCAAATACAATGCAAAGAATATCAACCCATAATAGATGACAAATCCAATGACGCCATATTCCAAGGCAATCAAAAGATAATAGCTGTCGATCGTGCCAAAGCCACCCAGATCCTGGAAGCCTAGAGACTCGTTGCCTTTGCCGATTCCATAACCCCAGGGATGGGTTAAAATCTTTGGGATGCCCAACTTCCACTGTTCTATGCGGCTTTGATCGCTGAATTGCTGTGGTCCATTGCCCCAAACACGCGCATGGATGCGGCCGACAAAGAATGTGGAGGCGACAATCAGCGACGCGATGATTGGGTAGGCGACCAGGACGCCAGTCCAGAATGGATTGTTCTTGTCTGCGATCCGGCGCCGATAGGCCCAGATGAAGATGAACGCCAGGAGGGATACTAGTGTTCCCACCAGCCCCAGACGCGACTGGCTGACCACAATCACGAATACGAAAGTTGGGATGCTTACCAGCGCCGCGAAGCGCAGCTTCCAATTGAATTCGGACCTGACGAAATGCATCACAAAGGGGATCGTCAGGGCCAGGAATTCAGATAATCCTAAGCTGGTAGTGAAAACGCTTTGCACGCGATGAGTACCGAGCGCGCTTCGCTGTGATCCCGCCAAAGCTCTTTGAACAGCCGGATCGTCGATTTGGAAGATGCTGGGGATGTGGTCGCGCCAGGGCACATAACCGATGCGATATTCCCAGATGCCGATGGCGCACACCCAGGCAGCCGCTGCCCACATACAGAACAGCCACCGTGTCGGAAGCCCGGGTTTCAGGAACACGTAGCATGATACAAAAAAGATCGCGGTCCATTCGGTTTGGGCCACAATTAGTTTGCTCAACGAGAAGGGCAGATCGTTGGAAAGCACAACAGAGGCAGTTTCTATGACGGCGAGCGCGGTTATTGCTTTCCAAATTATCGGAACGCTCTTTAGAGCGGAGCCGAGGGTCTTTTTGAATTCCTGTGAAACCGAGACGCTGTAAAGAAGCAGCAGGACCAATGGAAACACCGTCAAACGTTTGACAGATATCCATGGCAGGCCCGGCAGCGCGATCGAAAGGTAGTTCGGCCATATCATCATGCCGATGAAGAAGGCGAAGAAGAAAAAGGCCATCGCTCTGACGGGCGCGACCGCGTCGGGCATCGCCCATATGACCAGAAGCACGAGGATCATCGGAGGAATGGCAAAGGGAACCACGATGAAAGGCGCCAGAATTGCAAATGCAAAGCCGTAGATGAGGCAAAACAGCAGGAGCAGGGAAACCAGCAGCCAGGAACGGCTCGGCCTATACCAACTGCGCGGTGCTTGGGTGAATGGCTTGAGAATGCCGAGCGGCCTGTCTGCGCGCTGCTTCAGCCGGAAAGGAATTCTGAAACCGATCCGGCCTCCGAACAGCCCTCGGGCTCGGTCATATGTGTCGGCTGTTCTTCCATCCGTCATGGTTGAAACCGACGCTTCCTTCTTCTGGCGATGATGCCGCAGCTGTAAATGGATTTCGAAGTACTGGTAAGTGCTGGTGCTATAATAGAATAGAAGTGTCTAACGGGACTGTAAAATCAGAATTGTTCTGCAGGCCGGGAACATTTCGCGATTATCGACGTCTTCTACAGAATGCACCGCATCCTCAAGCGCTGGCGACCAGTTAGACGGTCCGTTCTCTGGCGTGCGGTCGTGCGCTGCTCTTTTCATGTGCCAATAATATATCTCCCAAATGGCCGATCAGGCGCGCTGGATTGGTGGTCGCCAGGACGGGCATGTCGGCCCTTGCCGCCTTGAGAGCCGCCGATAATTCTTCCCGGTTATTGGCGATATGGACCAGGCCGCGCGCGGCAAAGGCGCCGGTGATCTCTTTCTGATGATTGTCGTAATGCTCGCCCTTCTCGAATAGGCGCGGCATCACGATGGTGCGGCACCCCTCGCGCAAGGCGGTGATCAGCGAGCCGGTGCCGCCATGGCAGATAACGATGTCCGCCTCGCGCAGATGGGACAGCATGCTGTCGAAGGGCATGGTTTCATATGTCTCCAGCCCCGGGGGAGAAAGCCCGCCGATCCCCGTCTGGATCACCAGGTCTTCGGGTATCTCGCCGGCGGCCTTCAGGCTGGATACCGTCTCCACCATGCGGTCGAAAGAAAGGGTCGCGCCGACGGTGGCAAATATCAGCGGCTTCTTTCGCGGCCGCGGCGCATCGAGCAATTCGAACGGGTCGAGACAAATCGATCCGGGAATTTTCGCGGCCAGCGCCGAAGATTGCACGATCTTGTGATGGGCGAAGCGGGCCGCGGCGCGGGCGAAGGCGGAGGGCCTGTCGAAGCGCGCGAAGGTCTCGATCATGACGAATTTGGCGCCCAGCAGCCGCGCCCAGAGAACCGCGAAGAACACCGCGCCCGCGCCCGTGCTGATCACGATGTCCGGCCGTTCGCGCCAGATAATGCGGGCCGATTGCAGGAAGTTGCGAAAGGCCGCAGCCGCCATCTTGAATGGCGAGCCCAACCTGGCCTGTCCCAATGCGAAATGTTCCACGAAGAAGACGGGATGGGTCTGTGCCAGGCTCTGGGAGAGAGGGGTTTTTTCCGACAGGAAAAAATAGTCGTAAGGGCGCCAGGCTTTCTCCAGGTCCAGCAATTGGCGTACATGGCCGCCACCGGATGCGGCCAGGCACACGCGCAGGCTTCTGCGCGGCATGTCCTCGGCCGCGCTGTCCGGCGGCATCGATAAGTTAATGTTCATGCCTGGCGATCATGTCTGAACTGGTCGAATACCTAAATTCTATGTCGTTTGGGCGGTGAGCCCTATCCGCAAATGTGGTAAAAACCCCTGAACCTTAGCCAAGATCCCGCCGCGCGCGGCTTCTTCCGTTTATCTTTTTGCGGCCTTGTGCTAGTTCCAATTCCCGCAACACCTAAACCTAGCGATAACTCTTGGGAATTTTTAAGGCACGGCATCTGCTCATACCGGCGGTCGCGCTGGCGGTGAGCGCCTGTAACTTTAATCTCGGCGGCTCCAAGCCCAAAACCCCGACCGGTCAGGTCGTTGCCGCGGTGGGCGGTCACGAGATTACGGTCCGGCAATTGAACGCCGAATTGAGCGGAGCGGCCCCCGTCGCACCCGCCGCCCAAAAGGAACAAAAGCGGGCGGCGCTCAATTTCATGATCGAGCGTACGGTTCTGGCCGACGAGGCCCGCAAACAAGGCATCGACAAGGATCCGGATTTCATCCTCCTCAGCCAGCGCGCCATGGATTCACTTTTGGCGCAGCAGCTTCAGGCCAAGATGGCGGCCACGGTTCCGGCCATCACAAAGGATGAGGCCACCCGCTTCGAAAACGCCAATCCTAATATATTTGCCGAACGCAAAATTTTCGAGGTCGACCAAATCCGGATGAACCAGCCATCCGACCCCGCCATCCTGGCCAAGCTCCAGCCCCTTAAGACTCTGGACGAAGTGGTGAAATTGCTGACCGACAGCAAATTGCCGTTCCAGCGGGGCACCACCGCCATTGACGCGGTCGGCCAGAACCCGAAACTGGTCGATGCCATTGTCGCCCTTCCGCCCCAAGAAGTTTTTGTGTTTCCGGTGGGCAACCAAATCATGATCAACCAGGTCAAGAATGTCCGCACCGAGCCGTTTACAGGTGATGCCGCCGACAAATATGCGATGAACGTGCTGCGCCTGGAGCGTACCCAGACCGCCGTGCAGCGGCAGATGCAGGCGATCCTGGCGAAGGCCAAGAGCAGCATCGTGGTGAGCAAGGACTATGCTCCACCCAAGGCCGCACCCGCGCCGGCCCAGCCAAATACGGCCAAAACCGGCGGCTGAGACCGGCTTTTTGCCGCCGGCCGGGGCGATTTTTCGCCCGCCTCAAATTTGTTCAGATGTCGCGAATAAGGTAAGCCAGCCTGTTGGCTGATTTGGCCTTTTTGAGGGGACCAGAATGCGGATTGAAAAGGCGATCATTGTTGCAGCGGCGGCTCTTGTCGTTAACGCAATGCCGGCCCTGGCGGCCGGAGTGGAGATACCGGCGGCCGACGCGCCGCCGATCAACGTCCAGCTGGGTATCCGGTACGACAGCAATGTCGCGGCCTCGAACGGGGCCTTCGCGACGGCGCGCGGCCTGAGCCGGGAGGACGAAATTTTCAGCCCCTCCGTGGGCGTCAATTATACCAAGCAATTGGGATCACTGGCGTTTTTCACCCAAGGTACGCTCGGCTATGATTTTTACGCCAACAATGACGTTCTGAACCGGGAGCGGATCGGGGTTCTGGCCGGCGTCTCGACCCAGTTGAGCGGCTGCCAGCTTACGCCCCGCACGTCCTATATGCGCCGCCAGAGCGACCTGCAGGACCTGAATGTCGGCGTCACCAAGAACACCCAGGAAGATGTCTCGGTCGGCCTGGACGTGGTCTGCAACGGTTTCGGCCGGCTGGTGCCCTCCGCCTCGGTCCAGCAGACCTGGGCCAGCAACAGCTCGAATTCTCTGTTCTCGTCCGATTACCAAAGCTTTTCCGCCAATGCAGGCCTTGGCTATCAGGCGGGCAGCCTGGGAACCATCTCGCTGGTGGGCCAGTATGCCGACACCCAATATGACAATCGTTTCATCCCGCTTCTCCCAAGCCTTCACCGGGACGGGTACAAGGTCTATTCGGGTGGCCTGCATTACGAAAAGCCAGTCGGTGCGACGCTGGAAGTCGGCGCGTCCATTTACCAGACGTCCTTATCCTATGAGGGCCTGGGCCTGAACTTCTCGGGCATCACCTATGACGCCACTGCAACTTATCGGCCCGATTCACGTTTTGACGTCACGGCCCATTTCGGCCGGCAGACCAGCCCATCGGTGTTCTTGAATGCCGCCTATTCGATCGACCAGATCCTTCAGGGAGACGCGCATTACCGGTTGACCAGCCGGTTGATGGCGGGATTGGGCGTGTCCAACAAACTGCAAAGTTTCCGGGGTGCCAACCTGATTTCCGCCACAGACCTGACGAAACAATCCGTCACGTCTTTCTACGGCACGCTCGGCTTTAACGTTACGAGCAGAATGAATTTGGCGTTTGTTGCCAGGAACACGCAAAGACATGCAGACTTGGCAGCGTACAGTTATACTGACAACCAGATCGGCCTGACCTTATCGCAGGCGTTCTAAACGGGACGAGGCGTATGACGAGAGTTCGCGATATTGTTGCCGCCCTTGGGGTGGTCTTCATGTGCGCGATCACCGTGCCGGCGGGCGCACAGACCCCGCCGGTTCTGCCCCCGCCCAAGCCGCTTCCCACCACGGTGGCGCCCGCGCCCAACGACATACCGGCGCCGACCTACATCCTGGGCCCACAGGATGTCATTCAGGTCGACGCGCTCGGCCGCACCGACTTCACCACCAAGGCCCGGATCGGGGCGGACGGCACTGTCCAGCTGCCGTTCCTGGGCGCGTTTCCGGCCGCGGACCGCACGGTGGTGCAGCTGCGCGACGAGATCGCGGCGGCGCTGCAGAAGGGCGGCTTCTTCGCCAAGCCGATCATCCAGGTCGAAGTCGTTTCCTTCGCCAGCCGCTATGTCACGGTGCTGGGCGCGGTCGGTTCGCCCGGGCTGATACCGGTGGAGCGGCCTTACCGGCTCTCCGAAATCCTCGCCCGGGTGGGCGGGGTGCGTGGCGATGGCGCCGATTATGTCGTCCTGAGGTCGGCGAAGGGGCCCGAGCGGAATCTGCAGGTCAAGGATCTGGCGACCGGCGATGAGACCACCGATCCCTATGTCCAGCCCGGCGACAAGATCTTCATTCCGACGGCCGAGGTTTTCTATGTCAAAGGACAGGTGAAAGCCCCCGGCAGCTATCCCATCACCGCCAACATGACTCTGGTCATGGCGCTGGCGCGGGGCGGCGGCATCACCGATCTGGGCAGCGACAGCCATATCAAGATTGTGCGCAAGAACGTCACGATTACTCCCAAAGACCTTAATGTGAAGATCGAGCCGAACGACGTGATCGATGTCGGCGAAGGTTTCTTTTAATTTCACTCCCGCGCGGAGCCTGTCATGAGCCTAGTTCAGTTCTGGAGAATATTGCGCGCGCGTTGGCTGCT
>Ga0105240_10009196_pt1 | contig 14012 bp, 8 predicted proteins | sample KBSC54metaG_FD_80426 | JGI IMG/M metagenome (GOLD analysis project Ga0105240, IMG submission 80426) | Corn rhizosphere microbial communities from Kellogg Biological Station, Michigan, USA - KBS C5-4 metaG | ecosystem: Host-associated > Plants > Roots > Rhizosphere > Soil | place: Michigan, USA... | reverse complement strand
ATGCCCATGCGTCTCAAGGTCGGGACGACGAGGCCGGTGACGCGCATAACGAGATCAGCTTCGGCGATGGCGAGTTGATCGGGATTGGACACGCCATTCGCGACGAGCAACTGACGCAACGCGACGGTGCCGACCGCAGCTTGGCGGCAAGCGCTACGGATGTCTGCTTGATCGGTCTTGCCGCCGCGGTCGGGGTAGGACTTGAGCTCGCCCACGCGGTAGAAGCTTTCGCGGTCGTCCGCCATGAGAAAGTCGGGCTCGATGGCGTGAGGTACGCCAACGAGGTTCACGAACAGGCGTGGTTTGATGATGATGTTGGGCGCGTTGGGGGCGCCGTTGAGCTTGGCCCTCAGGAGCCGCACCGTTTCGGACTCGCGAATGCGGCGGTCGCGGAGACTGGTGCCAGGCGCGGTCTGCGGAATGTCCGCAACCTTCGCCTCCGTCGCGGAAAGAAGCCCCTCCTTGCGATAGAGGGTGAGGAGACTGGCCGCGCCATTTTCGAGCACGAGCCGCTCGAAACGCTGCCCCAAAACCAAGGCGAAGGGGGACTGCCCTTCGTAATTCACGCCGCCAAGAATCTCAACAGCCGTGCTCGGCATGATGCCGGCGATGGTGAGTGCCCGAAGACGCAGACATTCCGGATTGCGCGCGACGCGTTCAATGCCACGCGCGCCTGGTTCTTCTGGTGCGCGTGCTCCGCGCAGTCTGGCGATTCTGGAATCCGGCGTTATCACCTGGCCTCTACCCTCGCGACAGAACTGCCGCCCTCAAGAGACGGCGGCAAGCCCCAGAGCCGTTGACGGTCGTTAAAGCGGCCGAGGCGTTCGGCTGCCTGACGGCGCTCGGCTAAGTCGTCAGATTCGATGGCGCCCAATTCCGCTCGCAAGACAGCGCGAATCTTGGACGGCTGCAGGGGCTCCCCGGAGGCGACGGCGCCCGGTACGCCTCGCGCGTAACGCAAAAGCAGTGTCTCAATTGCCTTCGCGCGTTGTTCATCCGTCGCTTGCAGACGCACAAAGCGTTCAAGGAACGCAAGTGTCGTGAAGAGGTGATTGACGCGAAGACTCCGCGCGCCCACGAGCCGACGCTCAATTAGCCACGAAGAATTTGTCACGAGACGGGGAATTTGACTGAGACGTTCGGTGCTGAGCGCAGGAACGATCCAAGCCGGGCGTGCACCGATGTCACGCTGGGACGCGCGCTCTTCGTCGCGGCGTAGGCTAGCAAACCGTGATGGAGGGATATCGACACCCGTCGTGGCGATGCTGAACTCGCTGATGGTAGCTGGAGAAACGGGGACACCGATTTCGTCCATGATGTCGAGTGCCTGCTCGCGGATCGTTTTGCCGGTCACGCGCGCGCGTGGGCGAGGCTGAACAGTGCGGTCAGCGCTCTGGGTGTAATGCTGCTCTTCGCTAAGGTGCTGCATTTCAGAAGTCAGCTTAGCAAGCTGCTTCTGAATTAAACCTTGCGTAGCAGTATCACCGCTCGCTACTGCGGCGCTGAACTGGCCGAGTAGCTTCTGCTGCTGGACGGCGTTTTTGGTAAGGCGATTTTGAATTTCGATGAGTGTCATGCCAGAGACCTAGCATTCCACGAACTTCCACGCAATACCACGCTAAGAGGGTGCTTTGTGGGCTTTTTTGGCCTTTTTTCCCTCTGTGCCGACCTTTTCAAAGCACAAGACAGCCTCCAGCGCTCCCGGCACGCGCTTATAGGTTCGGCTGTACGGGTTGATTCCGGCCATCGACCGCTGCAAGCGGAAGTCCTCACGGCGCCGGAGCTTCAGCCCGAAGGACTGCGCCATCTCGGTCGTGATCGTCGGCAAATCGTTGTGGACGTCCTTATAATATGAGTCCTGCACAACGAGGATTGCGGCGCCCTGCGGTTTGAGGGCCGACGAGAGGTTTCCGAGCGACGCTGACATCTTCTCGAAATAGTCCAGGTGCGTTTTAAGATAATAGCCGCTCGACGCTTTGGACGGATGACGCTTCACCATTCGAAGAAACTTTGCGCATGTCGCCCCCCAATTGTCTGCGACGGTGATTTCATGATCGGGAACCCGAGTGGATCCGATCATTTGCCTACCAAGCTCCTCCATCTCGATATGAAGAAGTGGATGCAGAATCGCTAGCTCGATCCGGGTTGCGGCGCTGTAGTCGATCCGTGTGCAGTAAGGAGGCGATGTCAGGATGAAATCGACGCTCGCGTTCGGCATCGCGTCCTTGGTCGCATCGGCCACCTTTAAAAACGATTGTGCATATTCAGACGATGTCTCTGCCACCCTTAACGCCAAGACTGCTGCCATGCTTTCCAGGCTGGTGACAAAGGCCGAAAGTATATCGGCCCTTTGTGCGCCGACACGCCATTCACGTCCTTTGGGTCTCCGCAGCCAGGTGGGGTTGGACGATTGATACCTGATTGTCAGATGCCGACAGACCGAGAAGAGGGCGACATAGAAAGTCGCGGCCAAACCGGAAATATTTTCGAGCTTCAGTCCCTCGTTCGTGACGGTGCGGTCACCGACGAGCTGGTGCCTTATGCGCCGCTCAATCGCGCGAATTGCGCTTGCCGTTGGCCGGTTAAACCACCAAAGTAAAGGATCGTTCGCATCGAGAGAGCGCGGGTCGGCTCTAACGCCCTTTATTGTATCCGTCGCCAACGGCACGATCGAGTCGGCCTCGCTTGGCGGCAGAAGACGTGCACGGGCAACGATGATCATGACTGGATTCAGATCACTTCCGTGCGACATCAAACCCAGTCGCGCCGCAGAATAGGTTGTCGTGCCACTCCCGTTCCAGGGATCGTAAACGACGGCATCCTTTGGGAGCTTGGCGCTCTCGAGCAGAGATCGTGCGAATATTTCCGGGTAGCCAGCGTAGTAAGGGAAGAACCCATCCCACCCTGCAAGCGCCTGATGTGTTCGCTTTGGCGATTGAACTGCGAGATTGGGAATTATTGCCTCGGGCGCATGAACGCTAGTTCGAGCACTAGCTCTGGAAAAGATGCGCATTTTGCCAATCGCTTATGGCTAGGTCGATCTGCTATCCGCCTCCCGGCGACGAGCACATGCCGAAATTCCTCGCATGACCATACCAAGTCAATACGCAAAGTTTCCCGCTCGCGGAATTCATCGCTACAATCTGGGCTTGACTTGCTGGAGATTCGATGTGGCGAAATCGTCAAAGCTAAGAGTCATGCTTTCCAGCCGATGCAATGATCGATTTCCGTTGACGAGCGGTGCACCGCTTTCCGACATCCGCAAGGAACTCAAGAAGGAACTTGAAAAGTTTGAGCTTCTGGGAAAGCCACTTTTTGAGGTCTGGATAAATGAAGATGCTCCGCCCGGAGCTGCAAATAGGGACAGCTGGGAAGCGTGCCTTGAGGCGGTTCGAGATAGCGACATTCTGATAGTTATCACGAATGGAAACGCCGGCTGGGCAGCCGACGAATCGGAGATCGGCATCTGCCATGCAGAACTCATGAAGGGGCTCAGTACTTCACCCTCGAAGGTTCGCTTGATCGCATTGCCGACTATCTCTCCCAACAGCAAGGCGCAAGGAAAACGCGATGAGCGATTCCAAAACTATCTTTCCTCGCAAAGCCTCTTTCGAGGCGGAACCGTTACCGATGTAGACAGCCTCAAGAAACGTGTGAATGAGGCTATATTCGATGCAGTCCTCAATTTGGCACGGGAAGGCGTGCAATCAGATGGAGCCGGCCGAGGCTATGCTGGAGAAGCTCTCGATTGGACACGTCTGAGCTTCGTGGACCGAGCGGCCAAGATGAAGGCATCGCTTACAACATTCGTTACAGGGCGCAGTGGCTCCATGGCGACCCAGGAAGGTGCCTTTGTATTGTTAGCGGACCAAGAAGTGCTAACCATTGTACATGCCATTCCGGCCGCGATTACTGTCTCAGCTGCGCGAGAAATGGTAGGGCAGCCGTTTCTATCAGATCATAAATTGGCGAAGGAGCTTACTAATAAGCGCGGCGGCCCAATTCACATCATAGCATGTCAGAAAGGCGCGACTGAGGCGCAAGCTGCAAAATTCCTGGGATTTCATGACGCCGAAATTGTGAGCCCGCCGTTTGGCGTCTTCGTCGCCGACAACGTGCAGAAGGTTCAATTCGCTTTTTTAGCAGGTTGCCGTGATGACACCACAACACGCCACGCCGCGCAGCGTTTCTTCAATTGGCTCGCCCAAACCGGCGAAGACCAGAAACTTGCTGAGCGTGCAGCGGGGCGCGCTCGAATTGTAAGGGCGATAGCAGCCGAAGTGGCTGGATAGAGAGGCCCGATGCTGCAAATAATCATAACCACGCGTTATTGCTAGCTCTGTTGAGTGGCATGCAGTTCCGTTGAATTCACTTTGTGCTGTGCAAGCCAGACGGCGATCGAGATTGAATAATTTAGCAAATATTACTACTGCGCTGATGCAGATTCGTCGTGGCTCACGCAGAATCTTGTTGCGCTACAGCTCATAATTGAACTTGATAGAAGCGGTTATTACCGACACTTGTCGCTTCGGAACAGCCGCAGCACAAAAAGGCCGATTTCCCTAAGTTATCTTTGGAGAGATTGAAGATGAACGCATTCAAAATCAATCTCAACGTCACCTTACCACTTACAAGCCTTGCTTTGCTGCTCTCGGCGCAGCCTTTGTTCGCAAAGGAGAAAATTCTACATAGCTTTGCGGACAGCAGTCGATATCTGTTTGGAGAGCTAGTCGAAGACCACACCGGATCGCTTTACGGCACCATTTTCAATCTTGCAGACGATGGCTCTGTCTATCAGCTAAAAAAGAAGTCCGGCGGCTGGACATTCAAATCGTTGCACGATTTTGATGACGTTGATGGCTCTGATCCGTCGGCGGGGCTCACAGAAAGCGACGCAGACCGGGTGTTTTATGGGGTGACGGCCCATGGAGGCGTACACGACGCGGGAACGGTATTTTCCATTGCGCCGCAAGGGCATGCTTGGATCGAAACCGTAATCCATAGCTTCTCCGGTAGTACCGATGGCCTTATCCCGAGCGCACCATTGCTATTCGAAAGGTCGAGTGGGCGTCTGTTTGGCACAACCGAAGCTGGCGGCCAGAAGTCGTGTGGCACTGCGTTTCAGTTGGGCCTATCGGGCGGTGATTGGACGTTGAGCACGATCTACAATTTTCAAGGCGACGTTGACGGCTGCAGTCCCATTACTCAAATGCAGGAGGGACCGGAGGCGGGAACGCTCATTGGTTCGACGTACGAGGGAGGGGCTAGCAATACTGGGACTATTTTCGAACTTGCATATTCAAATGGGGTTTGGACAAAAACAATCATCCATGACTTTTCCGGTGGTTTGGACGGTGGCGTTCCATACGATCTAGTAAAAGGAAAAGGCGGCACAATCTTCGGTGTTGCAAACACGGGCGGCATGTTCGGTGCGGGCGTGGTTTTCGAACTAAAGCCTCACCACGGAACTTGGCGGTTCAAAGTGCTGTACTCGTTCGGTGGTCTCGATGGGGCAAACCCGACCGGCTTATGTTTCGAAGGAAATACAGAGTCACTGTATGGCGTTACAAAAAACGGTGGCGATTCAACACGCGGCATAGTCTTTCAACTGGTTCCGAACGGAACGCATTGGACTGAGACTGTGGTGCATAGTTTTAAAGGCGGCAACGACGGCGCCTATCCGGAGGCTCGCCCATTAGTGGACAGCGACACTGGTGAAGTCTACGGCACTACGTTAGCTGGAGGCACTTTTGACAGCGGTACCGTCTACGCAATTACGCCGTAGATTCTGCACCGCTGCAGCCGGCGATAACGGTGCCCCGTTTGCCATCTAGGTCACAGCTCCCACCAATCGAGGGGCCTGGCTACTGCCGACATTTTTGAGTCTCACCCAGCCGCAATTAGCGATAATCACGTCTTATCGATAGGGTCGCTGCCAGCTACATTCCTGTTTGCGCGGCATTCATTGTATGCGCATTCGCAAAGCCGGGCTATTCCAAGCGGCCGAAAATGCCCGCGAGCCGCAGCTCTGATCCCGGCCAAAGCCTGCACACAGCGTCGGCAGGACGGCTTCGTCGGGCTCATCGATGCCGACCCTCAACGCAATGCCGAACTATTTGGCTTAGGCTCTTGAGCGAGAGTGTGGCAAGAGCCAAGGCTCTTACTTGCCGGTTGGCACCAGAATACACGTCTCAGACATCACGAATAGATGCGGCCCGGTCTTTATGATAGCGTTCGGGAGAGCCTTTGTTTGCGGCTATCCGATGCCGCGGCTTTGTGAATTGTATCGCGCAGAACGCATGTCGAATTTTCGGCAGAGCTAAGGAAGGTTTCTATGGACAGCCGGTTGCGCCAGCTGGCGGACGCGTTGTTCGCGCAGGCGGGCGCCGGCGGGATAGTTCCTGGAGCTATCAGCGGAAAAATCCTGCCGCTCATGTTTATCCTCGACATTGAGCGAGACAAAACTGACGGAACGGCGTTACAGCTCCGCGTGCGGCTGACGGGCACGGCCGTCGATCAGATGTTTGCCCGGTCCACGGGAGGCCGCGTGCTCGAAGAATTCTTGCATGGTCCGCGCGGCGACAGGGTCATCGACGGGTTTCACCATTGCGCGAATACACGTGAACCGCTCTGGATGCGCCAAGTTGTTCTCATCGAAAAAAAGGCACCCCGATTTGTGGAAGGCATAGCGATCTATCTCGCACCCGAGCGGATTTGTGGCGGCCTTGTTGCCGGCGAGCTGGCCACGCAAATCAGCAGTGGATCATTCGAGCGTGAGGCGCTTTTGGGAACGTGTTAATGAAGGTTCAAAGACCGTCAGCAGATTCGACGTCCTTTTTGCCGCGAAGGTCTACGTTCTCGAAGGGAACCCGCAGCGCTTGTGTACGGCTTGCGCGGCGGATCTCGCGATTTCCCCTTGCGATCTCGGAGTGTTTCCCGCCCGTCAGTTGCGCTGCCGCAAGGTTTTCCTACGTCCACTCGTGTGCTGCGCGCCGGTCTGCGCGTCGTCGAGCCAATTTCGAATCGCGTCCGACGTCGCTACGTTCGCGATGACCAACTGTTCTACGAGGTGGTCGACGGCGTTGGCATCGTCATCGCGGCACGCCTGATTGAGTTGCTGGGCCAGTTCGCACATTTGTGCTGCGCCAATGTTTCCAGCGGTGCTGACGATGACATGCGCGTTCCGTGCGATGCCATCCATATCGACACGGACGTTCTGTTCACGGATGTGCGCGATGTGGTTGTCGGTATCGAGGAGATAAAGGCGCAGAAGATCGCGAAGTCCCTCTGAAGGCAGAACGGCCGCCAGACTCGCGAGTTGGTTGTGATCGAGCACTACCAATTCGCCGATCGCGCGTCCGGCACCGGGCTCTGGGGCAAGGTGAGCGTTCGCAGCTTCGATCGATGTTTCGGCACTCGGAAGTCTCGCCTCGATCCCACTGGCTACCAGAGCCAATTTTGTGAACAGGACCTCCGGCTGAACCGGTTTCGAGACGTAGTCGTCCATGCCTGCGGCGATGTATTCCCGTTCCGCTCCAACCATGGCATTTGCCGTCATCGCGATAATGGGGATCGAGCGTTTTGGTTCGGGCAATGCCCGAATCTCCCGGGTTGCGCCGATGCCGTCGAGCTCCGGCATCTGTGCATCCATGAGCACGACGTCGTAGATACTGCGGCGTACCGCATCTACCGCCTCAAGGCCGTTGTCCACGACTTCAACGGCGTGACCGGCTTTCTGAAGCAGCGCAACGGCGAACTTTTGATTGATCTTGTTGTCTTCCGCCAACAATATGCGCAGAGGCCGAGCAAGTACGCTTTTTTGCTTAGGTGACCGATCGATAGCGGCCTGAGGCAAAACTGCGTCATTGGGTTGCGCGCTGTAGACTCTAACGAGGCAATCCAGCAGTTCATGTTGGCGAACAGGTTTGTCGACCTTCGCGTCAAGCAGCACCAAAGACATCTTTTTGACGCCATGCGCGCCTGCTGAGGACACCAGCACCAGTTTCGTTTCGGAGAGCTGTGCGTTGGATCGTATGCGTGCCGCTAGTTCCTCGCCGGACATTCCGGGCATCATCTGATCGACAAACACGATGTCATAGGGTTTTCCCTGATGCCAGGCGCGTTCAAGCTCGGCGAACGCCTGAAACCCGTCATCGGCGCCTTTGACCTTGATCCCATAGGCATCGAGCTGGCGTCCAAGTATCTCCAGATTCATCGCAACGTCGTCGACGACCAGGACCTTCAGGTTTTTCAGATGGCTCGGCAGACTGCGCAAGTCGGGCACATGGGCATTGGACCGCGCCAGCGAGAGCTGAAACCAGAACGTCGAACCCGCACCGAAGCGGCTTACGACCCCTATTTGACCGCTCATCAACTCGACAAGTTGCCTGCAGATCGCAAGCCCGAGCCCGGTGCCGCCATAGCGGCGGGTGACCGAGCTGTCGGCTTGACTGAATTTCTGGAACAGGCGGTCGCAAGTCTTTTCCGGGATTCCAACGCCTGAGTCCTTCACCTCAAAACGCAAATGCGCCAATCCCGTCGACGGATCGTCGATGCGCGACACGGTCACCTGAACGGCGACGCCGCCCTTGTCGGTGAATTTTATCGCGTTGCCGATAAGGTTGAGGAGCACTTGCCGTAGCCTTGCAGGATCGCCGCGATAGACGCCTCGCGCGGCCAGCTCGACAAAAACACCAAGATCAATCCCCTTTTCCCGAGCCTTCGCATCCATGAGCGCGATGGCACTTTCCACAGTGTTCACAAGGTCGAAATCGATGCTTTCGAGCTCAAATTTCCCCGATTCGAGTTTTGAGATGTCCAGGATGTCGTTCACGATTGCGAGAAGCGCTTCCCCCGAATCCCTGACGATCTCCGCGCATTTGCGCTGCTCTTCGTTCAGCGGCGTATCCAGCAGGATACCTGTCATGCCAAGGACGCCGTTCATGGGCGTCCTGATCTCGTGACTCATGTTGGCGAGGAAGTCCGACTTCGCCCGGCTGCCGGCATCGGCGTCTTCTTTGGCGGCGACGAGTTCCAGCTTGGTGGCTTCCAGCTCGGTGATGTAGCGGCGCAAGCGCTCCGCCTCGCCCGAAGCCATGCGCTCCAGATGGTTGTCGACAAGCGAGCCCACCAGCCCAAGAGCGATGATCAGGAATGCGACTGCGGCGATGGCGATCGCCAGCGATGCCGGTGCCACCAGAGCGTTCGACACCGCCAGGAGCGGATCGGGGTGATAAATAACGGCCGCCATGCCCGTGAAGTGCATGGTCACGATCGCGACCGTGAACAATCCCGCGCCCGACAAGAGCCCGCGCGCCGTATTGTTTCGCAGAACGATGCGCATTGCGATGGCCGAGAGACCTACGCCGATGACAATCGAGCCCGCGACGTACTGGAGATCCCACACGGCATGGGCTGGCATCCGCACGGCCGCCATGCCGACGTAGTGCATCACCCCGATTGCGAGCCCGGCGACCGCGCCGCCAAGAATGGGTTTTCCGAGGTTGAGGGCGATCCCATAGCCAACCGCACTCATGACGACTGCGATCAGAGCAGAAAGGACGGTGAGGCTGGCGTCATACTCGACCGGGAGCCCGGCATCAAAGGCGAGCATGCCGACAAAATGGGTAGCCCAGATGCCGCAGCCCGCCACGATGCCGGCCGCGCCGAGCCACAGAAAACGCGCGCGCGCCGTCGCAACGCGCGCACGTCCGACCATGCTTGTGGCTGTCAAGCACGCGAAAAAACACAGCACGCCCGCGAGTGCGACGAGTCTCAGATCGTGTTGTGTGGTGATGCACCCGATGACGCGCAGCATGGGCAGGAACATACGAGGGCGGGGTTAACCCGAGGTCAAGGCACAAACCGGTTCCCTGGGCGTTATCGACCAGAAGCGCGGGAACTATCGATGCTCACCAATCTTAACGTGTGGTTATCATCCTTGGTGCATTGCTCGCCATTCATCATTCAGAGAACTCTGGACCGGGCGGCGTCGAGATTGGTCGATACATGAACGTTCAAAAAGCGAGCATTGAGCACCTCGATACTGAAGCGAAGGTGTCCGCCGCCAAAATCCATGTTCTCGGCCTCACACCTTTGAAGGTCAAACTCGGACCCAAGTGGGACCGTTTGGCCGGTCTGGTTCATAAACTGTTCGAGACCGCGATCGCCAGGGCTCAAGGACCGTACGATCATTTCATCGCGCTCGACGAGCTATCCTATGCTGTGACGTTTCATTCTCTGTCGCCGGATGAAGCGAGCCTGGCCTGCGTCGCCATCGCCAAGGACGTGTGCGCGCTTCTCTTCGGCAAAGAGATCGATGAAATCTCCGTCCGCAGTATCGTGGTGGGTATCGTTGAATCCTTGTTCGCCGGCGGCGCTGGAGCTGCGAAGTCGATCGAAGCAGCGATCGAGCAGGGCGGCGCGGAAACCGTCGTGACGCAAAGTACGCACTCGGGTTCTGTCGGGCCAGAGATTTCCGTCCCGAGCAATGTGCCCGAGCCGCTGTTGGCGCCGATTCGGCAAATCGAAGGCGCGCATTCGAAGGTGGCCGAACTCGGCCTGCGAATGGGTTTCTTCCCGGTGTGGGAACTTGGCAGAGGCGAGAGCAACTCCCTGTTTCTTGCACCGTTTCGGGGTTCGGCGGATCACGTGATCGCCAGTGGAAGACGCGCACTCGATGGGTTGATCGAAAGTCGTATCGCCGAAATCGAAATCGTCTTGCTCAGCGCGGCATCCGCTTATGCGGAGCGCCTTTACCACGACAAGAAAGTTTGCGCTGTTGGTGTCGGGGTGAGCTATGAAACTCTGTCCGGGTTTCAAACGCGTATTCGGTACCTAACGGCACTTCAGAAAGTGAAAGCACAGCCGTCCACGCCGATACTGCTAAAAATCGAGCAAGTCTGCGAAGGAACGCCTCTGGCGCGCATTGCGGAGCTCGTCGCCATGCTCAAGATGTCCAACATGCGCGTAACGGTGGAATTTCAATCGCTCGGATCAATCCCGGACATTGACATCCGATTGGGCGCGATCGGAATCGGCGGCACGATCCCACGGGGCGCCGACGGTGAAACTGCAATGCTCATCGCCGAGAAGCTCGTCCGGCGGGCGGCCAATCAAAAAATGTTCGCCTATTTGGACCATCTTGATCTGGCAAGATATGTCGAAGCGGCCAACCGTCACAATGTTCGATTTGGGACCGGATTGGCGCTAGGCACACAGCATTTTGCGGGCGTGGAGAAAACTCCAAATTTCCCGCTGACGACCGTCAAGAGTGGATAGATCAAACGTCACGATCGAAGTTATTATACCAATCTCAGCTCAGCAAATGGGGAATTTCAGGCCGAGAAACGCCGAAGATAGTGCACATCCTTTGGTTGGACATCGCGCTCGGGGCACATGTCCGCCTGCGAAGGAAAGAGCTTGGGGTATCGCAGGCGGAACTAGCGCGCGCCTGCGGCATCTCACTTCACACGGAACAAATGTGCAATTGTTGAATATACAAGACGCGAAAGTCGCTCCCGCAAAGTCACAGCGATCGAGAACCGTTCCGGTAAATATTGAATGCCGCAAATCTGCCGAGGAAATGATCACGCCGGAGATAGTCTTGTAGCTGTGATCCTGGGGGGGCAGTTTTTGGGACTTATTTAGCTGGACGAGTTGTGTCGCGCCCCGTTTTCTCACCATGCATAATTCTCAGTTATCGCTAGAAGGCAGCTGGCAGCGGCTGTCCAGCCGGTGGCGAACCGCAGGCAGGTGAGAAATGCTGCCCCAAACTGAGGTGCTTGAAGACTAAACTGCCCATGTCGCCAAACGCTCAGTCGCTTCGGCTCAGCATATCTTCACATCATCACGGTACCGTGTTCGAGAAGATATCGGCGCTAGCAAAGCCGAAGCCCCTCGATTCTCGGAACCGCGTCGCCAACACCTATATCCGCTTGCTAACGGCTCTAACAATCAACCCCGGGTCCGTGTTCAAGATCTTTGATATCTGAACGAGTTCGACAACATCTAGCCGCCGCTCTTGCTGCTCGTACTTGGCAACAAACGATTGGGGCCGATCCAGCTTCCTAGCGAGATCCTCCTGCGTTAGGCCCGCTTTATGTCGCGCTGCAACAAGCATGTTGCACAGCGTTCGATAAGCCTCCGTATGAACCGATCTGGCCACGGCCGCCTTGAGTTGAATAAGGGCGGCAAGAGAGCTAATCCCAATCCGGGATTATCCCAAAAAAGGATAATTGGAGAGGGCTATGGAATTCATTAGTTTACACGCAAGCCGGAGAGCCAATGCGCAGAGTTGCGTCATCGTAGGTCTGCTCACGATTCTCGCGGGACCGGTCGAAGCCAGCGACGCTGGGTACAGTTTGAAAGTAGAGGGTCACGCGATCGGTACCGGAAAGGTGGAGCTAGATATCAATACCAATATACCCGGTACCATAGAGGTTATGGCCAATATCGGATTGCGCAACCAAAAGGGGAACGACCTTTACGTGGGAACAGATAACGAAAAAGTGGTTCTCAAGCAGGGTGCAGGAAAAGCGATATTTGACGTGAGTAAGCTCCCTCGCGGCAAGTATGAGGCGGAGGTCGGATTCTATCCAGATTGGGGCTTCAAAGATGCCGCGTCGCGAGCGAGCGGGATACGCAAAGATATCGAGGTCAATCAACCAATAGAATTTGCCATCCGAAGCTCAGTTTCGGCGTCACAGGAGATAGAGCGAAAGCAACAAAAGGAATGGGCAATCAATCATGCGCTGCCAGATGCACCTTGGAAGGCTTCAATGTGGAGGGAACGGTTAGGCAATTTCACCATCCAGGCGGTGACGGACGACGGGTGGGATTCCACCACGGTGCAAGATTACTATTTTGGTTCGATCGATATGCGAGTCCGCGTTAATTCCCGGCTTCACAAAATTCTTACGTTAGAAGACGGTCGTGGCAGCAAGAGCGCAGCGCCTCCTTCCTTCCGACCGAAGCCAATCGATAGAGGGTTGATGACTGATTTCGAGCCGGTGGTCGAGGACGCCGTGCGGCGAAATCTTACGGGCCCTGACGACGCGAAGTTCGATGGACTATTTGGAAAGCTGACCGGCGAGCGGTCGGCTGTTATCTGCGGAGGCGTGAATGCAAGAAACGGTTTTGGGGGCTATGTCGGCACACGCAATTTTGTAAGTTTTGTTTCGTGGGGTGAAAGTGGTGTCCTTGGTGGAGCTTCCGCGGCCCTCGTGTTTGCCGACGGTACAGCTGCTTTCCGGAAACTTTGGAAAGAGTGTCAGTAGAATAATTCTCCTGAGCACTGCACAGGTTCGAGGCAACATGGGCAGACTACCTAACTGTCAAATGCGCAGTTGGGCAATTGTGCTGCGCATCCCGGAACCTCAAATATTACAGTTTGGGATAACGTGAATGTCGGCTTTATCGACTAGTCACAGGAATTTTCTGAGTCATTTGAATCACATAGGGCCGAATCCACGTCATGCAGTGACTGCTATTTTTCCGTCGCAGAGAATTTGGCGCACCACCAAAAAATTCCTTGAGTTAGAAGCCAACTCATACGACGAATAGTGAGCTCTTCATGGAGGACAGGGCGACGGCAGCTTAACTGTCGGTGCGCTGGTCCTCACCGTCGCACCGACTGAAAGGAGTTTGGTGTGATGAGGAAACGAATGGAGACAAGCGTTAGTTTGTCGATATAGCGGACAGCATTCTAATGCACTCGACGGCAGGGAGATTTTTACTCCCGAGCGCATTGAAATGGTCTCTATCATTGCTCTAATGTTTGCGGCTACGGTCCTGCGCAAGCATCCGCAGCGACAGCTTCGGAAGCTCGCGCAGTTAATCAAAAAATTCGGCTTTGTAGCACCGATCTGGATCGATCAGGACGGTGTTATCATAGCCGGCGAGGCGCGTGTTAAGGCGGCGCAGTTACTTGGGCTAACGCATGTTCCGGCGATCAGGCTGCTCCATCTGACGGAACCTGAAGTTCGTGCGCTGCGTATTGCGGACAATCAGCT
>Ga0105240_10009193_pt1 | contig 14015 bp, 8 predicted proteins | sample KBSC54metaG_FD_80426 | JGI IMG/M metagenome (GOLD analysis project Ga0105240, IMG submission 80426) | Corn rhizosphere microbial communities from Kellogg Biological Station, Michigan, USA - KBS C5-4 metaG | ecosystem: Host-associated > Plants > Roots > Rhizosphere > Soil | place: Michigan, USA... | reverse complement strand
GAACACTATTCAGAATGCAGATGAAATATTTTTTGTGAATGCGGGTGAAGTGATCCGTGCCGGCTCTTTTGATCATGCGGTGAATATGCTGATGGAAGGGAAGCGGGCGAGCTGAGAATCGTGGATGGTTGATAGTAGATGGGAGATCGTGAGATTGCAGGATCTCCGTATTTCTGCAAGAATACTTCCTGGATGATAATGAAGAAGAACCTAATCTCACAATTGGGCAAAAAGATAAATCAGAAATCTCCGCCACGATAAATAATACAGAAATACAACGTTCAGCAATCCCACGCTTTTCCATCCACCATCTACTATCAACCATCCACCAGATTCACTTCCACCCGCATCGCCTTCAGCCCCGAAACGCCCTGCAGGTCCTCCAGTTCGAGGTGCTCGAGGCCTTCCTTCAAAATCTTTTCTCCCTGAAGGAACTGAATATAGGAAATGTATTCATCGGCTTCCTTCTGATTGAAATAGACCATCGCTATCATTCCCGGCTGGGTTAACCTTTCCCCTGTTCCTTTTACCAATACCTTGTCAATTCTCTTTTTCACGATATGGTACCGGATATTATAAGCGCCCTCCACGTCGAACCTTTTCTCATCTTTGCGAAAGCGGATATCAATGGGGTGGGAATGAATAAAGATCAACTGGGTGGTCTCCACCGGCCTGGCCAGCTGCTGCTGGAGCTTATGGGTATTTTTAGCGATCGCAGACATGGAAGTGAGTTGCAGTAAGCGGAGATTCTTCAGATAGATTTCGTTGAAAGGCCTGTCCGGCGCAATGGACTGCCCAATATAAATATCATATTCAACGCCATCTGTTCTGAATTTTTCAAAATAGCAGGGATATGCCTGCTGGCTTTCGTTCTTTACATTTTCCAGGTATTTATTTACGGCGGAAATAACAATGCCCATGGAAACTTCCATCTGCCGGCGGTTTTCAAAGGCAATACCGGTTTCTTCATTTATGGCCTCGAAATATTCCTGAACAATGGTTTCATATTCCTGGTTTCCCTCAACAAACTGCAAGAGGAAAGGAGAAATATCGTATTCCAGAAATTCATTCAGCTCATTTTCAAGTTCAACGCCGCGCTCGTCGCCCAGGCCTGCCTCCCATTTCTGAGCCGAGAATATTTTTTCATCCAGCAAACCGAACCCGGATTTTTGTTTTAATTCCTGCAATACCCTGATCAGTACGGAAAACTGCCTGCGGAGATCCTTTTGCATGGCGATATTCCGTTCTATGGTGGAATTCCGGATATCAATGGAACCGTACAGCGGATGAACATTTTCAAAACCAATTTCCTCAATATCGTGCTGTTCCGGATTTTCGCGGCTTTCCTGCAGATACCGCCAGGCCACCTCATTGAATTTCCATTCCACAGCAGGTTGTACGGCTGTAAATTTTTCTTTGATGACCTTGATAATGGAATTATTGAATTCATCAATATTATTCTGAAGCAACTGGGCAAGCAGGGGTATGGCAGGCTCGAGCTGTGAGAGCAGGTTTTCATCCAGCGAATGATCACCGGTAGAATAGATTTCCAATACGCCTGCCAGCACATTGTTGTAGAATACCGGCTTCAGGGCATAGGCCCGGATACCGCCGAGCTTAAGCATTTTCAGATAGGGATTCCCACTGCCTTCTTCATCCAGGATATTCGTAAACAAAACAGGCTTGGGATGCTGCAGATAGTCATCGGCTAAGGAGAGATAAGTTTTCTCTGCGATCCCAAAGCCATCCGCCGTGCGAATGAGCCGGCTATTCCGGCAAACCACATCATAGAATACCAGTTTGCCATTCACGCGGATAACAGGTAAAAGACCGAATTCAATTTCTTTCTTTCCAATGAGGGCCTTGAGTGACTGAACAATATCCGTATAATAATCTTTATCCTCAAAGGAAGACCGATTGAAAATCCTTTTCCGGATATTCTCCAGGGCATACCGGGAACTGACATCCATTATCCTGGAAATCCCGAAACCTTCAAACAAAAACTGTTCGGCAGGCAGGATCTTTTCCAGTGCGGCCAGTAATTCATCGGGATCGCGGTTTTCAGCAAGCAGGGATGAAATATTTACGGATGGCAGAGCCCCCAGCGGATGTGCGTCAATAAACCGGGTATCCAGATTCAGCTTATAATAGCGAACCAGTCCCGTGTTTTCATCCGCCAGGGAATGAATAATCTCCCGGGAAAAAATATCCGGGATATTAAAACATTTCTCCAGGATGATCGAATAATTCAGCATCTGCTGATTCTTTTTCAGTTCCGTATTATTCGTGCTCACCACCGCTTTTTTCAATTCACCGGTTGAAATATCTGTCATCAAACGATGGAATCCGTTGGTGAAATAAAACATGACCGGACTGCCCACCCAGTTCAGGCTCCAGTATTGCTCATCTTCATCTTCGATGATGGGTGATAAAGTATTATAGACAAGCTGAAGCTGTTGCGAATACTTTGCGGCATCCTGCAATTGGATTCCGGAAATCAGTTCAGGCTGTTTCTTAAATTCTTCCACCACATAATGGAAAAATCTGGTCTTCATACAATCAGCCTCGTTCCGCTGATCCAGCTCCACGATACGCTTTTCCAAATGCCTGACAAAGGGAGCGAAGCTCAAAACGCGTCCGGGCGCGTGGGGGAGCGATGAGGGTGATGCTATTTCTACAATCCTGTTTTGCATAATTAAAAACGAAATCCAAGGGTGAAGTATGGATACCAGCCTTCCGGTGAATATCCCATTACAAAGTTCAATACAAATGCGGAAGCAGGAGCAAAATAAATACCGCCCCCGGTTCCCTGATGCCATTTACCGGAATTGTCATGATTCTCCCAAACACGTCCGACATCCCAAAAGCCGGTAATGCCAAACTGACCTGCCGCTATGTAATTCGCCAGGTCCGCAAGCTTGACTCGCAACTCCAGGTTATTATAAGCGGAATGTTGCCCGGCAAACCTGAATTGCCGGTATCCGAGCAGATTCCCTTCCCCCCCAATAAAGGCAGACTGATAGAAAGTCGTTTTCCCGATGCTCAGGGTGCCGCCCAAACGGTCGGCCAGAACGATTGATGATCCCGCATTCAGACTTTTATATACACGTATCTCAGGAATCAGTTGCGCAAAGGATGCCGCAAAGGATTCAACTCCTTTGTAAGCCTGAAGCCTGACATGAATATAACTGCCCCATCGGGGAATAATGTCGCTGCTCCTTTTATCCTGAATATAATCAACCGCCAGGCCCAGGTGCAATTTATCCCTGTCAATGATCAGGCTGTCGTAAGATCCGATCTGATGCGTATTATTGATGAACCGGCCTTTGTTATCTTCCTCGTCGTAACGGTAAAAATAAAGTGAAGGGCCAAGACTGACCGAAGATCCCTTGCTCCATCGCCAGCGCAACGCCGGATCTGCCTGATAAGTTGCGAAGCGGGTCCGGTAATACCGTTTGTAACTGCCGGTCTTGTGATAAACAGTTTCATTTCCCCTGCCAAAAAAATTCATGGTATTATCCGGCGCCCGGATCAGGCCGCGGATATCCAGATCGGCATTCCCCAGCAGTTTTAACCATTCCCCATGATAACTGATCCGGTAAGCGCTGCTGGAAAAGGAATGCGCAAGCAGCAGTTGCTGTCTCGATGCGTAAGGATATTTCCGGAATCCCTCCTGTTTCGTGAACCGGAAACCTGCGCCTAAAATAAATCCATCATCTATATTGAGGCCGGCAACAACCAGCGGCATCCAGATATTATAAAGATTCACCGGCTCAAATGCAGTGTTCGCGCTATCATTGCCGATATGTTTTTTTATGCGGGAAAGATCGCCGCTGTACACCGATCCGTTTTTCTTATCATATAAATCGATCTTCTTTCCGGTCGATCCGAAATGGTAGGATTTCGGATCATTACCTCCAATAATCCGGAGCTTAATCCGGGAACCGGAATCGTTGATGATCACACTGTCGTTCCCGTTCCCAAGAAAAACGCGTAACTCTTTCGTAAACCGCGGGTGGAAGGTTTTTTTCATCAGTTCATTTCTGATCTCTCCTTCTTTATTGATCCTTGAAATGCGGACCTGCAAACCTCCGGACTCATCCGAATCGATCCGGACCCACTCGCTTTTATTACTGAGCCGGATATCCGCTACCTTCTGAATAAAATGATAATAGCGGTCCATCGCAGCCGGAATCTTTTCTCTTCTGGATCTGAGTTTCTGAAGCAGCCGGTCATGATCCATGCTGTAAACAGGTTGCGGCAGTCTTTGCAGGGCGCTTTCCAAAACAGAATCCGTAACCGCCTCCTTGAATTTCTCCGCTTCCTTCATCCATTCGGCATGAGAAAACTGCATTTCAGGATAAGCATTCACAAAGCGGGTTTTGAATAAAAGCCATTTCGGTTGGCTGATCCCGGCGTCAAAATTTCTTATGGTGGGAAGGATATACTCTTTGGACGCCAGTACCGGAATTAATCCTTCATTGATATGGAAAACCTGATCCCGGTCGCGGGGAACGGCCAGATATTTTATGTCTTTACCCCTATCTTCATCGTACCATCGCCACTGGTCTTCGTGCCGGTCCCAGTCGCCCAGGAACATGTCCAGTATGCGCGCCCGCAGCATCTCCGTGCCGTTCAGCCGGTTCTCATTGTCCTTCAGCAGATTTTTTTTCATCTTCGCTGAATTATCGGAATTGCCAAGGGGCTCCCGTTCTTCCAGTAACACGACCATATTGGAGAAAACCCGGTTGTACATGCCCAGGCTGGTATCGGAAGAAAGAACGCCGATGACGGGGTTTGCATGGGGAACCCGTACAGCTTCCGCAATGGGCGGCACAACCAGCGCGGCGAAGGGATGCTGTGCACTGGTATTATCGTCGAGCACATCTTTCGCAAAAGTTTCCTGCAACGCTTCCGGCAGCAACTTTGCCGTCGATTTTTCCACACTGCGGATTACCCATTCCTTCCCGTCCCGGTCTTCCAGCCGCATGGATTTTGACTGCATGCCGCCACCAAGCTGCAACGGCTTTAGTCCGCCGTGCACTGCAGAAATGCGGATAACCGGCAGCGTTACTTTCGCCGCCCATTCCTTACGGTAATTCTCTCCGAAAATAAAGCGGTGAAATCCGCCAACGCTGTCATATACCGGGTGAATGCGCCGGCTGAGGCTGTCGCCTGCGACAGGCGGAGGGTAAAATCCATTTTCTGCTGTTGCCGTGTAGGGCTCACGAAAGGCAAAAAGATTTTTTATTGTCCCGTTATTATAAGCCATGTAGTGAAAGGAAAGCGCATTCCCGGCAAGCAGGTCAACTATTACATATCCCTGGATGGCATCTGCAAACAGGGAATATTTTCCTTTTTTTGCTTCCGTATGTTTGGCGCCCGCGCCGCTCACCACCTGGATCTTATCGCTTTTGATGAATTGCAAACCATGTTCATGACCGGCCACATAAATGATATTCGGAAATCCTTTGAAGACGCCCGTAATGTCCCGGTCCATTTCCCGGTACAACGGATGATGCAAGTCTTCGGGATTGCTGAAAACGGAACGCAGCAGCGGATACAGGGATCCGATTACGGGAAGGGGGATATATAAATGCGGACTGGCAGCTGTAAGCGGGAACAGATGATCTTTCAGCGTGAACGAGCCGCCATGGGTGCCATAACTCTGAAAGGGGTGATGGGCAGCCAGCAAAATAATTTTATGGCGGTTCTTATACCGGAGTTCATTCAGCTTTTGAACTACATCCTCTTTTGTTTTGCATGCACACTCCGACTCTCCGTCCGATTTTGCGAATGGGAACAGCCACCATTCACTGTCATACGCGATCAGCACAAGACTATCCGTCAGCGGTATCTCGACCGGATCCGGACATCCGTTGGCGGGAATCAGCTTTAATAAAGAATCAGCTTGTTCATTCAGGAATTCGCCCTGTGCCCTGATCTTTGCAAGGCCGTCGGGACCCATGCGGTCCCAGTCGTGATTTCCCGGCACAAAATATACCGGCGCCCCTTTCGCGCGCATCGGCTCATACTGCGAACGCAGCAGGGCCCGGCCGGTCTCTTCATCCTTACTGCCTGGCAATCCCATTCCCCGGGGATAAATATTATCTCCGAGGTAAACGACGGTCGTTTTTCCAGGCAGGATTTCCCCGGCAGCGTGCCGCAGATCGAGGCGCTGCCGGCTGTTCATTTCTCCGGCATCACCGATGAAGATCACGCGGTACCGGATGCTGTCCTGCGCCAGCGCGCCGTGAAGCGCAAGCAGTTGAAAACTCAGGATGAAAAAAAAATATTTCATCAGATCGGTTGCTTTTTTGAATGCGGTCGGGTTACATAATTACATGCAAACAGGCCGTTTTTTTGAATGCTGCCCGGACGCTTATTTACATGCAAACCGGTACTCTTGTTGCATGCGAGCCGGTTTATTTATTTAAATGGACCCGCCCTTTCTTTGAAACAAACAATCGTCTATTTTGAAAGGCGCGTGAAGAGCAGGATATTTCCTTCCGAAAGATCATCTCCCTCGTTTGAAATATAGAGGTTGCCACGGCTGTCGAACGCAATGCCTTCCGGCTGGTTGAATTCATTGGCATTCAGATGGACGGCGTTTTTAACTTTCCACTGATCGTCCGTTATGACAAGCAATTTGTTAACAGATGACAGGATAAACCATTCCCCGGTAACCGGATTTTTTGCCAGGGCCGAAGGACGAAGTCCCCGTTTTATCCTGTCTGCCATGGCTGGGATCGCGTGCAGATCCAGGCTGAACCTGCCCGTTGGAACAATCGACTCGCCGCTCTGAAAAATATATCCGCTCAGGAGACCGCTCTTCTTATCGCCCGGGCAACTCTTACAGAGAACATACAATTTGCCGGTTTGTTCATCTGCAAATATCCCTTCATATTCTCCGGATGGCAGCAGCGAATTCCATTCCTTTACCTTGCCGGTCTCTTCGTAAGCTGCTTCCGTCAGCGGAAAAGAAAAAATCCGTCCGTCGCTTTTCAAAACAAAAACTTTACCATTTCCGATTGCCAGGTCCTCATAGTCACCTCTTTTTCCAAATTTTGTATGCGTTTGTTTCTTCTCCTTCCAGTGCAGCTTAAATAATTTTCCTTCTTCGTCCTGGATGGCATAAACAGTGTCCGGATTGCCTTTGCTGAAAGCGATTCCGGAAATTTCCATCAGGCTTTCGGGCATAAAGAATTTCTCCGGCTTATCCAGATCATAGCTGCTTAGCTTATTTTTGCTCTCCTGTGCATCGGAACAGGCCGCCAGCATAAACGGGAAAACCCATAAACAGGCCATCGGATATGGGAAGCCGGCGCGCAATTTTTTTTTAACTCCTGTCAGAAGTCTCGTTCTGCCCATTTCCGGAAAATTAGCGTCCTATGAAAAAAACGGCGATCAGGTAAGCGAATACGGAAGCCACAATACCATACATGAAAACATTATAGGCAACCCGCAGCAACCGGTACTTTCGTCCCAGCACAATTCCCTGCGAATAGAGATCCTGGGTCAGACTTCCGTAAAGGAATTCGCGGTCGTTCATCACCTCCTGCATGCCCTCTTTAAATTCCTCATATTTCATCCGGTAAAAATTTCCGAAGAAAAGCAGGTTCACTTTTTTCTCTTTGATATCCTGTGGCGTAAATAATCCGTTCGGCAGCGTAGGGCGGGTGGCCAGTATGGAAAAGACCATGGTGATTACACAAACCAGCAACAGGAGGATGGTTGGAACGGTCAGGTAGGCATTGTCTTCCAGCTTCCGGAGCAGCAGGCTCAGCAATACGGAAATGATGATCGATGTGGTGGTGATCATGATATGGGATTTATTATCTGCCATATCGCTTAGCCGCTGGTGATTGTTGGAGCTGATGCGGAACATGGTTTCGATACCCCGGTTGGGCCGTTCCGTTTTTTCGCTTTTACCGGAATCGCCGGCGAGCCGCACAGCAGTGATTGTTCGCCCGGCAGCATCCGGCACGACGGGATCACTGATCGCATCCGGGGCTTCTTTCTGTTTCAGTTTTTCAAAATTCTCCGTCTTCCTGCCTTCGAGCAGCCCGCGGCAATAATCTGTATGATAATGATGCATTTCAAACAGCCTGATGGAACCCTGCCGCCATTCGTGCTTTGAAATTTTTTTGTTCATTCTCCACTCCGTCTCCTTGCGCATCCGTTTATTCAGATCATCAAAATCTCCCGTACCCAGGTGGTAAAGATCCGCATCACAAACGATCTCTTCCACCAGGTTATGCGGAGCCTGCGGTATCGTCGTAGCCAAAATGCAGCCTCTTACGCTGCTGATCGTGTCTGCATCCAGGTTCCGGGTCTTCAAAAAAGCTTCGGCCTTATCGGCGCCTCTGCGCTCGTGATCCGAACCATCCTGTATATAATACCCGGTGTCATGAAACCAGGCGGCGCAGCATACAATAAAGAATTCTCTTTCACCGCACTGATAATGGGCGGCAATTTCGGACGCATGCTTAACCACGCTGAGCGTATGGTCCAGGTTATGATAAACAAAACCCGGCCTTGCATGGTCCCCGAAGAATTGGGTGACTTCCTGCTGAACGGCTTCAAGGATAGCTGTATAATTCATTTGATAAAATTAAACCCGGACCGGGCTGGCATGAATAAAACAATAACAGCACAATTTACAGAACCTGACGGTTTAACCTTTGTATGAATTATGCAAATCAACCCTTATACCATTAATTTAGCGTTGTAAAAAAGTTGTCGGTTCATGAGAAGAGCTATAAGTTTTCCGGTCTTTGTGATTTTTGTGTGGATTTGGACGGGCGGCCAAAGTTGCAGGCCCGCTCCGGGGTCGGGAGCGAATCGGAACGCATCAGATATCCGGAAGAAACTGAGCGCTCCTGTATTATCTCCTGAGGAAGCCATTAAGAAAATGCATATTGAAAAAGGGTTTGCGGTAAAACTGGTTGCTGCGGAACCCCTGATCACCGCACCCGTTGCCCTGAGCTTCGATGAAAAAGGTCGCATCTGGGTGGTTGACATGGATGACTATATGCCCGATACTGCCGGAACGGGGGAGAATAAACCTTCGGGGAAAATTGTTATCCTGAGCGATTCCAACCGCGACGGGATCATGGACAGCCGGAAAATATTTTTAGACTCCCTGGTTTTGCCGCGCGCAATCTGCCTGATCGAAAACGGGATCCTGGTGGCTGAACCCCCGAAGCTCTGGTATTATGAAATCCGGAACGACCGCCCGTTCAGTAAAACCCTCGTAGACCCGGCCTATGCAATTGGCGGTAACGTGGAGCACCAGCCGAACGGCCTGCTGAGAGCCCTCGACAACTGGATCTATAACGCAAAATCAGCGAAGCGCTACCGCAAAAAAGGAAATCGCTGGCTGATCGAAAGAACGGCTTTCCGCGGCCAGTGGGGCATCAGTCAGAATGATCAGGGCCATCTGTTTTATAATAATAATTCAGAAAACCTGCTGGGGGATTATTTCAGTCCCGGGCTGGGTGCGGGCAATGCAGACCAACGGCCCGTGAGAGGATATTCTGAAAAAATTGTACCCGACAACCGTGTTTACCCCGCGAGGCCAACGCCCGGCGTGAACCGCGGCTACCAGGACGGCGTGCTGGACGACAGCCTGCGGCTGATCGATTTCACTGCAGCCTGCGGACCCGTCATTTATACCGCCAGTCTATTCGGCAAGGATTATTATCAAAATGCTTTCGTTGCAGAACCTTCCGCCAATCTGATTAAAAGGGATATTTTAAAAACCACCGGATACATCACAGCCGGCAGGGAAGCCTATGCAAAAAAAGAATTTCTGGCCAGTGAGGATGAGCGGTTTCGTCCGGTAAATTTATATACCGGGCCTGAAGGAGCACTTTATATCGTAGATATGTACCGCGGTATTATTCAGCATAAAACCTATCTGACTCCTTATTTGAAAAATGAAATAAGGGAAAGGAATTTAACCGGGCCTCTTTCCTGCGGACGTATTTATAAAATCATTCCGGAAAACAGCCGGCCCGAAACCGTTAGCCTCAGCGGAGGCCCGGCGGCACTACTGGCTGCTCTCCATGACGCGAATGGCTGGATCCGGAATAAGGCGCAGCAATTATTAATCGACGGACGATTTGCCGGCACTGCTCCGGAACTGCGCAGCAATTTAAAACTGACAGACAGCGTGCTGCTGGTCACGCATTCACTCTGGACGCTGGAAGGACTGGATAAACTGGAATCAACGGATGTATTGCCTTTGCTGAAACAAAATAACCCTGCACTCAGGTTGCAGGCCCTGAGTGCAATTCCCTCGGTAATGAATAAGAAAAATGTGCGGGAATTCCTGGCCGCCTTTACCGGGATGATTGAACAGGGGGATACACTGGCTGCTCCGTATATTGGCTTTTTACTTCCCTTTGTGCAACCCCTGGATCCGGCTGCCGTCGAGCGAATATTAAAAAGCCTGACCGAAAAATACGGTTCCAATGAATATGTTGCCGCCGCCATTATCAGCAACCTGCAGCACAGGGAAGCTGATTATTACAAAGAGTCCCTGCAAATAAATCCGGATACCGCCATCGCTATCAACAGACAACTGAGAAAAATAATCCTGGATTTAGCAAAAGCAAGGAATAACAGCAATGCCAAAAAGCTGGCAGCGGAATTTCCCCGCGGTGCTTTTATATTCAGTACGGTTTGCCAGACCTGCCATGGCAGCGATGGCAACGGCGTAACGGCACTCGCTCCGCCGTTAAATAATTCCAATTGGGTGAAGGGGGATAAAAATAAACTGATCCCGATTGTGCTGTACGGACTAAGCGGTACCGTGGAAGTGGCCGGAAAAGTTTATCAGGCGCCGGAAATTAACGGCGAAATGCCGGGCATCGGGCAGAACAAAGATTATACCGACGATGATATTTCGCAGATACTGAATTATGTACGAAATTCCTGGAGCAATAAGGCGGAAAAGATCAGCGCAGCTGATATTCAAAATATCAGGAATAAATATAATGACAGGCAAAAGCCTTTTACGATGGAAGAGCTGAACCGGATAAAGAACTGAACCAAAATCCGGATTTCCGGAGATTGCAATCAATCGGATAATATGAAAAAGAAAACATTAAAAACCCTTCACCGGGTATTTTGGAGATGGCAGTGAAAATTTTAATGGCGATCGGTTCCCAAAAACACAAGGCCTTGAAAGCAACAGCAGTCTCGCTGCGGATGTGATCGCGACTATTTATGCAGGTTATGTTTCCGAAGAAAGAAAAGGCGCGGAAGTGGAAATAACGCTTTTATAAGATAGACATACTGGAGATTCAGCTATTAACCAAAGAAAATAAATATTCCTCACCCTGTCCTGATTCCGGCTGGCCGACTGACATACCCTCATTCTTCACCAAAATGTATTTTTATGAACCAGTTTCTGATTATTGTAAAAGGCAGCGATCATTCCAAGGCATCTCCGGAAGAAATGCAAAAACGAATGGAGCTTTTCGGGGAATGGACGCAAAAAGTGCTGAATGGCCGGTATGTTGGCGGAGCTCCCCTCGAGGATACGGATGCCCGCCTCCTCAAATCGAAAAATGAAATATTGACGGACGGCCCGTTTATAGAGTCCAAGGAAATGATCTCCGGCTATTTCATCATCAATGCCAATGACATTCAGGAAGCAACTGAGCTTACCAAACAGTGCCCGCTGCTGGGCCAGTTTCAGCTGGAGCTTAGAAAGCTCAAGCCGATGATGTAACAATCCTGGAACATGTCTGATCCATCTGCGAATGTGAACCAGTTAGTCGACCATCTTTTCCGTCAGGAGGCGGGAAGGATGGTTGCTATTTTAACCCGTCTCTTCGGCATTCACAACCTCGAACTGGCGGAAGACATATTACAGGATACCCTGCAGCAGGCCCTGAAGGACTGGAGCCTGGGTGGTATCCCCGGTAATCCGCCCGGATGGCTGATGGTGGTAGCCCGGCGAAAAGCCATCAATGCAATCAAAAGGGAAAAATTCTACGGTTCCTTTGCCCCGGATATGGACGCGTTGCTGAAATCCGAATGGACAGCAGCCTATGCAATTGACAATATCTTCCTGGAAGATGAAATAAAAGACAGCCAGCTGCGGATGATGTTTACCTGCTGTCATCCTGCATTGCCTCCGGAAGCGCAGATCGCCCTCACACTGAAAACCCTCTGCGGCTTCAGCATTCCGGAAATCGGCACGGCCTTACTGACCTCCGAAGCCAATATCAGCAAGCGCCTGTACCGGGCAAAAGAAAAAATACGGAGCGAACAGATCGGTTTTTCCGTTCCATCCGGTAAAGAGCTGATAGAAAGGCTGGATTCTGTACTGCTTGTCATCTATTTATTATTCAACGAAGGATACAATTCGGCCAGTGATCGTTTAACGATCCGGAAAGATCTTTGCCTGGAAGCCATGCGCCTGGCGAGATTGCTCATGGATACAGATCTCATCAGGGGATATTCGTCCGTCTATGCCTTACTTGCCCTCATGTGTTTTCATGCGGCGAGGTTTGATGCGCGGATGGACAGCAACAACGAACTGATCGTACTGGAAGATCAGGACAGGAACCGCTGGGATAAAGACCTGATTCAGCAGGGAGTCGGCTTTCTTTTGCAATCGGCTTCCGGAAATACTGCCACCCACTACCATCTGGAAGCGGCGATTGCCTCAGAGCATTGCCTGGCCCCCGATTTCCAACAAACCAACTGGAACAGGATACACGGCTACTACTCTGCACTGGAGAAATTAAAACCTTCTCCGGTCATTAAACTGAACCTGGCCATCATTGCCGGAAAAAGGGAAAGCCCGGAGGCAGCCATCTGTCTTTTGCAGGAATTAAAGCAGTACAAAGCGCTGGAGGGTTCCTACCTGCTGTATGCTTCCCTGGGAGAATATTATTTTCAGTCCGGAAAAAATGAAGAGGCGCAGAATCATTTCCAGTATGCGAAAACGCTGGTGCGTTCTCCGGCCATTTTGGAATTGCTGCAGCGGAAGATCAATAAATGTGATTCCGGCTGCGAAAATAAATTATCCGGGGCTGAATAAAGCATGCCGGATTCAAGCGTAAAAACTTTCAGCATTATTCATTCAGCATTGCAATTTCTGAATACGTGAACTGACCGTCAAGGTTAACCAGTTTTAAGCGATAGTAAGATTTAGCGGAGATCGGGTTAGCATTATCCGGCGTCATAACCGTTTTACTGCAGGAAAAAAGAAACAGGCAAAACACAACCAGTATCAGGCTCTTGTATATTCTTTTGGCTTTGCTGATCACGCTGACAACTGCCAGCAGGGTGATGGCTAAAAATATATAATTTGAATTTGCGTTTGTAACCTTGCCCGAAATCTGATAATCATATATCAGCGCTGTATTGCTGTTCCCGTTTTTGGCCTTGGAATCGACACTGCCCAGGTCCGTAAAAACAGTACCGTCCGTGCTTTTCTGAATGATGAAACGGGCGCTATTTGACTCCATATCGGTACGCCAGGAAAGCAGGATACCGTTGCTATTATGTGTTACCCGGAAATAGTTCAATCCTGCAGGAAGCAATCCCGAAATAACTTTTACACTTACAGATTTGGAAGCTGAGTTCTGTTTATCGCTGGCAGTGAGCGTAAAGACATAGCTTCCCAATACCAGGCCCGTCACCGTAGTGGTCATTCTGTTGGAGGGATCGGTAATGATTGCTGCCGGTCCGCTGGTTTTTGTCCAGGTTGTATCCAGAACCTTATGCCCGGGATTTGCCTGTATTGCAGTTCCGGTAAGTGTAACCGAACTAGTGGGCAGAAAAACAACTGTATCGATAGCAGGTGAAGTGGTTGCCGTTACGGTTGGCTGGGCAATTCCGGAAAAAGATAAAAGAATTCCTAAAACTATCAATTGGATTTTCATGGCTTCCCTTTTTAATCATATAAGGGGAATCCACTAGAGTGCCAATTTCTATTTATTTGAAAATCAACTATATCTGGTAATGATTGTTTTGAACATTTCCCGTTT
>Ga0105240_10009191_pt1 | contig 14016 bp, 16 predicted proteins | sample KBSC54metaG_FD_80426 | JGI IMG/M metagenome (GOLD analysis project Ga0105240, IMG submission 80426) | Corn rhizosphere microbial communities from Kellogg Biological Station, Michigan, USA - KBS C5-4 metaG | ecosystem: Host-associated > Plants > Roots > Rhizosphere > Soil | place: Michigan, USA... | reverse complement strand
TGTGAAGCCGGAGACGGTCGCGCTGATCGAGGCGATGCTGGTGCGCGGGCTGACCCCCGTGATCCCGTCGCAGGGATCGGTGGGCGCGTCGGGCGATCTGGCGCCGCTGTCGCACATGGCGGCCGCGATGATCGGCGTCGGCGACATCATGGTCGGCGGCAAGCGCTGGCCCGCCGAGGAGGCGCTGCGCGAGGCGGGGCTGATGCCGCTGGAGCTGGGGCCGAAGGAAGGCCTCGCGCTCCTCAACGGCACGCAATTCTCCACCGCCAACGCGCTGGCCGGGCTGTTCGGCGCCGAGCGGCTGTTCCAGTCCGCTTTGGTGACGGGGGCGCTCTCCACCGAGGCGGCGAAGGGATCGGACACGCCGTTCGACCACCGCATCCACACGCTGCGTCGCCATCGCGGGCAGATCGAGACGGCGGACGCGCTGCGTACGCTGATGGCGGGCTCGGCGATCCGCGCCAGCCACCTCGTCGACGATATCCGCGTGCAGGACCCGTATTGCCTGCGCTGCCAGCCGCAGGTGATGGGCGCCGCGCTCGACGTGCTGCGCCAGGCGGCGGCGACGCTGGAGACCGAGGCCAACGGCGTCACCGACAACCCCCTGATCTTCCCGGAGGCGGACGAGGCGCTGTCTGGCGGCAATTTCCACGCCGAGCCGGTGGCCTTCGCCGCCGACATGATCGCGCTGGCCGTCTGCGAGATCGGCTCGATCGCCGAGCGGCGGATCGCGATGCTGGTCGATCCGGCGCTGTCCGGCCTGCCCGCTTTCCTGACGCCCAAGCCGGGACTGAACTCGGGCTTCATGATCCCGCAGGTGACGGCGGCGGCGCTCGTCTCCGAGAACAAGCAGCGCGCGACCCCGGCGAGCGTGGATTCGATCCCGACATCCGCCAATCAGGAGGATCATGTCTCGATGGCCGCGCACGGCGCGCGTCGCTTGCTCGACATGGTGGAGAATGCCTCGGCCGTGATCGGCATCGAGCTGCTGGCGGCGGTGCAGGGCTGCGACTTCCATGCGCCGCTGCTGTCCAGCGAGGCGCTGGAGGCGGCGCGCGCGCGGCTGCGCAAGGCGGTGCCGCATCTCGACGACGACCGCCATTTCCACCCGGACATGGAGGCGGCCAACGCGATCGTCCGCTCGGGCGCGCTGATCGAGGCGGCGGGGCTCGACCTGCCGGGGCTGGGGTGAGCGACTTCTTCGAAATCCATCGCGGCACCGCGCCTTTGGTCGTCGGTTTTCCCCACACCGGCACCGACCTCCCGCCCGAGCTGGAGAGCGCCTTCGCCTCCCCCTGGCTGGCGCGCAAGGATGCCGACTGGTGGATCGACCGGCTCTATGCCTTCGCCCGCGATCTGGGTGCGACCACCGTGCGCACCCGACTCTCCCGCAGCGTGATCGACTGCAACCGCGACCCTTCCGGCGCGTCGCTCTATCCGGGGCAGACCACCACCGGCCTGTGCCCGACCGAGACGTTCGACGGCGAGCCGCTCTATCCCGGCGCCGGCCCCGATCAGGCCGAGATCGATCGCCGCCGTGCCGCCTATTTCGATCCCTATCACGAGGCGCTCGCGACCGAGCTGATGCGGCTGCGCACGGAACATCGCACCATCGTCCTCTACGACGCGCATTCGATCCGCAGCCATGTGCCGCGCCTGTTCGACGGCGAGTTGCCGCAGTTCAACATTGGCACCAACAACGGTGAAACCTGCGACACGGCGCTCGCGCAGGCGATGCTTTCGGCGTGCTCCCGCGCAGGCGGGAGCCCAGACCCGGCGCGGGAAGCTGGGCCCCCGCCTGCGCGGGCGCACTCGGTTGTCCTCGACGGCCGCTTCCGGGGCGGCTGGACGACGCGCCATTACGGCCGCCCGGCGGACGGCATCCACGCGATCCAGATGGAGCTTTCGATGCGCGGCTACATGGCCGAGCCGGAGCATCCCGACCCCGACAACTGGCCGAGCCCGATCGATCCCGAACCCGCTGTCCTCCCCATCCTCAAGCAGGTGCTCGAAGCCTGCCTGTCCTTCGCCAAGGAGCGCGCATGAGCCGCATCGATAACAGCCGCGTCATCAAGTCCCCCACTGGCCCGGAATTGTCGGCGAAGAGCTGGCTGACCGAGGCGCCGATGCGGATGCTGATGAACAATCTCCACCCGGATGTCGCCGAGCGGCCCGAGGAATTGGTCGTCTATGGCGGCATCGGCCGCGCCGCGCGCGACTGGGAGAGCTTCGACGCCATCGTCGCGACGCTGAAGCGGCTGGAGGGCGACCAGACTTTGCTCGTACAGTCGGGCAAGCCGGTCGGCGTGTTCCGCACCCACGCCGACGCGCCCCGCGTGCTGATCGCCAACTCGAACCTGGTGCCGAAATGGGCGAACTGGGAGCATTTCAACGAGCTCGATAAGCGCGGCCTCGCCATGTACGGCCAGATGACCGCCGGATCGTGGATCTACATCGGCACGCAGGGCATCGTGCAGGGCACCTACGAGACCTTCGTAGAGATGGGCCGCCAGCATTACGGCGGCGATCTCTCCGGCAGATGGCTGCTGACGGCGGGCCTCGGCGGCATGGGCGGGGCGCAGCCGCTGGCGGCGGTGATGGCGGGGGCGTCGTGCCTCGCGATCGAATGCCAGCCGAGCCGCATCGAGATGCGCCTGCGCACCGGTTATCTCGACAAGTCGGCGACCACGATCGACGAGGCGCTGGCGATGATCGAGGCGGCGAAGGCCGAGGGCAAGCCGGCCTCGGTCGGCCTGCTCGGCAACGCGGCCGAAATCCTGCCCGAAATGTTCAAGCGTGGCATCCGGCCCGATCTGCTGACCGACCAGACTTCCGCGCACGATCCGGTCAACGGCTATCTCCCCGCCGGTTGGACGGTCGCCGAATGGATCGAGCGGCGCGAGCGCGAGCCGGACGCTGTGGCGAAGGCCGCCAAGGCCTCGATGGCCGTCCATGTGCGCTCGATGCTCGATTTCCAGAAGGCGGGCGTGCCGACCGTCGACTACGGCAACAACATCCGCCAGGTCGCCAAGGACGAGGGCGTGGCGAACGCCTTCGATTTCCCCGGCTTCGTGCCCGCCTACATCCGCCCGCTCTTCTGCCGTGGCATCGGGCCGTTCCGCTGGGCGGCGCTGTCGGGCGACCCCGAGGACATCTACAAGACCGACGCCAAGGTGAAGGAGTTGCTGCCCGACAACGCCCATCTCCACCGCTGGCTCGACATGGCGCGCGAGAAGATCCACTTCCAGGGCCTGCCCGCGCGCATCTGCTGGGTGGGGCTGGGGGACCGGCACCGGCTCGGCCTCGCCTTCAACGAGATGGTGGCCAAGGGCGAATTGAAGGCCCCGGTGGTGATCGGCCGCGACCATCTCGATTCCGGATCGGTCGCCTCGCCCAACCGAGAGACCGAGGCGATGAAGGACGGCACCGATGCCGTCTCCGACTGGCCGCTGCTGAATGCGCTGCTCAACACCGCGTCGGGCGCGACCTGGGTGTCGCTGCATCACGGCGGCGGCGTCGGCATGGGCTATTCGCAGCATGCCGGCATGGTGATCGTCGCCGACGGCACGCCCGAGGCGGCCAGGCGGCTGGAGCGGGTGCTGTGGAACGATCCCGCCACCGGCGTGATGCGCCACGCCGACGCCGGCTACGACATCGCGGTGGAGTGCGCGCGGGAGAAGGGGCTGGATCTGCCGGGTATTTTGTAAGCCGGATCACATCATCTTCATCCACCCGCGCTGAGCGAAGTCCAAGGAAATGCGCTACGGCTGCACTTCGACTTCGCTCAGTGCGAACGGAGATTATCGAGCATCCGATGCTTTGGTGGCGCTTTGAGTTTCCTTGGCGAGCGTCTCGCCCAGAGCCTGCTCGCTATTGTCGGCGTAGGTGCGGCAGGCGTTCGGATCGATGAAGGGGTTGGGATCGCGCTGCTTCTGCAATTGCGCGAACTTCACGTCGCCGCCGGACGGGCTGGGATGCGACGTGAGCAGGATGTCGCAGGGCAGCGCGCGGACGGTCGTGAAGGTCTTGCGGAAGGCCGTCAGCGCCTCCGCATGGGCCGGATCGGAATAGCGATAGTCACCCGCCGTCAGCGCGGTGAGGCTGGAGCCGAACACCACCGACAGGCAGCGTTTCTGCTCGCATGACTGCCACGTCCAGCTCATCGATCCGGGCGTGTGGCCGGGCGTCGCGTGCGCGGTCACCGTTACTCCGCCCAGCCTGATCGTCTCGCCGTCGCGGACGGTGCGCACCCGGGCGACCGGCGGATAGGGATCGAGCCACGCCATCTGCGGATCGTCGGGGTTGCTGTGCCCCTGCCGCAGCACGATGGCGGCGGGCGCGCTGGCGATCGCGGTCGCGCCGGTATCGCGCTCCAGCGCGGCGATCCCGCTGGCATGATCGAAATGCGGCTCGGTGCTGAGGATCCACTTCACGTCGCGCGGATCGAAGCCGAGCCGGCGGATGTTCGCCTCGACGTCGTGCACCGCTTGCGGCAGCGCGCCGTCGATCAGGATCAGCCCGGCGCCGGTCTTGATGAGGCCGACATTGAGCCCGCCGAAACCCACCAGATAGGTGTTGCCGTAGATCTGTGCCGGCGGCTGCGGGATCAGCCAGTCCTTCGCATGCTCCGGCTCGATCGGGCGGAGCAGCGGATCGTCGGCATTGGGGGCGGGGGCGGCCGCTGCGAGAAGGATGCCGGTCAGGCCGAGAAGGATGCGCATGCCTGTCTGGCTAGCCTAGCGGCGATGGGGTGGCCAGCGCCCTTCGGCGGACAGGGTACGGACTTCGGCGAAGGTCGGCACCGGTTGCGGCCAGCCGATCCGGACGAGGCGCGCGCGCAGGCGCTGGCGGGCGGCGTCCTCGGGCGGCGCGCTGGTCACCATCGGCGCGACAACCGACGAGCCGAGATTGGCGCCGCCATGATCGACCGCCCAGGGATCGGCGCCGCGATCGAGCAGCAGCTCGGCGATACGGAAATGCTCGGTGTCGAGCGCGATGTGGAGCGAACGGCGGCCGTTGCTCTCCTGGACGTTCGGATCGGCATGGAAATCGAGCAGCATCCGCACGCCGCCCGGCGAATTGAGCTCGATCGCGGTGCGCAGCGGGCCGGTCGGATGCCCCTTGGGATTGGGATGCGCGCCGCCCTTGAGCAGGCGGAAGGCCAGTTCGGGGTCGTCGGCGCGCAGCGCGAGATCGAGCGGCAGGCCGGGCTGCACCCCGTCGGGCGCGGCGCCGTGATCGAGCAGCAGCGAGACCAGAGCCGGATCGCAGCTTGCGATCGCCACCGTCAGCATGTCGTGATCGCGGCCGACCGCCAGCCGGGCGAGCGCCGGATCGGCATCGAGCAGCCGCTTGGCGCGCGCGCCGTGGCGATCGAGCAGGGCTTCCGCGAGGTCGCGCCCCGATCCGCCCAGCGACGGGCTGGCGAGCACCTCCGCGCGCGTCGGCAGCACCGTGTCGGCGGCGAAGCAGCGCGCCTCGGCAGGCTCGCAGGCGGCGATCGTCATGGCGAGCAAGCCAAGCTGCAGGAGGCGGGCATAGGGCACATGATCCATGGTCGCGACACGGCGCCGGGCGAGTCAATCGCTCAGTGGAGCGCGGCCGCGCCGGCCAGCACCCAGTCGATGCCGTGGCGGCTGATCGGGTTCAGCCCTTCGAACCAGTTGACGCCCTGCGGGCGGACGTCGGGCAGCTCATGGTGCGTGCCGTAGGCTGACGGCGCATCGAGGATCGCGCCGCCGGCCAGCCCGCCGATCGGCCCCGCGACGATATCGCCCAGCACGCCGCGGATCACCCTGTCGCCGCCGTTCTGCAGGCTGGTGAGGATTTCGTGCGGCACCGAATAGGCCTGCACCGCCGCCGTGCCGCGCCCGTTGGCGGTGGCGGCCGCCTTGGCCGAGGAGATGGTGCCGGGCGCAAGGCCGGCGGCGTTGAACGTGTCCGCCTCCCGGCCAGAAGCGATCGCCGCTTCGGAGGCGAGGCCGCCACCCAGCGAATGGCCGGTGAAGGTGACGTTCGCGTCGCTGCGCGCGATCGTCTTGCCGATTTCGAGCGCCTTCGAATAGCTCGCGGAGTTGAAGCCGGCGGCCTGCTCGAAATCGTTCTTCCAGTCCTCGCCGCTCTGCGATCCCCGGAAGGCGACGACGTAGCGCTCGCTGGCGCCCTCGCCGGTCGCATAGACGCGGGCACGGAAGCTCGATCCGGGCTGCTCCAGCATCTCGGACGACAGGCCCAGCTTATCCAGATCGGCGGCATCGGCGACGCGGAAGCCCGGCGGCGGTGTCGCGGTGTCGTGATAGACGTCGGCGGAGAGCAGGGCGTCCTGCTTGGCGCGCGCGACGAGATCGGTGTCGTTGGCCGGCGTCGGCGTCGTGGTCGTCGCGGGGGCGGAGGGCGCCGGGCCAGGCTGCGGCGAGGGGGAGCGCCAGTCGGCCTGATACGCGGCCGAGCCGGTTCCAGATGCGGCGGGCGTCGGCGCGGCCGAGGGTGTCGCCGCCTGGGTGCGAACGGTGCCGGTGACTGCAGCCTGGAACATGGGCCTACTCCGCCTGTTTGGCCGAAGACTGCGCCGGTCGGGGAGAGCGGACCATAATCGGAAAGACTAGCGCGCCGGGGTGCCCGCCGGTCTAGCGGAGGGATCCATGATAGAGGTGGTGCTGATGGCGACGACCGTGGCGGCCGGCCCCGTGACCGACACGGCGACCCGCGCCGCGATCCTGGACGCGGCGCGCGCGCCGGTGACGGAGGCGCTGAGGAAGCCGGTCAAGTTCAAGGTGAGCCACCTGAAGCGGTCCGGCGCGTGGGCGTTCCTGATGGCCGAGATGGTGGAGCAGTCCGGCGCCCCGCTCGATTACAGCACCACGCCGATGGCCGCGCCCGCCGCGCAGGGCTACATGTCGCGCAACTACATGGCGCTGCTCCGCCAGCAGGACGGCCGTTGGACGATCGTGGACAAGGCGATCGGGCCGAGCGACGTTCCCTGGCGGCCGTGGGCCAGGCGGCATGGCGCGCCGCCGGACATCTTCCCCGCTCAGTAGGAGCCGTGCTCCTCGGTGGGATACCACCAGGCGAAGCGGCTGGAGAGGTCCGTCGTCGAGAAGACGATATTGCCGCGATTGCGCTCGTAGCCCATCGCCGGCTTGCCGTTGAGCGTGCCCGACCACCAGCCGGTCTGCGGCTTGCCGATGAAGATCGTGGGCCGGCCGTCTCCCGTGAACATCATCCTGTGTGAGCCGTCGGGCTGGACGGTGTCGGCGTAGGTGCAGGGCTTCGCCGGCCCGTCGTCGCGCGAGCAGCGGACCTGCTCGACGGCCATCGCGGGAAAGGCGACCAGCGCCGCAACGGGGAAAGCGAGGAGTTTCATGGGGCCTCGAACGGATATGATCCCATCCACGTTCCCCACCCCCGCTCGTCCCGGGGCGCAGTCGAAGGACATGCCCGCGGCTGCGCTTCGACGTCGCCCGGCGTGAACGGATGTGGGGCGAAGATCCGCCCTAGTGTTGGGCGTAGATGTCCGCCGCGCGGTTGCCGCGCGCCACGGATTGCCCCGCCGTATCCGCAGGCCGCTCGTAGAGGCGGGTGACGATCTGCCCGGCCTCGCGGGCATCGTTGGTCTGCTTGAGCGCGTTGCCGGCGCCGGCCTCGGTGGTGGTCAGCTCGTGCTGCACGAAGCGGAGCTGCTCGGCGAAGGACGAGCCGTGGATGTCGTGGCCCGACCAGCGCTGGAATTCGGCCTGGCGCGGCCCCTCCCATTGCGCGATGCCGTAGCCCGGCCCGCCGCCATTCTGCGGGATGCTGCGCAGGCCGCTCTCGGCATCGAGATTGGCGACGATCCCGGCGGCCTGTGCCTTGGTCCAGCCCTGGCCCTCGAAATACTGCATCGCCTGGTCGATGCGCTGCGATTCGCTGCCGTCGCCGGACGGGGCGGCGGTAGTGCCGCTCGGCTTGGGCGCCGCGCTGGCCGGGGCGCGCAGGATCAGGCCGCCATGGCTCTGCGCGTAGCTCAGCGAATTGGTGCTGACCTTCTGCGTGCCGTCTGCATTGATGTTGTTCGATCCGATCATCTGCCCGGGGCCGGAGACGATCTCGGTGTGCGAGATGCCGCCGCCCTGCATGATCACCACGTCGCCCGCCTTCGCCTCGGACGCCGGCACCGCCGTCCAGCCGCGCGACTGCAGCGTATCCTTGAGCTGCTCGACCGAGTCGGTGTGGAGGTTGGACGGCAACTCGCCCGACTGGACGAGCACCGCCGACACGAAGTTGGCGCAGCATTCGGTCGACGGGCAATTGGGGTCCATCGGCAGATTGTCGTTGCTGTTGGTCTTCAGCGACGAGGCGTTCTGGCCGAGATAGGAGCGCGCGATGTCCGCCACGCTGCCGTCGCCCGCGCCCGGCGTGCCGCCGACTCCCCCCACGCCGCCGGTCGATCCCGATCCACTCGGGATCGTGATGTGCTGGCCGGGAAGGATGAGGTCGGGGTTGGCGATCTGCGGGTTGGCCGCCTCGAGCGCGGAGAGCGAGACGCCGTGCGCCTTGGCGATGTTCCAGAGGCAATCGCCCGACTGGACGGTGTAGCTGCTGGTGCTGCTCCCGCTGCTGCCGACCGCCGTGTTGCCCTGAACCGAGGATACCGACATGGCTGACTCCCTCCTCCGAGATATGGAGCGGAGAGTAGGCCCTGGGTTCGGGGAGGTCGCTAATCGGATCGCTTAGGGGAGAGGAACGGTGATTTTGGTCGATCGCGATCAAAGCGCCGAACGTCGCCCGACATAATAGCGCATCTCGGCGCCGAACTGGCGGGCCGCCGCGACCACGCCGGCATCGACGCCGGGCGTCTGCGAGACGGTTTCCAGTGCGGCGAAGGAGGCGTCGCCGTAGCGCTTGCTGGCGAACAGCGGGGTGGCGGCCTGCGGCACGATCTTGTCGGCGCCCGGCCAGGTCGAGAAGCAGGCGAGGCCGGTGACGAGGCGGCGCAGGTCGCCGGGCGCGATCGCCACCTTTTTGAGCTCGCTGGTGTGGCGGAACTGATCGGGGAAGGTGCGGTCGAACTCGGCGAGCATCGCATCCTGCCCGACCGCGCCGGCCTGATCGTAGCTGCGGCAGGTGGTGTCGGCGGCGGCCGCCTGCGGGGGCGGCGCGTCGAGCGGGCGCATCTGGCTGCCGATATAGCCGTAGCGGATCGCTGGGCCACCGGCGATGTCGGCGTCCATCGCGACGATGAGCCGGCCGCCCGTCACCCGCGCCGTCGCCAGCGCGCAGGTGCCGAAGGGTGAGGTGATCAAGGGGGTGCCGCCGCGCGACGGCGCCACCACGACGTAGCGCGAGGGGCAACTCGCCCCGCCGCTGCCGCGCACGAGGAACAGGGTGTCGCGGCCGATCTGGTAGCGGCCGATGATCGAGAGCGTGTCGACCAGCTCGCCGCCGAACGGGCGGGGCAGGATGGTGGGCCCATATTGCAGCGCCGGCTCGTTGCCCTGCGGCACGACGGCGAGCGTCGGGCGGAGCGGCTGGCTTGCGCGCGGGGAGCGCGCCCCGGCGGCGGTGACGGCAAGGGTAGCGGCGGCGAGCAGGATCAGGTTACGGACAGGCATCGTCTTCCCCCTCAGATGGCGATGGCTATCACGCTTCGGGGGCGGAACGGTTCCCGCGCACGAAGGCGGCCGCGCGATTATCGGCATCCGATCGCACGTCCGGCCTCGGCGTGACGCCCCGCGCGTGTGAATCGGTGGTGTGAATGCCGAGATGGGTAACCCCGGCGGAGCGCGCCGACGGCGTCACGTCGCGGGGCGCGGAGGCCTGGGCGGCGCCCAGCACGCGCTCGTTGGGCTGGCCCAGCCGCGCCTCGACATGGGCGATCGTCTGGGTGACCGGCACGGTGAAGCTGCTGGTGCCGGAGGGCAGCGCGTTGGGCTGATCCTCGCGGAACTTGCCGAGCGCGCCGGCATCGGCGACGAGGCGATCGAGCGAAGAGCTCTGGCGCGTCAGCCGCTCCAGCGCCGAGCCGCCGCTATCCTGCGCCATCGGATCGGAAACGTCGGTGACGTTCCGGGCGACGCTTCGGCCGATCGGCTCGATCGCCATCAGCCGCCGTTCTGGTCGGCCAGCGTCGCGGTGGCCTGCTCGATGCGGACCGTGACCCCGTCGATCCCGTCTTCGCTGTCGCCGGTGAGCGCGCTCTCCAGCGCGTCGCGCAGTCCGGCGGTCTGCCGGTCGGGCGAGGCGCCGGAGAGGCCGGCGGTCTGGACGACGGCGGCACGGGTGAAATCCGCCAGCGCGCGATGCAGCGCACCCTCCTGCGCCGGGGTGCCGCCCATGCGCGATGCGATGTCGCTGCTCATGCCGCGCAGGTCGTAGATGTCGCCGCGCTGGGCGAGCTTGCCCGCGTCAGGCTCGAAATCGCTGCCGGCTCCGGCCGCCGACGTCCAGGCGGCGGCGCCTGAATCAGCCGAGCGCGCGCTGGCCGAGGACCAGGAGAGCACGCGATGACCGAGTTCGCCGATCGCGGCCCGCGTTTCCTGCTTCACCTGCTGGGCGCCAGGCGTGTCCTGCTGGCCGGTCGGCAGGATCGAGGAAAGTCGTGAGACGCCAATCATGTCATCTGTCCAGTTGCGCGGCCGCCATGGCCATCATCGGCTCCCCATATCGCGCGTCCGGAGCGCGACCGCCATCATCGGAACGACTACCCGCGCGTCGGGAACGCATGGGCTGGCGCCCTTGCGCGATCCAGCCGTCGCGGGCGAGGCGCATGATGCGGACGGGCCTGCCGAACAACATGCCCTCGCGCGGGTCCGCGAAGCCCAGCCGGGCGAGCGAGGCGGGGGCGCTGCGATGGTCGGGATGGAAGGCGCTGACCAGCCGATCGCGGCCCAGCGTGCCGAACGCATGGTCGATCAGTCCGGCCGCCGCCTCGATCGCGAGGCCGCCGCGCCAGGCATCGGGGCGCAGCTTGCCGCCGAGTTCCAGCACATTCGCATCGTCCTCGAATGGCGTGAGCGAGAAGAGGCCGATCAGCTCGCCCGAACCGAGATGGTGGACCGCGAAGGTGCCGTAGCCCAGCGCCGCCATCGGCGCGTTCCAGCGCAGGAACAGGTCTGCCTTGTCCGGCGTGTCGGGTATGCCGTCGACCAGTTGGGCGGCAACGCGCGAGTCGGCGTGAAGCGCGGCGATCGCGTTCCTGTGCTCCGCCGCGATCGGGCGAAGCAGCAGGCGTTTCGTGCGGAGGGCCGCCGTCATCCCGCCCCGTGCAGGCCGCTCGCATCGAGCGCCGTGCGGCGCAGATCGATGCCGTAGACCTGCTGGAACTGCCGGGCGATGCCGTCGGCATAGGGGCGGGCATCGCCCTCCTTCATCGAACTCTGCCAGCCGGGATGGGCGCTTCGGCAGCGGCTCATTTGGGCGCGAATCCGTCCGGGGTGAGTTGCGTGGCGTCGAGGTCGATACCCTCGCGCGCGAGGCTGGTGGCCACGTTGTGCCGGTATTGCGCGGCCGCGTCGGCGGGCCATTTGCCCGCGCCGATCGCACGCCAGCTGGTGTTGACCAGCACGAAATCGAGCTGCGCCTCGCTGCCGATCTGGCTGCGATAGGCGGCCGAAGCCATCCTCGGATCACGCGCCAGCGCCTCGGCGATGGAGTCGCGCACGTTGCGCACACCCTGCGGCGACGGCGACTGCGCACCCGTCACGACCATCGTGCGCATGATCAGATGCGCGGCCATCGCGTCGGCGACGTCGTGATTGTTGAGGCCGAAGGGCCCGACGAGCTGGCCGAAAATGGCGGGAACATTCTTGCCGGCAAGCGCCGTGCGCAACTGCCCGCCCGCCGTGGGATCCTGCCGGGAAACCCGCGCGACATAGGCGTTCACCGTTTCGGCGCCATTTCCGGGCGCGAACGCGAGCGGCGCGGATCGGGGGGCCATCTGCGGGGCGCGGCTCGCTCGCTGCGCCTCGGCCCGCATGCGGGCATTCCTGGCCTGGAAGGCCAATGGCTGGCCCAACTGGACGACGTTCATCATGCCTGACGAATAGGCGCCCATCGCATTGTACACGGGCTGGATCGGGGCTTGGGCGGCAGCCGCCCCTCCGATAAACGCGCTCACCCCGCACAACACGCGAATGGCGATCCTGCCCAATTCTCTTCTCCCAAAAAAGGAGAGAGGCCGGGTTGCCCCGGCCTCCCCCGACGAAAGACAGTTTAGCTCTTGCGGGCCGCAGAGGACAAGCCCTGGCCAAGCGAGTTGAGGACCGTGTTCATCGCCTGCGTGATGAGGCCGAATTCCTGGCCGGCCGCATTCATCTTGCCGGTGAGGCTCGACATCTGGCTCTGGTCGCTGTTGCCGACATTGCTGATCTGATCGGCAAGATCCGACATCTTCTGCATCTGGTTGTCGGCGGCCTGGCCCAGCGCGATGGCGATCTTCTCGAGGATGCCCTCGCCCTTCTCGCCCTTCGCGGGCTTGTGGCCCTCGACGAAGCTCTGGATGAGCTGGTTGAGCTCGCTCTGGAGCGAACCCTGGTCGGTGCTGGAAAGCCCGGCCTGGTCGCCGAAAGCGGAGACCGCCCCACCCAGCGAGATGCCGCTGCCGCCGACGAGATCCTGCGCCATGCCGATCGCGCTCTGCGGAAGGCCCATCGACTGGCCGAGCTGACCGATGATCTGCTGGCCGACCGACTGCAGCACCTGCTGCGCCGCGGCCTCGAGAAGCATGCTGGTCCCGCCGGTGCTCACCGCGAGCGAGGCCTGGACCGCGAGATTGATCGGATTGAAACCACCGGACATCGCAATTCTCCTTCGTTTCGATCGGTTCGAAGCCACCCTCACGGTGGCCGTGTCGAACCGACTGGCTGGCTCGACGGGATCGTTATGGCATTCGACCTTCGTCGAGGCTCTGCACGTTCCGATTAGCCTCCCTAGTCGTTTCGATTACTCGGACGGGTAGAAGAGCAGGCCGGCGAGCGCCGCCAGCTCCCGCATCCCATCCAGCTCCAGCTTGCGCGCCACGTTGGAGAGGTGGACGCGCACGGTGTTCTCCGAAATCAGCAGCAACGTCGCGATGTCGCCGTTGGAGCGGCCCCAGCCGAGGAAGCGGATGCAGGTCAGCTCCATCGGGGTCAGCCTGAGCAGCGACTCGCGGTGGCGCTTGGGCACGCGCGCCGCCTCGACGATATGCTCGCCCAGGCTGACGGGGGCCGCGGCGCCGGGCAGCGCATCGGCCTTGCGCAGCAGCTCGGCGATCGCGGCGAGGCGCTCGTCCTCGCTGAGCGGTTCCGGGACGGGTTGCGCCATCATCGGCCGACCCCCTTGAGGATCGCCTCGATCAGCTGCGAACGGCTGGTCACGTCGCGCGCGATGGCGTCGACGTAGGAGCCGACCAGCAGGAACAGCACCGCCGTCGCCGCGAACGCCTTGATCGACAGCGACAGGCTGAATACGTTGAGCTGCTGGGCGAAGCGGTTCATCAGGCCGAGCCCGCAATCGATCAGGAACAGCACGGTCAGCACCGGCGCGGCGAAGAGCGTGGCGAGCACCATCATGCGCCCGAACTCGCCCTCGAACAACGTCAGTCCGCGCGGATCGAGCCGAGGCATGGGCGACGCGATCGGCCACAGCGCGTAGCTTTCCATCAGCACCTTCACCAGCAGCGACAGCCCGCCCGAGAAGATGAAGACGATGTTGGCGAGCCGGCTGAGGAAGGCGCCGTTGAGAGAGGTCTGGTTGCCGGTCAGCGGATCGGTGACCTGGCCGATCGTGGCGCCGACCTTGAGGTCGATGATCTGCCCCGCCGATTCGAGCGCCCACAGCACCGATCCGAAGAAGAAGCCGATCACCAGCCCGCAAAACGCTTCCTTGGCGAAGATCGCGATCCAGCCGGCAGGCGCGATCAGGGCGGTGGAGAGCGGCGGCTGGAGCGCGAGCGAGATCAGGCCGAGCGCGATGAAGATCGAGTTGCGCACCATCGCCGGCACCGTGTCCGATCCGAACAGCGGCAGCATCACGAAGGCGGTCGCGATCCGCGCGGTC
>Ga0105240_10009188_pt1 | contig 14019 bp, 11 predicted proteins | sample KBSC54metaG_FD_80426 | JGI IMG/M metagenome (GOLD analysis project Ga0105240, IMG submission 80426) | Corn rhizosphere microbial communities from Kellogg Biological Station, Michigan, USA - KBS C5-4 metaG | ecosystem: Host-associated > Plants > Roots > Rhizosphere > Soil | place: Michigan, USA... | reverse complement strand
GTCGTGCCGCGAGCCGGCCAATAAAGTTGGGGCTTTTGGGTGTCTGCGTGAGACCTCGATCGACTTACGCAAGTTGGAGGGAGCAGCAGCCTTTAGGCTGCTGAATGCTGCGCCAATGATCGAGACGGCTTTAGCCACGGGATTCTGTTCGCGATGTCTATGGAACTCCTGAGTTCCCACGCACACTCTTTATCCCTTGCCTGAGAACTTCGATCGCTCGTCCCTTCCAAAAAAACCGATCCGCCCAAACTTCATCGCGCGCCTATCCTGTCGCTATACGCGATCTTGAGTCCTCGCCTCATCACGTTCACCCCTTTCCAATCCGGCCAGTGCGAAGCCGTGACATAGAAAAGCCATGGGTGGCCGTTGCCAGTCGCGGGATCATCACCTTCTCCGATCAGCGTCGGATATAAAACACTCTTGCCCCGGCTCGTGATCGTTGCGGAAGCGATCGGCCCCGACCACGACAGAAGCGTAGAACCGTGCTGGAATTCGATCGCGCTGTTATCCGTCGAATAGGCGATCAAATATTGCTGTGCGCTCTCGTCGAAGATGGCAGATGGGAAGTTGCCGGCCGCTGCGATTACAGGAGTGTAGTGGCCCGAGTTGACAGCATCATTGGGATCGCCGCCGGTGCCCGGTTCAGTGAAGCCGCCTTGGTAGAACTTCTTGAACAGAGTCGGGAATGTAGCGCTCTTACCATCGAATGCGTTCGCGATCACCGCAGCCAGTGGCGCGCGGGCCACTGCAAGACACGCATCGCTGCTGCAGGAACCACTCGCTGCAGCAGACGGATCGAAGTCCGTGTAGAAGACGTAGAGATATGTGCTCGCAGTGTCTGCTGAAGCAAGGTTCGCGATGTGCCGTCCCTCGCCATCGGCGATCAGCAGCGTTCCGCCTCCCACGTCGAAGTTCTCGTTGGCGTTGATAACAGTGGATCGCGTCACGAACGGCTGCACGATCTCTCCAAGCTTTGCGAAGCTCGCTCCGCCATCATTCGACAAAGCGAGGCCGAGCGACGAGTAGAAACACTTGCCGAGCCCGCTGCATCTGCCGCCCTGCCACTCGCCGTGGTAGATGTGCAGAAGCCCCGCCGCTCCGCTCGCACTGTGCACTGCGAGAACTGGTCCGCCCTCCGCATAGTCACGATCGAACGTGTAGCCATTAGGATCTGCGCCCTGTCGCGAAGACAGCGCAGCCGAGCAGCCATGGATTGCCCGAAAGCTCGCGAGAGAGCCGCCGAAGCGATAGGTTCCACCAGTCGACGGAGTTCCTTTGCACGACGCTGAACTCGCGGCCGGCATGAAGAACGTATAGGCTTCGCCCTCTTTCACGACTCCGATCGTCCCATCAGGTGGCCCGAATTGAAATTGGAGGGAGCCGCGCTGAGCGGTCGTGAGAACGATACTTTCCGAAATCTTGTTGATCGTGAAAACACCCGATTGCTCCGTCGCCGGCCCCTTACTCGCTACACAGCAGACGAGCAGCAGCATCGTTGCAGAGACTCGCATAAAATTCCGTCCTCGTAGCGAGTTACGACGCGCTGAGTTTTCACACGGAGCCGTCCCGCCGCTCAAGCAATTCATATGCATTTGTAGATCAGCTTTGCAGTCTATTTCGATGAAATCTGTATGCTCGGAGCAGAGATGAGAAAGTGATTGCGAAGAATGTGAAGCGTTTTTGCGTCTCTAGCGAATCGCGTCTCCCGTAAGTCCAATCATTAGATATCTGTGCGGCTAAGTCCAATGCTGGGATAAGTTTGCAGCGTACGACTGCTGTAACTAGCTGAAAACGGGATCTTTCTGCACACAGACCGTAAAAAAAAATTTATGCGAGCACACCATTCAATCGAAATTACCTACAAAATCCCTTGTTGAAAAACTCGCAATTATGAGTCTTTTTGAAGAACTACCCAGCTTACTTAGAATTCAGCGCCGGTCCGCTTTGTAATCGGCGCACAACTTGAAGATTGTTGAACCTTTCATTTTCGAGGTCCGCTTTGTAACACGGGCACGGCTTCAGCCGGGCCAAAAACCTACGAATAAGAAATGGGCTCTAGCCCCTGCTGTCCTCAACGCGGTCCAACGGATCGCGTCTCACTCTTACTTCGCAAGCTCTTGAGCAGTGCCGAAAAGAATTGCCATGTCGCACCTCTCAAAAACGTGCGACCTACGATTCCACATCCAGATAGAGCCTGTAGTGTTCATCCTGTATCGCCGTGAACGGCCGCATCGTGATGACGCCTGAAGCCGTCTTCGCCTGCCACTCCGTCGAGCTCGCCGAAACCTGCGCAACCGAAGCGAGTTCCTCCGCACGCACAGTTGCCGGGATCTGGCCGGTGGCGAAGAGAGCCAGCGGTCCATGCACCGCCGCCATCAGTTTTGGATGCTGAGGGTCGACAGCCTCGAGACGCGTAGGCATGTCGAACTCAACCTCGATGCGGTCGCCCTTCTTCCACGTGCGATGAATGCGCGCGAACTGGCCCGGGTAGGGAGTGCTTTCGCCCTTTCTGCCGTTCACTGCCACTGACGTCTTCGGCCCGGCCCACTGTGGGATGCGAATGTAGACGCTGAACGATTCGGACTTGTCCGAACTCACTTCAATCTGCGTCGTCGGCCGATGCGGATACTCCGTCTGCTGCGTCAGCACGACGCGATGGCTGCCTCGGTTCCAAGTCGTGCGCGAAGGCACGAACAGGTTCACATACACGCCCTGTTCGTCGTGGAAGTAGGAACTGATCCCGTAGTCGGCGGTGATCTGCGAGAAAGTGCCCGTGCAGCAGTGCCACTTGTACGGGTGGTAGAACTTCGAGCCGTCGTTGTTGTAGTCAGAGTAGTAGAAGCCGTGCCCATCTTCCTTGATCGGCTTCGCGCCAAGAATGCAGTTATAGAACACGCGCTCCATGCTGTCGCCATAGCGGCTATCTTTCGTGGCGCGCAGCAGGTAGCGCGTTATTTTGAAGTGAGCGTACGAACCGCATGGAGTCTCGAAGCTCGAGTGCGTCTTCATGACGCTCGCACCAACGTCGCCGCTGCCCGGCTTCCGGAACTCCTCGTCAGGACCCCAGCCGCCAGTAGCAAAGCTCTGCGCCCTGACGTAGTCGAACCCATTGCGCGCTGCACGCAGGTACTTGTCGTTGCCGAGAACAAAGTAGGCCTGCATCGCGCTGCTCATCGCGTTGACGTGACTGTAAGCATGCTTGCCGGGAAGCACATTTTCACCGGCCGCCAGTGGATCCCAGTACCAGTTGTCCGCGAGAAAGTGGACCGCAAGATCGCGATACCGGTCGCCGGCTCCCCGCTGCCACGCAAGAAACGCATTCTCGGGAAGCGTATACGGTTCATCCCAGCAGAAGGAGTCATCGCGATGCGGGCGCGCGTACTGCTCGGCCCGCGAAATGCCGCCGGGCGGCAAATGGCTCTCTACCGATGCGAGCGTCTTGTCCAGAACTTTGAAGGCCTGCGGATCGTCCGCAAACTCATGAGCGTCGATCACGCCAATCGTGATCTTGTCGTAGGTATAAGCGGGAAACCGGTTGTCGTCCCAGAAGTGTGGCGAGATGGCTTCACCAAGCCCGCTCACCAGCCGATGCACCTTCTCCTGCGTTGCCTTGTCGCCAGTCGCCGCATAGTCGCGCGCGAGGCCGGAGAGATACTGGCCGAAGCTGTGGCAGGGCGCGAAGCCGTTGTTGCCCGGCTTGTCGAGATCGCTCAGGGGAGCCCAGCTGTACCAGCCGCCCATGTCGTCACCTGGAGCGGGTAGTCCCGCCCGCTGCCGGAATGGCTTCAGCAGCGAGTCCTCATCGAGTGACCGGTAGAACTGGTGATTGCGATCGAACTGCTCGCGCGCAGGACCGTCGAGCAACTGCACGTCGCCATAGCCGAACTGGCTCAGCGGCGGTGTGAAGCCAAGCTTCTGTGAGAATGCCGAGCGTGAGCGCGTAAGCAAGGCTCCCGCGAGCACAGCAGAGTTCTTGAGAAACGTACGGCGCGAAGACCTGCGGATCAGCATCGCATGCACTCCCCGCGAGGATTCTATCGCGCCACATCCGTCGCGCGTTCTCCGCCGAACTAGCGCATTGGTCTCGTTAGCTTAGCTGGCTTACCTTCACCGCCAGCTTTTCGAACTGCAGGGTTCCCAATCCTCGATTGGCGGCGAGCTGCAGGTAAGGCAGGTGTTCGGGATCGAGGTTCCAGTACGCCTTGGCAACATACGCGTCCAGCGCAACAGGATCAGTCCCCGCGACGACGGTCTTCTTCAAGGCAACATCTTCGAGGTCTCCTCCGGTCGGGCCATTGCGCAGGAGGACGCGATAGCAGTCCATTATCGTAAGGGTGGGGAGCATGAATCCAGCAAGGTCGACCAGGCTCTGATGAATCTGCTGATGAAGACGGCTGCGCTGGCCCCCGAGGATCCCATACCAGTTCTTCATACCCAGCGTGACGCCGCAAAGCCCATGATGCTTCGCGATCGGCAAGTTCAGGATCTTGTCCGCTTCGAGGAACGGCGTGAACACGGGCCACGTCTTCAGCATCACTCCGCCGAGATCGACGTCGCGAAACAGGTCGGGATCAGGCAGGATGACCTCAGCTCCGGCTGATCTGGCCGCGGCCTCGATTCCGGAACGATGGAAGCAGCGCCGGGCCTCGTTGCAGCTCACGTCAGTAACGATGACGCGCTTTGCGCCGGCATCGCGACACTGGCGAACGACTTCCGCGACGAATTCGGGGTTAGTGTTCGCGGCCTGCTCGGGCGTGCGGTCCCAGGCGATATTCGGCTTGATGACGACTACATCCTGCGGTCGCACGAAACGGCTCATCCCGCCAAGGTCTTCGAGAACCTTCTGAGCGAGCGCGCGAGGTTCACCCTGCCGGGCTTCACGGCTCGTGGCCGGGAACTGACATACTGCAAGGCTTGGCCAGTCCGATGCTGACGCGATCCTATGATCTTTACGGACCTGTTCCGCCGAAGACCCGACGGGCCGTTTGCTGCGGCTGTTGAGCCAGAAACCGGCGCCGGTCGCGGCTGCTGCAACACCGCCGACTCGCAGGATCTGCAGCATGGCTTCGCGGCGCGACAGCGATTCTGGATTTGCGGCGATATCCGGTTTCGATCGATCCGGCATGATGTACTCCGCTTAGACCTCGACCAGCTTTATACGCTGAAGGTCGTTAACGCCCAGGTCGTAATTCGAGTCTCCTGCCGTGGCGATATACCGCGGCGCACGGCCAGCAGCCTCGAGTGTCTTGAGGCCCATCTCGACGCGCTTCTTGTCGAGAATGCCCCACGCAATCTGGTCGATGGCAACGCGATCTTCACCGACGATGAGCGCATTCGGCTGCCATAGATGCTCGGGCCTGAAGCCGGGTCCGCCCTCGTAGACCGATGTCATCGCATCGCCAATGGTGAGTCTGACCTTTTGCCGAATCACCGGGAATGAGTTGAGATCAGCAATGCCGGGGTTGCATCCGCCGCCGTGGAGATCCTGGGGACGTTCGACAACGCCGTACATGTTCTTCATCGCGAACGTCACGCCCGACATGCTGTGGTCTTTAAGAATCGGCAGGTTGATGACCATGGCGCATTCGCGGGTGAGGATCTTCGAGAATCTGACGTGCGAAATCCCCCACGTCTCAATAGCGTCCTCGAACCCGGAGACATCGGATCCGAAGCAGCGGACTTGATCTGGACTGGTGTTGATCGTCAGTCCGCATGCCTGCAAGTCGCGAGCATTGCGATCCCAGATGAGGATGTTGCCCGGCTTGACTCCGGCTTGCTGAAGGCGCTCGGCGATCGCCATGGCAAGCACGGCATGCGTGGAGATTCCTTTACCGCCAAGTCCATTGGTCTTCAGGCCGATGACTTTGCCGGTCGCGCCGCCATCGCTGATGATTTGCCGCCATGCATCGATGGGCCGCTTGTGCCCAGTGTGGGTCGCGATTGCGCGGTCGAGTAGCGCGGCTACTCGCACTTCATTGAGCTTCCCGTCGGCGCCGTGAAGAGCGGGATCGCGTGCGATGACCACCTTGGATTTGGCTTCGGTACGAACATCCTGAGTGTGCTTCAATCCCAGACTGCTTTGCGCGCCGAGAACAAGCGCACCTGTGGCCGCATCCTTCATAAATTCACGCCGAGTCGTCATTGATCTATCTCTCTTCCGGATTTCTGAGTTGTTCACAAGTTGGCTTCGACGCCATGCGCGAGAGCGAGAAGCGCCTGCGGAGTGGCGGCGTCTGACTGGTAGGCGACGATGCGGACCAGGTGCGGGCCCTTCCGAAACGTCAGGCTCTGGGTGGACTGCAGACCTTGCTCGCCAACGTTGATGGTCTTTGCATCCTTTGTCTGGCCGCGTTCGAGAATGGTCTGCGCTCCATCCGGACCGCTCATGGTGTAAACGTCGACAACGGCTTCAAGCTGCCCCTTGTACTTGTAGTCGGAGGTCGAGGTGGAGACCACGCCGGCCTGAATGTACTGTTCGGAATCGCCGTCGATGTACTGCCAGAGATCCTTCGGCTCGAAGGTGCGAGTCTCACTCGATTTCTCCCAGCCCGTGACTGCGGCGGAAGGCGGAAAAGGAGTTGCGCTCTTCTTTCTGCAGCCGGTGATTGCGGCTGTTGCGAAACTGGCAACGATCAGGACAACGAGTAATGCGCGCTTGAGCTGTATCTTCATGCGTTTGCTTAAGTCCTCTTGAGCAAGATCTGGCTGCTGGGTGAACGGCTCTCGCCGATGCTGGTGACGTAGACTGCGGGCCTGTCCTGGAGCGGGCAGGCATATTCGCATGCGCCACAGCCGACGCATCGGCTGGGGTCAACACGAGGCTGCTTCAAGGATTTGGTGTTTCCGGAAGAGTCAATGACCTGAGCTTCCTGGACGTAGATCGCCTTGGGGCTGACAGGGCACCATTCTTCGCAGACAATGCATTCTGTCGCGAGCGCCCAGGGCAGACAGCGGCCGCGATCGTAAAACGCAGTTCCGAGCCTGACTGGCTGGCTCTTCTGCGTTGCGCCTCCTGCAACCCAGCCCTTCTCTTTCGGCGTGATCTGCCATATCGCTCCGGTTGGGCACACTTCGGAGCACAGAACGCAGCTGGGTTCGCAGTACCCGATCTTTGGAACCAGGGTTGGCGTCCAAAGACCTTCGAGACCGGCTTCGGTCAGCGTAGGGTGCAGCGAGTTGTTCGGGCACGCCTTCATGCACTCGCCGCAGCGGATGCAGCGCGAGAGGAAGTCTGTCTCGTCGACTGAGCCGGGCGGCCGGAGAAGGCGCTCATCGCGGCTCTTCGCAAGACCGGTGTTGGCGCGGAGGACTGGTACGGAGGCTACTCCGGCCGCGAGGCCGGTAAGAGTGCGGCGTCGGCCGAGGTCAGGCGACGCGATCTCGTGCTCGTTGTGAAAGAAGCGGAATTCAAGGCTCTCGTGAGGGCAGCTTCCGACGCAGTTCATGCACATCAGGCACTCGGACTTGCGCCAGGGAACTCCGCCGATGGGGTCGTCGCCGCCCTGGCAATCGAGCAGGCAGCGATTGCACTTATCGCAACTGGAGGCGTCTTTGTGCAGGCCGAGAATCGACCAGCGGGAGACTGCGCCGAGCAGCGCTCCGAGCGGGCAAAGGGAACGGCACCAGAAGCGGGTAACACGCATGCTGGCCCAGAGAATCAGGATGAAGAGGACGCCGAGTACGATGGCCTGATTAAAGTGAGCCTGGCGGAGGTCGAGAACCGTGCGCTGCAGGGCGGTGTTCGCGTAGGTGCCGAACATCTTGATCGCGTGGATGTGGCTATGCTCCAGCGGGAGCAGCAAAGCGCGAGTACCGAGGTTAATGGCAGGAAGGAGCGCGAGGCCGATGGATCGTACGAGCAGACTGAAGGGATCGAGAGTGCCGATCACCATTGAGCCGAAGCACGCGGCTATCAGGCCGCCGATCAGCACGACGTATTTGATTGTTTGCCAGCGCTTGTAGCGGTTGGATTCGATGCGCTGCTTGCCGCGCTTTGCTTCAGATCTAAGGCTTCCCACAAGGTGTTGCAGCGTGCCCATGGGGCAGATCCATCCGCAGAAGAAGCGGCCGAGCAACAGTGTGGGCAGCAGGATGATCAGGCTTAAGATCAGGCCGCGGTAGAGGGCATGCGTGGCGAGAGCGTTGGTAATAGCGACCAAGGGATCGAGGATGAAGAACATGCGCACTGGGCCGCGCATGTGGATGTCGGATGAGCCCGAAGAAGACGGGCGCATTGAGGTGAGGATCAGAAGGGCAAGGAACAGCAGCAGAAAAAAGATCTGCGAGACCCTGCGGGCTTGCGGCAGTCTGGTGTTTGCCACTGATTGTTCCTCGGCGACCGGCTATAAAGATCATTCGTTGCCGAGGTTTTTGTGACAGTGACAGGGATCACTTCGAGCGGCTGCAACCAGATCCTCCCGACGGACTAGACGCCGAAGAGGCATAGTTGTCAGTGCCGTAGCGGGATCTGGTGGCTCGAGATCAATCCAGGTGGTTGATCAGAGAGGCGATGCAGGCAGCGCCGAAGCCGTTGTCGATGTTGACGACGCAGACGTTGGGCGAGCAGGTATTGAGCATTCCGAGGAGGGCTGCGACTCCGCCAAAGGACGCACCGTAGCCCACGCTGGTTGGGACGGCGAGGACGGGAGCATGGACGAGGCCGGCGACAACGGTGGGCAGAGCGCCTTCCATTCCAGCGCAGACGATGAGCACGCGGGCGGACTGGAGCGATTGCTTCTGTGCGAGGAGACGGTGGATGCCGGCTACACCAACGTCGGCGATGAGCTCAGTGGTGTTGCCCATCAAACGAGTGGTGATCGCGGCTTCTTCGGCGACGGGGAGATCGCTGGTTCCTGCGCAGACGACGCAGACGGTGCCTTTGCCCGCGGGAGCCTTGGTCTGTTCGAGGGTGATGGCGCGGGCTCTCTCGTGATAGCTGGCGCGAGGCTCGGCCGCGAATACTGCGTCGAAGTATTCGCGGGAGGCGCGGGTGGCGAGCACGTTTCCGCCGGCCTTGGACATATGCGCAAAGATCTCGGCGACTTGCTCTGGTGTTTTTCCGGAAGAGAAGATGACTTCAGGCATGCCGGTGCGGAGCGACCGGTGATGATCGAGTTTGGCGAAACCGAGGTCTTCGAATGGGAGGTCTTTCAGGCGCTCGAGGGCATCGGGAACGGAGGTGCGATTGGTCTGGACATCGTTGAGCAGCGCTTCAATCTGCGAACGGTTCATTAGCGCTCCTCCTCGCGAGCGGCAAACATGCGGCGGGCCTGTTCGGTGATCACCTTGAGCGGAACGGAGTGCTCGGTCGCAAGGCGGCGGCAGTCCTCATATTCTGGGGCTGCATTGGCGACTTCGCCTGAGGGCCATCGTGCGATTTTGATGCGCACGGGGCCCCACTCGGTTTGGACCTCTTTGAATTCGCGAGCGAGCGAGATCTTGTTTTCGACGCGCCAGTGCAGGCCGATGGTCGTGGTCTCGCGGAAGAGCAGGTCGCGCAGGGTGGCAATGCGATCAGGGTGGCAGAGGACGGTGAGCTGCACGCCGGTGCGGCCCTTCTTCATCTGCACGGGAATGCGGTAGACATCCCATGCGCCTGCTTCGAGCAGGAGCTCGCTGACGTAGGCGATGAGCTGAGGGCTGGAGTCATCGATCACAGTCTCGAGAATGGCGATGGACTCGGGCGCGTTCTGCTGCGCAGATTCTTCGCCGACGAGCAGGCGGAGGAGGTTGGGCTGTCCCGGTGTGTCGCGGCCGCCGGCACCGTATCCAGTAGCGGCGACGCGTAGAGCGGGGAGCGCGGTGTATTCGACGTCGAGCATGCGGAGGATTGCGGCGCCGGTTGGCGTGAGGCGTTCCATGGCAGGACCGGAGGAGTAGATGGGAGCATCGCCCAGCAGGGCGAGGGTGGCGGGAGCAGGAACGGGCAGTGTGCCGTGCGCGCAGTTCACTGTGCCGCTGCCGACGTTGAGAGGCGAGCAGAGCCAGCGGTCTACCTTGAGGTGTTCGCCGCCGACTACGGCGCCGACGATGTCGACGATGGTGTCAACTGCGCCAACTTCGTGGAAGTGAACCTGCTCGACGGGCATGGAGTGGATGCGGGCTTCGGCTTCTCCGAGGAGCTGGAAAGCTCGGGAGGCGCGGGCCTTTACGGAATCCGAAAGAGGAGCTGCTTTGATGATGCCGAGAATTGCGGAGAGAGCGCGATGAGACTGATGCGCGTGCTCATGCGTGTGCACGGTGCCGTCGGCGTGGGTGTGCTCGTGGGCATGGCCGTGTTGGTGATCATGCTCGTGCGAGTGGGGATGGCCAGCCTGATGGCCGTGCTCGTGCGGATGTTCGTGCGAATGCTCATGGCTGTGAGGGTGTTCGTGCTGGTGGTCCAGGACGGGATGATCGTGTTCGTGCGCGTGGTCTTCCGCGGTGATGACGTCGATCTTGGTCCCGCTCAGTCCGCCGCGCATCACTTTGCGAGACTCAAGGCGCGCACCGACGTTCAGGGCCGCAACCGTGTTCTCGAGAACGGAGAAGGGAACACCGGCGTCGACGAGGGCGCCGAGAAACATGTCGCCGGAGATGCCGGAAAAGCATTCGAGGTAGGCAATTCGCATCAGGAAAATTGTAAGCGTCAGGAGGTGTGTTGGTTGTCAGGCGCCGCGGCGCAGAAGGACTTCGGCGGGAAGGACGGCGTTGAGGGAGCCGGAACGAAAGCCGGTGGTGTCGAGCGTGACGTACTTGAAGCCGGCTTTACGGAGCTCGGCCGATATTGCGTCCATCATTTCCATCGTCATGGCGCGGGGCATTTCGGACCGGGAGATTTCGATACGGGCGATCTCGCCGTGGTGGCGGACGCGGAACTCGCGGAAGCCAAGATGGCGCAAGCTTTCTTCGCCGCGTTCAATCTGCTCGAGAACCTCGCGGGTGACAGTGCGGCCGTACTCGACGCGCGAGGAGAGACAGGGCGCCGCGGGGCGATCCCATAGGGTGTAGCCGGCTTCCTTTGCTAGGGAGCGGATCTCTTCTTTGGTGAGGCTCGCTTCGGCGAGCGGCGCGAGGACTTCATGCTGTTCTGCGGCGCGCTGACCGGGACGATAGTCCCGGCGGTCGTCGGCGTTCATGCCGTAGGCGATGTGCGTGTAGCCGAGTCCCGCACTGAGCTTCTTCATGCCATCGAAGAGTTCGGTCTTGCAGTGGAAGCAGCGGTTGGCATCGTTGCGCTGGTACTCGGGGTTTTCTAGTTCTTCAGTCTGGATGATGCGCAGCGGGATCCCCTGCGAAGTGGCGAAGGCGCGGGCCTGTTCCATGTCGCGGCGGGCGAGGCTGGGCGAGTCGGCGAGGACGGCGAGCATGCGATCGCCGAGGACTCGGTGAGCGATGGCGGCGAGGAACGCGGAGTCGACACCGCCGGAGTAGGCGACCATCAGCGAGCCGAGCGAGCGCAGGCGATCTTCGAGCGCGTTTAGCTTGCCGGCTGCTGCGGAGAGATCGATTGTCGCGGCGGTTGACACAGGGCGATTATACCTGCGGGTTGGATGCGGGGTTTGGGTGGACGGCGGGATGGAAGGGCAGTTCTTGTGGTCCCAGGTCTTCAGGCCTTGGAATGAGCCTTGTTGTACGGTCCCACTCATCCGCGGTGAGGCTGCGGATGAATGGGGCACAGCTTCTATCGGAGAGGGCGAGATCGGAAATGTGGTTGATGGCTGGTGCGTGAGCGATCCTGTATACTCCGGAACGATTCCACTTCAGGGAGGGTTTTTCCATGCGGTTTCAGGCAATTATGAAATCTGTCTGCGCGGCGGTGCTGGGTGTGGCAGTGATGGCTTCACCTATTAAGGCTCTGGGGCAGGGCGGCGATACGATTCTCAAGCCCTCAGATACGCAGAAGCTGCTTCCGGCGAGCGTGTACTACAAGGCGCAATCTGCGCCGACGCAGTTGCGCAACTCGGGCGGGATCAAGTTCTCTGACGGGTACTACGTTCTGGCGACCCTGGTGGATACGAGCGGGTACTCGAGCGATGTCGCGGCGAAGTACCAGGCGTATTTCATCACCGAGGTTCCGCTGAAGTTCGGGAGCCAGACGCTGCCGGCTGGGATCTATGGAGTTGGGTTCATTCCCGGCGACAAGTTTGTGGTGACCGATGTGGGCGCACATGACGTGTTCACGGTTGGCTCGCAGACGGATGAGGCGATCAAGCGGCCGACGCCGCTGCAGGTGATGGCCGATCCGAGCGGAGGCTTCCGGCTGTATTCCGGGCGAAAGTTCGTGAAGTTCTCCAAGTGAGGCAGTGAGTGGTGAGCAGGACGCGGACCTTCGGGTCCGCGTTTGTTATTGGGCGTCTGTGCGGCTTGAGCCCGGACGACGTCGACTTGATCGTTTCATCCATTCAGCGATGAGGCTGCGGAGTGGGTGGGGCACCGTGGCACTCGTTATACATTGATAACCACCTAAAAATATTTTACGGTCTGTGTGGCTAAAGATCCTGTTTGCAATGGCTTGCAAAAGGAGGCCGTTGTAAAGATATGCAGGAACCAAGGTTAGCCGCACAGATATGCAAACAAAGGGACTTAGGAGCCGGAGTCAAGCCTTGGGTTACTGGGTCTGCGTGCTGACTTGCCCGTGCGGTGTCGCTGTGCGTCATGATTTGCATTTGGTTCTATTCTGCGCCGCAAGAAGGTATTTGGATGCAAACGGGCCGCAGGGCCGGTAGCGATTTAGAACGAATCACTTAGAGCCTTATGAGATAGACACGCGCTTGACGTATGAAAATACGACCTCGCGGCTGCGGACATTTCCGTTGGGCAGCGGAGCGGATCCTGCGGGTCAGGCGATCTGTGCGATGGGGATGGGAAATTTGGAACGGAAGGCCAGCCAGTGAGTGACGATCTTGTGGCTGGGTTCGCCGGTTTCGACCTGCTGCTGCAGTTGTCGAAGAACGGTGCTGTACTCCGCCAGCTGAGTGCCGTTGAGGTTCAGCTTCTCGATCTCGGAGGCGTATTTGTCGACGAGTTTGTAGAGCGAATAGGCCGACTGCATGAGTTCATCTTGCCCGAGAGCAGGCGGAAATGGTTCGAGTAACCGCAGGAGTGAACAAAGGTAATCACGTTACCCGGTTTAGAGATCGGAACTCAGTTGCTCACGCTTGTTCCATTGCGGCCAGGATGGCGTCGGCAAATTGGGTGGTGCCGCAGGTGCCGCCTACGTCGCGGGTGAGGCATTTGCGCTCAGAGTAGACGGTTTCGAGAGCTTTTTGGATTTTGGCGGCCGCGGCGGATTCGTCGAGGTGGTGGAGCATCAGTACCGCGGACTGAAGCAGGGCGGTGGGGTTGGCGAGGTCCTTGCCGGCGATGTCGGGTGCTGAGCCGTGGACGGCTTCGAAGATGGCACACTCGTGGCCGAGGTTGGCGCCGGGTACGAGGCCGAGCCCGCCGACGAACGCGGCGCAGAGGTCGCTGACGATGTCTCCGTAAAGATTTTCGAGCAGCAGGGTGTCGTACTGGTATGGATTCATGACGAGCTGCATGCAGGTGTTGTCGATGATGTGCTCGCCGTAGAAGACCTCGGGGTAGCCCTCCGACACTTTGCGCGCGCAGCGGAGGAAGAGGCCGTCAGAGAGCTTCATGATGTTGGCCTTGTGGATGGAGTGGACCTTTTTGCGGCCGTGCTTGCGCGCATAGTCGAACGCGAACTTCGCGATGCGGGTCGAGCCTTTTTCGGTGATGACCTTGATGCTTTCGACGACGCCGGGAACGACTTCGTGCTCGAGGCCGACGTACTCGCCTTCAGTGTTTTCGCGAACGATGATGAGGTCGACCCCGGGCCATTTCGTTTCAAGGCCGGGAAGATTGCGGATGGGGCGGAAGTTGGCGAAGAGGTCGAACTGCTTGCGGAGCGTGACATTGATGCTTTTGAATCCGCCACCGACGGGCGTGGTCACGGGGCCTTTGAGCGCGACCTTGTTGCGGGCGATGGAGTCGCTGAGATCGGCGGGGATGTATTCGCCGAAGATTTCGAAGGCTTCG
>Ga0105240_10009186_pt1 | contig 14020 bp, 15 predicted proteins | sample KBSC54metaG_FD_80426 | JGI IMG/M metagenome (GOLD analysis project Ga0105240, IMG submission 80426) | Corn rhizosphere microbial communities from Kellogg Biological Station, Michigan, USA - KBS C5-4 metaG | ecosystem: Host-associated > Plants > Roots > Rhizosphere > Soil | place: Michigan, USA... | reverse complement strand
TTGTTGGCCATAAGAGAAGCACTCAGCAATCAGCACTCAGCCTGCCGAACTGAGTGCGGCACTCCGTAGCTGGCTAGCTTTCTAGCTGGTCGGGCCCAAAGAGCTAGTTAGCTAGTCAGCCAGACAGCTAGTCCGCTTCAATACTTCCTCGCCCGCGGTGGAATCAGCGAAATGTCCACCGGCTCGAACTCAAAGCGCGGCTCATCGGCGTCAGGCGCGAAATACGCCTTGGTCGTTTTCAGCCAGTTCTTGTCGTCGCGCTCCGGGAACTCCGGCTTGTAGTGCGCGCCCCGCGATTCGTCGCGCATGCGCGCCCCCTGCGCAATCACCCGCGCCAGTTGCAGCATGTTATAGAGCTGCCGCGTGAAGGCAAACGTCGTGTTGGCCCACTGCGAGCGGTCGCTCAGGTTCAACTTGCCGTAGCGCTCCAGCAGTTCGCACAGTTTCGTGTCGGTCTGCGCCAGGTCTTTGTTGTCGCGGATGACGGTGCAGGTGCGGGTCATCACGTCACCCAACTCGCGCCAGATCTGGAAGGGATTCTCGCTCCCATCCGCCTTCAGCAGCTTGCCGTTGATTTCCTCTTGCCGCTTGCGTTCCGCGTCGAAATGGCCGTTTCCGGAGGCTGCCTTCTGCCCGCGCGCGTACTCCACCGCCGCCGGTCCCGCCACTCCTCCGCCAAATATGCAGGAAACCAGCGAATTCGCGCCCAGCCGGTTGGCGCCGTGATACTGGTACTCGCACTCCCCCGCCGCGAACAGCCCGGGAATGTTGGTGGCCTGCTTGAAGTCCACCCACAAGCCGCCCATGGTGTAGTGCATGCCGGGGAAAATCTTCATCGGTGTGTCGCGCGGGTCATCGCCCACAAACTTTTCGTAAATCTCGAGAATGCCCTCCAGCTTGCGGTCCAGCACCTTGCGGTCAATATGCGTCAGGTCGAGATAGACCATGGGCTGGCCGTCAATGCCCAACTGGTGTTCGTAAACCACCTTGAAGATGGCGCGGGTGGCCACGTCCCTCGGCACCAGGTTGCCGTACTTGGGATACCACTCCTCCAGGAAGTACCAGCGCTCGCTCTCCGGGATGGACTTGGGATCGCGCTTGTCGCCCTTCTGCTTGGGCACCCACACCCGCCCGCCCTCGCCGCGGGCCGACTCCGACATCAGCCGCAGCTTGTCTTCGCCGGGAATGGACGTAGGGTGTACCTGGATGAACTCGCCATTGGCGTAGAAGGCGCCCTGCTGGTAGAGCGCCGACTGCGCCGAGCCGGTACACACCACCGAGTTGGTGGATTTGCCGAAGATGGCGCCAATGCCGCCGGTGGCGATGATGACCGCGTCGGCGGGGAAGGTGCGCACCTCCATGGTGTGCAGGTCCATGGCACAGATGCCGCGGCACACGCGGTTGCCATCGAGCACGGCGGAGAGAAATTCCGAGTGTTCGAACTTCCTGACCTTCCCGTCGGCCTCGTGCCGCCGCACCTGCTCGTCGAGGGCGTACAGCAACTGCTGCCCGGTGGTGGCGCCGGCAAAGGCCGTGCGGTTATAAAGCGTTCCGCCAAAGCGCCGGAAATCCAGCAGCCCTTCAGGCGTGCGGTTGAAGGGCACGCCCATGCGGTCGAGCAGGTCAATGATGCCCGGGGCCGCATCGCACATTTCTTTCACCGGCGGCTGGTTGGCCAGAAAGTCGCCGCCATAAACCGTGTCGTCGAAGTGCTGCCAGGTGGAATCGCCTTCGCCCTTCAGGTTCTTGGCCGCGTTGATGCCGCCCTGGGCGCACACCGAATGCGAGCGCTTCACCGGCACAATGGAGAACAGGTCCACCTGCCCGCCCATTTCGGCGATCTTGATGACGGCCGACAGCCCTGCCAGCCCGCCCCCGACTACGATGATTTTTGGATTCGCTGCCATATAAAAATTTGGCGGCCGCAGCCGCCTCTCGTTACGGAATTTGTGCTCCCGTGCTTATCTCCGCGGGCGGCGCCACCTGCGGCGAGGTCAGGAACGCCACCATGGTCGCCGTTCCCACGGTAATGAACACCACCGCCACCAGCAAGCACACCACCCCGAACTTGCGCCGTGCGCTCTCGCCGGTAAAAAAGCCCCACTTGGCCGCGAACAGCCACAGCCCATAGCCAAAATGCCACGACGCCGCGATGATGCCCACGAAGTAGAATGCCACCGCCCAGGGATGATGGAATTCGTTTTGCACCTTCCAGAAGGCGGCGGCCGAATTGGTCAGCAGGTGCACGCCGTTAAAGCGCATGGACCACACGTGCCAGCCCATGTAGAAAAACGCGATCGCCCCGGTCCAGCGCTGTGAGGTGTAGAGCCAGTTGCCGGTCCAGGGATAATCGCCCACGTTGGTCTCGCCCCGGTACCAGATGTAAAAACCGTACCCGGCATGGTAGGCGATCGGGATCCAGATGAAAAAAAGCTCCAGGAAGAAGACGAAGGGCAGTCCGGTGAGAAAGCGGACGTTCTCGTTGTAAGCGGCGGCGCCGTTGGTGGCGAAAGCGTTGGAGAAGAAGTGCTCCACCAGGAAAGCGCCAATAGGAAAGATGCCGCTCAGCGAGTGCAGCCGGCGCCAGAAAAACGAATGCCCCTGGCCGGCGCGCAGGGGAGCGACTCCTGAATGAGCTGTCGCGGATGCTTTGGACCCGGCAACCGGGGCCGTGCTGCTGACCGATGCCACGCATTACTCCTGAAACTTCGGAATGATGGCGCGAAACTCTCTATTATCTTTTTCCGGGAGCAGCGGAGTCAAGAAGAGTACCGAGAACCGTTTAGCGAGTACCGAGAGAGTACTGATGGGCACGGGTTTCGTACGGACTTCTCCTTCCCGGCTCCGGACTCGGAAAGCAAACGACGAGCGGTACGCGCTGCGATGAGTGGTGATAAATCCCGTTATCACTGATTAAGAGCCCAGGTCCTCCGCTATGCGGCCACGCAGGCCCACTAACTCCTGGCCGACTGCTGGCTCCTGCTCTTCTCCATCCAGTCCAGAAATTTGCGAAACGCCTGCCCGCGATGGCTTACCCGCGCCTTTTCCGCCGCCGAAAGTTCGGCGAAAGTTTTCCCCAGCTGCGGAAAATAAAACAGGGGATCATAGCCAAACCCTCCCGATCCTCGCGGAGCGTGCAGAATCGTTCCTAGCGCTTCGCCGCGAAAGCTGGCCAGAGCTTTCCCATTGCCAGCCGCCACAATCACGCACACGAACCGCGCCTGGCGCTGCTCCTCTGCTACCGTTTTCAACTCCGTCAGAAGCCGCGCGTTGTTGTCGGCATCGCTGGCGTTTTCTTCCGGCGAATGGGCTGCGTATCGTGCCGAGCGCACTCCCGGCGCGCCACCCAGCGCTCGCACCTCCAGCCCGGAATCATCCGCCAGCACGATCGCGTCCTGAGCAAAGCGGCTGTAAATTTCCGCCTTCTTGCGCGCATTCCCCTCAAAGGAGGGCTGGTCCTCGGCCACGGGGGGAAGGGAACAGAAGCCCGGCAGCGCGTCCACAGCAATTCCGTGCTCCTGCGCGGCGGCGGCGAAATCGCGCAGCTTGCCGGCATTGGAGGTGGCGATCAGCACCGCGGCCATTCCCGCCATCATACTCAACCATGTTCCAATTACCCGCTTCTAGCTATCAACCACCCGTCTTTACAAAATATTTTATTGCGGAAGCGCACATTGAAAATTCTTGTGGCCCGCAACAACTCTCAAACTAGAATCCGGGTTAGCAAAGATGGAGGTCGAAACTATGCGGGAATGTAAAGGAAGTTGGTTTGCGGCTCTATTACTAATTCTTCTCACGCCCGCTCTGCTGCTGGCTCAAGACCAGCAGAGCGCCCCACCGACACAAGCAGCCGCGCCCGGGCCCCGTGCCGCCCGCCGCGGCGCCGAACCGCCGTGCTTCAAGCAGGCCGGCGTCTCCGATGCTACCTGGCAGCAGATCCTGGACATTCACAAGAGCACCCATCAGCAAGTGGTGGGCATCTGCGAAAACACGTCTCTCAAACCGCAGCAGAAGCGACAGCAGATCCAACAGGCCCGCCAGCAGGCGGAGCAGCAAGTGCATGGCCTGCTCACCCCCCAACAGCAGGACACGGTCAAGCAGTGCCGGCAGGAGCGCCGGGCAGATCGCAAGGGCATGGGCGGCGGCATGCGGGGCATGCGCCGTGAAGGTGGAGATCCCTGCGCCCGCATTCTTCGTCAGCAAAATAAAGGCCAGGGTGGACCGCCGGAAAGCTCAGAACCGCAACCGTAGTTGATACGCCTTTGACCTGAGCGCAGCCGGCTGGTTCGCCTGCGAATCAGCCTGCGCAGGAGACTCTAAGCCGGCTGCATCTCCTATCAAGCTTGTTTAACTCCGAACCTGGTCAGGTACCAAGGTCATCTCCCTATGCTGCCCAGAGTAGCGCCGGCTTCGCTTACAATGGGAGGAGAAACCGGTCACCGCGGCCGGGTACTCTGCATCTAATCGGGTACGAACTCCAGGTGGGGGATGTGATGAAGAAGTGCTTAGTTTTGCTTTGTTTGCTCGTGCTGGCCAGCGGCTTTTCGCTTGCCGCCGCTCTGGGGACGGCTACCCAGTCGGTGATCCCCTCCGACGTTCAGCAGATCATCTCGGTGGACTATCGTTCACTACAGAACTCGCCCACCGCCCAAGCCCTCAAAGCCCAGGTCCTGCCGGAGAACCTGAAGCAGTTTGAGGGTTCGCTGCGCGGCATCGGCCTGAACCCGGAAAAAGAGGTGGACCAGCTCATTTTCGTGTCCTACCGCGCCGGCAAGCAGATAAGGACCGTGGGCATTGCCCAGGGCCAGTTCACGCCCCGCCTGGTGCTCAAGAACCTGCGCCTGCGCAAAATCAAGGCCATCAATTATCAGAATTCCTATCTATATCCCATGGGCAACGGCATGGAAATGACTTTTCTCGACACTTCCAGCCTGCTCTTCGGGGACCTGGGCGCGGTGAAAGGAGCGCTGGACGCGCGCAATGGCACTGCCGCCGCCCTGGACAGCAATTCGCAAGTTACCGACATGATTGGCGGCGTGGAATCCAGCCCGGTGTGGAGCGTGCTGGATGGCGCCGGCACCCAGAACATGATGCACTCCGCCCTGGGCCAGGCCTCGCAGCTCGCCGACTACAACGCGGTTAAGCAGCGCCTGCTGGGCTCGCGCTACGTCATGGACTTTTCCAACGGCGTCAGCTTCGACCTGGACGTGCTCACCTCCGATTCCATGATGGCGGCCACCATGGCCAACCTGGTGAAGGCGGGCATGATGTTCCGCAAGATGAGCGCCACCCCAACCGAGAAGCTGGCCATTGACAGCACCAGCGTGGATAACGACGGCTCAACCCTGAAAGTCCACTTCCGCACCGACGACAATCGTTTCCAATCGCTGCTGCACTCGGAGCTGTTCGCCGCCGTCTCCCGCTAACCGTCAAGGCAACGCGTCGGCTGACTGATCGGGTACGCCGGCGCTCCGCAACTCCCGGCAAAGGCTATACTCCCACCCATGTCTTCCATGCTGCGATTCGTGTGGCGGGCCAGCCGTGGCCATCGCCTGACGCCCTGGCGCAGTCCGTACCTGCGCTGGCGCATGGAAACCTACAGCGGCATCAAGATGCAGCACATCGGCTTCCTGGAGTTCTGGGGATTCATGTGGCGGGAGCGCCACAACCTGAGGCGCTTCCTTGAGTGGACCACGGAAATGGAACGCTACGCCCGGCCCGCGGAGAAGCAGGGCGGGTGAAATTTGTGATCAGGTAATCGGTAATTGTTAATTGGGAAGGCGGCGCCTTGCGGCGCTGCTGGGGCGCATGGCGGTCGCTGTTCGCGAAGTACTTCCGCTTTGCCGGTCCTACACTCGGAATCATCCCTGAAATACTCGACTCAATCGCCGGCGCTCATATGTGCCGAGGCGAATATATATGTTACGATGGGGCGGTGCCGGATACGAGTACCCTTACAGAGATGAAGCGGCTATTTCAGGGCTTAGCGGACTGCACCCGCCTGCGGCTGCTGAACCTCATGGCCGATCAGGAAGTCTGTGTCTGCTACTTCGTGGAAATTCTCGAACTGCCACAACCGACGATCTCGCGGCATTTGGGCTATCTCCGTCGAGCCGGGCTAGTCGCGGCTCGGCGCCAGGGCAGGTGGATGCACTACCGTATTTCGGTTCCCCGCGACCAGCTCGCCCGCCAGTTGCTGTTGGACACCCTGCGCTGGCTCGCTGCTGACAAGCGGATGCAGCGGGACCGTTCACGTCTGACCCGCGCGTGCTGCGCACAGAAGAAATTCGTCAACCTGCAGGGTGCTCCCGTTCCCCAGCCGCTGCGCGAAGTGGTGGGGGAAAGGCGCTCGATATGAGTGAATCAACCAGTCGCAGGCTCGGATTTCTGGATCGTTATTTAACGGCATGGATTTTCGGTGCCATGCTGCTGGGGGTGGCGGCAGGCTGGCTCGCACCGGGGATCGTGCCGTTCCTCAATAAGTTCAGTATTGGCACCACCTCCATTCCCATCGCGGTGGGCCTCATCGTGATGATGTACCCGCCCTTCACCAAGGTTCGCTACGAGCAACTGCACGAGGTCTTTCGTAATCAGCGCGTCTTGGGCCTTTCCTTGGTCCAGAACTGGATCATCGGGCCGGTCTTGATGTTTGCGCTTGCCGTGATCTTCCTGCGCGGCTACCCGGAATACATGGCCGGCCTCATCATGATTGGCCTGGCCCGGTGCATTGCGATGGTGATCGTCTGGAACGAACTGGGAAAAGGCGACACACAATATGCCGCCGGCTTGGTCGCCTTTAATTCGCTCTTCCAGGTTTTGTTTTACTCGGTCTATGCCTGGCTCTTCATCACGGTCCTGCCGCCCCGGCTTGGCCTTTCCGGCATGGAGGTCAACGTCTCCATCGCTCAAATCGCGCAGAGCGTATTCGTGTACCTGGGCATTCCGTTCCTTGCGGGTTTTCTGACCCGGACGGTGTTGATCCGGACGAAGGGCCGCGAGTGGTACGAGCATCGCTTCGTGCCTCGTGTAGGCCCGCTGACGCTGATCGCGCTGCTGTTCACAATTGTCATCATGTTCTCGCTCAAGGGCGAGTACATCGTTCGCCTTCCGCTCGATGTGCTGCGCATCGCGGTGCCGCTGCTGATCTACTTCGTTGTGATGTTCCTTGTGTCTTTCTACATGGGCAGGAAGCTCGGAGCCGATTACTCGAAGACAACGACGCTTTCATTTACCGCCGCATCCAACAATTTCGAACTGGCGATTGCCGTCACAGTCGCGGTGTTCGGCATCAACTCCGGCGCTGCCTTCGCGGCCGTGATCGGACCGTTGGTCGAAGTGCCGGTCATGATTGGGCTGGTTAACGTAGCCTTGTATTTCCAGCGCAAATACTTCGCCACCGCTCAAATCTTGAATGTCGAGCCGGTCGGCGCCTCGGCGGTTCGCCGTTAGGAGCACCATCAAAACGAGAGTGCTGTTTCTTTGTACGGGGAACTCGTGCCGCAGTCAGATGGCGGAAGGCTTTCTTCGCTCATACGGCGGTGACGCCTTCGACGCGCACAGCGCTGGAACGAAGCCCTCCACCGTTAACCCGCTCGCAATCCAGGCGATGAAGCAGGTCGGCATAGACATCTCCGGGCAGCGCTCCAAAAATATAACCGAATACCTGGGCCAGCACTTCTCGCTTGTTATTACGGTCTGCGACAACGCCAGGGAGCACTGCCCCATTTTCCCCGGCCCATGCATTCGCGAGCACTGGCCTTTCGAAGATCCCGCGGAAGCGACGGGAACAGACGAACAGAAGCTGGACATTTTCCGAAATGTGCGGGATCAGATCGGAGCTCGCATTCGGCGCTTCGTCGCCCAGAAAGCATCAGCATAAGCCCTGCTATTGGGACGCCTTGCGCGTAGTCTCCGAGCGGCAATCCGGCACGGGCCGGTTGTGCCGCCACCCCGGCAACTTCGAAGACTAGAACTGGGCGGTTCATCCGAATCCATGAACCCGCAAGGAGTGAAGAAGGTGATGAGTATTTCCCGACGTAGTTTCCTCAAAACGGCCGGCGTGGTGGCCGGAGGCGTGCTGGTTCCAGCCGCAATTGCCCAGGCGCCGGGCTCCCCCAATCCAGCCAATGGCACCTTTCCGAACCAGGGCACCCCCGATTACACCATCAGAATCGCCGCTTCCGCTGTGGAGGTCGCACCCAAGAAGATTCTCTCCGTCACCACCTACAATGGACAATTTCCCGGGCCGCTGCTCCGGTTCAAAGAAGGCCGCCAGGTTACTGTGGATCTCTACAACGACACCGACACACCCGAGCAATTGCACTGGCATGGCCAGCTCGTCCCTGTGGATGTAGACGGAGCGGCCGAGGAGGGCACCCCATACATTCCCGCCCATGGAAAGCGGCGCATTTCATTTGTGCCGCGGCCTTCAGGCTATCGCTTTTACCACACTCACAACCGTGCAGGCGCCGATCTTTCCGCGGGGCAGTACAGTGGCCAGGTTGGACAGGTTTACATTGAGCCCAGCCATGAGCCGGGAAATTACGATCGCGAAGTTTTTCTTGTTCTGAAGGAATTTGAGCCGACTTTCAGCCGGGGCGGCGATATGCCGCAGGATGTTTTAGCCCCCGCCACCAAGGTGAAGGCGCTGGAGGAGAAGGGCGAGTTGGCGATGAAGCGCTCCCTGGCCAAAGGTAGGCCCAAGGGGTATGAGGTTGATTACGCATCGTTCACCATCAACGGCCGCATGCTCGGGCATGGAGAGCCGGTCAGGGTAAAGCAGGGCGAGCGCGTGCTGTTTCACGTGCTGAACGGGAGCGCCACCGAGGTCCGCAGCCTGGCGTTGCCGGGACACACTTTCCAGGTGGTGGCCCTGGATGGAAATCCGGTGCCGAATCCGGCCACGGTTCCGGTTTTGTGGGTGGGCACGGGGGAGCGGGTGTCGGCCTTCATGGACATGAACCATCCCGGAGTATGGATCATGGGCGATACCGACGACGATGATCGCCGCCACGGCATGGGCATCGTGGTGGAGTACGCGACGCATGCGGGTAGGGCGCAGTGGCTCGCGCCGCCGAAATTCCGTTGGGACTACACCACATTCGCCAAGCCGGGTGCCACCGCGGCTGCGCCCGACGAGACTTTCGAGATGACGTTTGCCAAGGACAACGCAGCCGCCGAGGGGTTCAATCGCTGGACCATCAATGGGGTGGCGTACCCGAGTACGAGCGCCATAGCTCCTCCGGCGTTTCATTTACACCAGGGGCGGCGTTACCGCGTGCACATGCGCAACCAGAGCGACGACCTCCATCCTATCCATTTGCACCGGCACGTCTTTGAGCTCACCAACATCATGGGCCATCGGACTGCAGGCGTCATGAAAGATGTGGTCATGCTGGGCGGATACCAGGAAGTCGCATTCGATTTCGTGGCTAACGATCCGGGAATGACGCTGTTTCATTGTCACCAGCAACTTCACATGGATTTTGGATTCATGACGCTGTTCGACTACGTTTAGAGCTCAGACGCAGGCTGCGCCCTCTTACGAATGTGGCCTGAGATCACAAATTCCCAAATTACAAATTCCTGACTAGGACCTTGGTTGAGCCGCCACTCCGGCGCCTTTCGCAGCTCGCAACGGACTGTCGTGAGTTTCCCAGGGGTGACACAGAGAGCACAAGCGTTGCAGAGATGTTGCACAAACTTGCACTCCTTGCGGGCGATCAAACTGTCTTGAATGGCACCTTAGTGGCATAGAAGACAGTCGTTGGTATGTTGTACGTTTGTGTCTCCGTCCGTGAAGTAGGTTTGGAATGTGGAAATTGGCGTGCTACTACAATCCATTGGGTGACAGTTCGGACCGGCAAATGCCGACTGCCAAGCCTATGGTTAATCCGCTAACGAATTCGGGCGGGTGTGGTTCCAAGCTCGGAATGTGCCGGGCAGAACGGGCAGAACAAGGCACCCAGATTGTCGAGTTGGCGGTTGTCCTTCCATTCCTGGTCCTCTTCGCAGCCATCGTGATTGAAGGCGTCGGCCTGGTACGGGCGCAGCAGATCATGACCAACGCCGCCCGTGAGAGTGCTCGGATGGCTATTCTCCCGCAGAATGACCCGGTACTTACCTCTAACCACAACATGTTGCAACAAATCGCTATCTGCTATGCGGCGAGTAATAAGCTCATACTCACAACCACTCTGCCAGCAGCGTGCAGCAGCCTTGCCGCAGCCAATAATTGCACGAGCACTACGACACCCGTCACCATTACACCCAGTCCGAGCAACCCGACTCCGATTTGGATCACCCGCTCCGGCCAGGCGTCAATGGCTGTGTCTCGGGTTCAGATCACCTGTGGATATAAGCTGCGCTTCTTGCCCAACCTGCCTTGGTTCAACATTTCAGCTTCCGTGCCTCTCTCGGTCACGGTGGAAATGAGGAACGTATCTTGAAAAACGAGCAGGGTGCAACCATCGTTGAGGCGGCCCTCGTTCTGTCGCTGCTGTTTCTGCTCTTCTTGGGCATTCTCGGGTTCGGGATTGGGCTTGCGAACTACGCAGCCATTAGCCACGCTGCTCGTGAGGGAGCCCGATTCGCGGTGGCCCCGTATAGTCCGACAAACGCACTGCCCACACCGGCGACCGTTGCCCAGAAGATTTGCGCCGAGTTGAACAGCGGTTTTGCTCTGGTTTCCTGTTCTACTTACACCGGCACTACAGCGCCGCCCACCGTGTCCACGTGCGTGTTATCCGGTGGAACCATCCCGGCGACCAATGACGTCTACGTTACTCAGTGTTCTGTCGCGGAACCCAACAATACTACGGTCGCATATACCGAGGTAGACATCCGCAAGGACGTCAAGCTGCCGATGATTCCCAAGCTCAGTCTGCACACATCGGTAGCCATGCGGAACGAGACCAACTAGGAGTGCATATGAAGTACGAAAATGAAAAAGGCATGGCACTCTTAACCACCGCAATTCTGCTTCCCGTGATAATCGGCATTGTCGGTCTCGGCATTGACCTCGGCGTGGCGTATGCGGTTCGAACCTCTGCTCAGGCTGCCGCCGATGCGGGAGCTTTGGCAGGAGCAACCAGCTACATGCTGGATCCAACCCCCAATCCGGTGAATGATGCGGTCCTGGTCACCAATGCTCATACCATCCTCGGGCAGGCGATCAACATCGGTTCGGGTAATGTGTCCGTCGCAAGTTGTTCAACGCCGCAAGGGGCTGCCAATTGCGTCACGGTGACGGTGCCGACCAGCGCGCCTACCTTTTTCGCCAAAATATTTGGCTTTGCCGGTGTTCCAATCACAGTCAAGGCGACTGCGCTTGCGGGCGGTCCGGGCAGTGGCACGGGTGCGTTCTGCATGAAGCCGATTTTCGTCCCGCAAAGCGTGGTAAGCGGCTATCCGATTGGATTCGATATTCCAGACATTCGTCCTTCTAATCCCAACAATGCGCTGGTGCCCAGCGACTATTATTCGTTGAATTTCGGCGGCGGCTGCACGGGCGTTCCCAACCCCTGTCCGCTCCCGCCAGTGTCGCAAAGCGTCCCATGGACCAATGGCAGTAGCAGCACCTCGGCAGGAAACCCTACCTACATGGCGGGGTGGACGAACTGCTTGGCGATTCCGATCAAATGTGGAGACAACATTCCTGTCGCGACAGGCAGCACGCCAAATTCCACCGGAAAGGCGGCATACCAAGCCGGATACACGGACACCTGGAATTCTCTCGGAAATTACGGTTCGAATAATTTGGATACGTCGAACTCCTTAGTTGTCGCCGCCTTGTGGCAGAACGGGGCTATGCCATCGGGCGGCAATAATGCTACAGCTTATGTGACGGTGAGCGGATTTGTGGAGCTTTTCATCGATCCTTACACTGACTCCTCGGGGCAGTCACCAGTTTCGGCGCACCTGGTTAAGCAATTCACTTGCTCGGCGGGAGCCGGCGGGGGGGGTGGTGCCGGCAGCGGTACAGGACCGCTAGGAGCGCCACTCGAATTGGTGCAGCCATGAGGTTGCTAACCGCGCGCTAACCGGAGCCATCTCTCCGCCCCAGCTCGGGCGATCAACTCCTCTGTCAAACCATCACTGAAGTATGCCTGTGCCCTGCGATCAAAATTCTCAAATGGCATGATTGCTGGCATCAACCGCCCTGGATCACTCGCGCTGCTTCGGCGGGATACAAAGTACCCAGTGAGAACGAGGACAAAGAGGGTACGAACTGCGAGTGCCAGTTGCGGGCCCCAAAAGCGTTCCTAGGATCCCGGTTGCGCCGCCACCCCGGCGCCTTCGAAAATCAGCCCTACTTCCAGGCCTTTCTTCACTCCCAGGATGTCGGCCGCAGAAGCGCGATTGGCAGCGATCTCCAGGTAGCCCATGCTGCCCAGGATGGCGAACACCTGCCCCGGAGCGCCTTGGGCATAAGCCGCCTTCATGTCGCTGACCTCGTGCGAGCCCAGCATGATCTTGAAAGCCGGAGGCGCCGCTTGGAACAGGGTGGGCGCATCTTGGGGAGTGATATTGGTCACGATGTTGCCGAACTTGTCTACCTTCAGCACCACCCCTCGCATGGTGCGCTCGTTCACGGCCTTGGCCCTGGGGGCGGCGAAACGCACGAAATCGGTAATCTCCTCGCCGAACTTGGCGGCTTCCACACCCTTGCTGAGGTAGCCGGCCACGCGGGCAAAAACGTCGCGCCCATGAAAAGTCGGGCTCACCGGCTGCAGGAAATAGTGCTCGGCGCTGATGTGGCGCACCGAAAGCCGGCTCTCGCGCTCATACACCAGCGAAAGCACGCCGTTGTCAGGGGCAATGAACATGTGCTTTTCGGTGGTCACCAGGATGGGCCGCCGCGCCGTGCCCACGCCCGGATCCACCACCACCATATGAATGGTTTCCGAAGGAAAGTAGCGGTAAGCCTGCGTGATGGTAAGCGCTCCGTCGAGCACGTCAAACGCCTGCACCGAGTGGGAGATATCCACCAGGGACGCTTCCGGATTAATGTTGAGCACCACCCCCTTCATTGTGCCTACATAATGGTCCTGCAGCCCAAAATCGGTGGTGAAGGTGACGATGCGCGACACGAGTGCCCCTCTGTTCTTTTAATTTGCCCGAAGAAAGGGAACTTAACCTGCCAGGGCAGGGGAGTCAAGTTACGGAGGGTGGCCGAATTGGGGCACACCAGGTCGAGCCTGGCGGGCCGGCCCACGCGGGACCGGCCCTGGCTGGAACTATTTTTTGCGGCTGGGATCGTCGTTGGCATTCACATAATTGAACTGCACTGGCGCCCTGCCATGGATCTGGACCACCACCTCGCCGCTGGCCATGGCGTAGTGGTGCATGTCGGGATCGAGATAAGCAAAGCTGCCGGCGGGGAAGCTCGCCATACTGCCTTCCTGAAATTGATCACCCATGCCCACCTTGAACGTGCCCGAGATGACGGTTACGTTCTCGCGCTTGGGATGCCAGTGGGGCGGGATGCGGTAGCCGTCGGGCATCTTCAGCCGCACCGTGTAGTCGCCGGTGGACGCCATCGGATTGCCTTCCAGCACAGCCAATTGCGCGCCCGCCGGGATGAACGGGGGCACGGGTCCGAACTGGACAGAGTCAGGAGTAAATATGTTTTTCGGCGCCGAGCCCGCCATGACGCGTTGGCTGCTGGCGTGGCTTGCCCACCAGATTCCTGCCAACAGCACCACCATCAGCCCCAAGCACAGGTTGCGTTTCATAGGTCTTTCTCCTTTGCAAAGAGACTATCGCCTGCTTTCTGAGGGCTGGCAATGAGCCGGAAATAACTTTCATATATTTTTCGTGTATCCTCATAGCTCACTGGCAACTATGGATTTATCTCCAACACGTCGTGTTCGCAAGCCAAGCGAGGTGGAGCTTGACCTGGGCCGCTACGAGTTGCGCCGTGGCGGACACCGGGTAAAGCTGGGCAAAAAGCCCATGGAACTGCTCATCTTTTTGGGCGCTCGGCGGGAACAACTGGTTACCCGTCAGGAGGTTGTGG
>Ga0105240_10009185_pt1 | contig 14021 bp, 12 predicted proteins | sample KBSC54metaG_FD_80426 | JGI IMG/M metagenome (GOLD analysis project Ga0105240, IMG submission 80426) | Corn rhizosphere microbial communities from Kellogg Biological Station, Michigan, USA - KBS C5-4 metaG | ecosystem: Host-associated > Plants > Roots > Rhizosphere > Soil | place: Michigan, USA... | reverse complement strand
TAGTATCTGCTGTATTTCAGTAATGGTGTATTGATTGCTGAGCATGGTACGAATTTGCTTATATTTCTGTAGATAGAAGAATTTTTAACGATTTTTGGTTTTAATGGACAGCCCGAAAAAAACGAAAATTACCGATCCGAAAGTTGCACTTACCAAGGCCGAACACTATTGCGCCTACCAGGAACGCTCGCAGCAGGAGGTGAGGGACAAGCTTTACGAGTGGGGGCTATGGCCTGATGCGGTTGAAAATATCATCAGCGAACTGATTGGCGGCAACTATTTAAATGAAGAACGCTTTGCAAAAGCCTACGTCCAGGGCAAATTCAAACAAAAGGGGTGGGGCCGAATTAAAATAAAACAAGGCCTTAAGTTTAAAAAAGTGCCCGATGTTTTGATAAAAAAAGCGCTGCTCACCATTGATGGCGACGACTATATGCGCACGCTGGAGGCCGTTTTGACCAAAAAGGCCCGGACTGTTATAGAAAGAGATAACTTTAAACGGAACTATAAATTGCAGAATTACGCTATGAGCCGGGGATTTGAAGCGGATTTGATCGCAGACCTTTTGAAATCCAACGACTTATAAAAAACTTTAAAAAAAATAAAAATTTTCCTTGCAGGAAGTCCTTTTCTGCCTATATTTGCACTCCCGCAAACGAGGTAAGGGCTTCAGCGATTGAAGGCCGGTTAAAAGCGGAAAAAAATGCGAAAGTAGCTCAGTTGGTAGAGCACGACCTTGCCAAGGTCGGGGTCGCGAGTTCGAATCTCGTCTTTCGCTCAAATCCCTTCCAAAAGAAGGGATTTATTGTTAAAGGTTAATTATTGGCAAGCAATGATTATCTTTGACAAGGCCTAACCGGTTCGACCCCGGCTCTGGGTACAAAGCACCCGCTTGGGTGTCACAAATACAAGCATTGGAAATACACCTGCTCAGATGGTGGAACTGGCAGACACGTCCCGATTTAAATCGGGATTCCCGTAAAACGGAGTGCCGGTTCGATTCCCGCTCTGAGTACAAGGCTGAACGAACAGTCGGTGCTCCATTAATACTACCTGCTCAGATGGTGGAACTGGTAGACACGCAGGACTTAAAATCCTGTTCCCGTAAACGGAGTGCGGGTTCGATTCCCGCTCTGAGTACAAAAGCCCCGATTATCGGGGCTTTTGTTATATTAGCCAATTATGTTTTATGCCTATATCTTACAATCGTAGAAAAGTGGCCGGTATTATATTGGACACACCGGAGATATTGAAGCCAGGTTACTAAGACACAATACAGGAATGGTTAAGGCAACTAAAAATAAAGGCCCCTGGGTTTTAATGAGCTATGAGACATTCGAAACCAAGGCGCAGGCAAACTCACGGGAACTTTATATTAAATCGATGAAGAGCCGGGCATTTATAGAAAAATTAATCAAAGATTTTAAAAGGGATTAATCCAGCGAACCGGTAGACACGTCCCGATTTAAATCGGGATTTCCGTAAACGGAGTGCCCCGATCGAATCGGGGCTCTGAGTACAAAAGCCCCGATTTCGGGGCTTTTGTTGTTTTAACCAATTATGTTTTATGCGAGTTTGGACACTCGCAATTTTATTTCGATTAAGCGGGGCGCTAAACCGGGCGTAATATTTATTTTTTTTTAGTTAATAGTTCCTCTAAGAAATTTAATGTCATTGTGAACCCTTCCTTGAAGCCCATTTTAATCAGCATTTCAATGTCAGCAAGTGTTTTATGCTTAATTACGATGCTTACTTTAGTTATTCCATTTTGTTCAGTAAAATTCAGATCCCAATTTGAACTTGGAAGTTCCGTGTTAATGTTCTCGTCCTTATCGGTAAAGGATGACACCCACTTGAAATTAGTTTTCGGGCTTATAGAAGTAAAAGCTTGAATGCCCCAATGTTCCTGCCCATCGGGAAGAACCATAGCATAAAATCTTCGTCCGCCTACTTTGAAGTCCATGTGTTTGGTTTTGGACGCCAAAGGTTTAGGTGCCCACCATTGGTCAAGAATTTCTGGTTTGGTGAATGCATCCCACACAAGCGGAAGTTCAGCATCAAATTCTCTTGTTATGCATACGGAATTGGTTGATTTGTCAACCGTAAAGTCAAATTGTAAATTGTTCATTTTTTATTTTTTTTAATAGTTGATAATAGATTGTCTAATTGACTGAATCGGGTTTCCCAAATCTTTCTGAATTGCTCTATCCATTTATCTATTTCTTTCATTTTGTCAATTTCAAGAGAGTAAAAAATCTCTCTCCCTTTTTGTTCCTGTTTTACGATTTCGCATTCTGTTAAAATGCGTAAATGTTTTGAAACAGCTTGTCGTGTCATATTGAAGTTGTCGGCAATGGCTTGGGTGTCATTGCCTGTAATGCAATTAAGACGATAATGGCTCTCCTTGTTGGGTCTGCAACTGCCTGGAAAATGTCCCGTCTCATTTATCGCTTATTAGTTTGTGAAACCAATCGGTTGCAAATATATGTGCAGCTTTTCGGTTTTACAATTTTTTTTAGGAGAAAATGTGGAGAAGTTTGAATGCGGATTTCAGTCCCGCATGTCCAAGCATGCTGTCTGGACACAAAAAGTTTAAACTTCCCGATTAAATTAGCCGTCGATGTTATTTCACAGCCACGCGTGGTCAATTCAGTTTTCCGTTAAAACTTAGTTAGTAATTTAAGTGTCCCGCTTAAATTACCGGCATTCAAGCAAAATGCTTGAACGGGCGGGGATTTGCAGACGAATTCAATGGAGGCTCCTCGATTTGAGGAGCCTTTTTTCTTTGATTTTAAGGTAATTATGAAAAAGCGATAAGCATAAAAGCCAATCAAATAACTTCCAACAGCCTCTTTGTTTTTCTTAAATTAAAGGACATAGTCCCAATGGAAAGTGAGTTCGCCTAAGCCTTCGCGAACGGACTTTCCTGATATTCCTGCCAGTTTAGCGTTCATTGAATCAGGTAAGTCCGCACAAAAACAAGAAAGAAGGTCTTGTGCGGGGCCGAAAAATTTGTCAGTCTTAAGAATTTGCCCCTTGGTAGTTGTAATTATTAACGCATTAAGGCCCTCGCTTCCGTAAACGCTGCATATCCATTCGTCCTCAGCGAGGGTAATGCTTTTGATAATAGGATATTTACTGCCGCGTTCCCCACCATGCATCCCTTGCGATACGCCGTCGTAAAATACTTCTATCCCTCCTAAGTATGCGTCGAAGCTTCCATAAGGATTATAGCAGCCCAAATCGATCCTTGTTATTCTTCCGTAGCCACGGTCAAAATCAGTCTTTTCTGAACCATTTCCATAAAAGGATACTGATAAATTCTTTTTTTCCGGCGTATAAAAAGGCGCATCGGGTATTAAGTACTTCCAAAATCTGAATGTGTATAACAATTCGTCAAGTTGTGCGCTAAATTGAATTTCAACCAGGTCCTTACGACGTTTAATTGTGGATTCCACATCTTCTTCCCCAACAGTCTTTTTCCAGCCGTCATATTGGTCAAAAATTACCAGCGTCCGTTTAGCCCCCTGCACCATTTCCTCTTGTCCGGTCAATAAAGTCGCGGTGATTTTAGCCAGTCTTGATACCAGGATATCGGCCTTTTTACAGGTTATATATTTCGTAAAGTCGTTAATGTCCTTTATCAAATTCTCCTTTGCTTCTTTTTTTCCTGCGGGGTTGCCCGGAAAAAGGGAGTCAAAATCATGATAAAGCGTATGACGGACACCGATGATTACAGTCTGAAGGGCTACAAAATAAGGTAATGTCTCTTCCATTTTATTAATGAAAGACGCCCGTGCTCCAACCATCGAATCCAAAGCAGTAACTAACCTGATCTCGGGAATTATCTTCGACCCTGCGATTCCCCCGAGTTCATCCATTTCACCCTGCAATGTGGTTGCCAGCTCATCAAGCTTTGCTTTTTTGAAATACGCTTCCAGGCGTGCGTCCACATAAGACTTCATTTGTTCCCATAAGGCGGCAAATTTATCTTGCGCCTTCCAGAATGTGCCTATCACAAACACTAAACCCCCACCGTAATCAGGAACCTTTGCAATTATTGCAAGCGCTAAAGTTCTGGCCGTTTCATTTGCTTGTATAAAGGAAGTAGCATCTTTTGCTATAGGTTGATCGGGTGCAGCCACCAATTTAAAAAGCTGGTTATCTGTTCCCGACAGTTGAAATTGTACAACAGCACTGCCTGGTTCAGTCTTCGCTTCCCAAACATCAAAAACTTTTCCACTATGGTAACATCCTATCCGATAGTAACCACCACCGGCATACAGCAGCCGAAATTGTGCATGATCCACGTCCTCTTTTTGAAAGGATACTATTGGGTTTGCGTTTGCTATTGATCCCTGCGCCACATTCAGGAAACGGTTTTCCATCCCGGGCATATTTATATAATAAGTCGCTCCGCGTGCTTCAAAGCTGAATTGCTGTAAGGGGATTTTATGCGCGCTGGAAGAAATATTCTGTAATTGCAGGGGGCGTCCAGGGTTATCATCTTCAACACCAAGACACATATCTTCGTCCGGGTCTTTTTTATGACTGTGTTTAGGTATGAGGTAAAACCGTTGATCTTTGTTAGGAGAAAATGCCATAATGTTTAGTTGGGTTTAAATTATGAGTGATGATTAAAAAGTTCAATAGTAGTTTATGCTGCCGTTGGTAAGTAATTTTAATATACCTGCACTTCCGTCAGTGTTATGGGGACAGAAACTTAAGAATTTGCCAATTCAACTTGCGGCATCAGATATGTCCTTCGGCGGCGTGCGCCCGGTGATTTATCAAGTAAAAGAGATGAGTTGGTGAATTTTCAATTGTTAAGGTTTATGTTATAAAGCTAAATAAACTTTTTAATAATTCTTTATTTTTTCTTTTTTTAGGATCTGTAATTGCTTCATTATAGCATTCTCTATCATCCATTTTTTTGCGCTTTACTCTGAAATGCGGTGTAGGTGTTTTTAATCCATTGGGAATTGTTGATTAGTTTTGGTCAATTTCAACAATTATTTGTGCATCTTCTCCGCCGGTTCAAGCATCTTCACTTGACCCAAGCAAATTTAACCGTCCCGCCTGCGAGAGGTATTTTGCAATCCTGAGAAGTAGCTGCATATATTACCACGTAGCCATACTCATCCGAAAATTCCGCCGAAGATTGTTTATTCACGTTAGCGGGACGCGGGGGCTCAAACACGCCCTTTCTCTTTATTACTTCCAGCAAACAATCCGCATTTGGGCTATTGCTAACTTTGCCGCAAATGCTTACAACATCTGCTATAACAACACCACAGGTCAAAAATCAGCGGGTTTCAACTATATTGGCGTTCGCTTTGTTGCCCCTGTCGGGGTTCGCTACAGACATTTATATTCCTTCGTTACCAAATATGGGTGCTGATATGCACATCAGCAGTATACAGGTGCAATTAACCCTCACGTTGTTCCTGATCAGCTATGGCACCTCGCAATTGTTCCTGGGCAGCGTTTTAGATTCGTACGGACGATACAAATTTAGTACGGGCGCGCTCCTGGTGTTTATTTTGGCAAGCATAATTATTGCCATTACCCATAATATCTACGTAATTTATGCCATGCGAATAGTGCACGGTATTGCGGTGGCTATGATAGTAATAGCCAAGCGGGCCTATTTTGTGGATGTATACGAAGGGGCACAGTTAAAACATTACCTCAGCATGTTTACCATTATTTGGTCTGCCGGCCCAATAGTGGCGCCATTCCTGGGAGGCTATTTTCAGCATACGTTCGGCTGGCAATCAAATTTCTATTTCCTGGCGGCATTGGCATCAATTATAGCCGTGCTGGAACTTTTATACAGCGGCGAAACTATCCGCCATCGCACAGCATTCCGGTTAAAAAAAATAGCTGCCATATATGTCGAAATGATCAAAGCAACTACGTTCAGCCTTGGTATCCTGATGTTGACCTTTGCCTATTCGATGGTGATCATGTATAACATGACCGGTCCGTTTATTATTGAGCATCACTTTAAATTTACACCGGTTGTTGCGGGTTATTGCTCGCTTATTTTGGGCCTGGCGTGGATGGCCGGCGGCTTTATTGGTAAAGCATTGATCAACCGGCCGTTTTTTGGTAAGCTGTTTATCAATATTTTAGTGCAGCTCATAGTAGTAGTGTTAATGATTGTAACTGCAAAATTTGTGAACAATGTTTATGTGCTGATATTTTTTGCTTTTGTGATACATGTGGGCGCCGGTTTTACATACAATAATTATTTTACATACTGCTTGAGCCGGTTCCCAAAAAATGCGGGCATGTCGGGCGGGTTTACGGGCGGCATGGTGTATGTGCTTCTTTCGCTGCTTACGTACCTTGTGGTGGCTGCTATTCCTGCTAAAGATCAACTTAATTTAAGCTATAGCTACCTCGTGTTTATTTTATTATCGGTTGTAATAATGCTGGTGTTAGTTGGGTTGAGAAAAAAGCAGGCACAGGCAATTGCAAAAGCAGATTAGGTTTTATTGTTTTATTTTGTGCCGGTTCGACCCGGGTGCCGGGTATAAAAATTTAACGTGGCCTCCCCTTATTTGTGTAAAGATTTCTATTTACTTGCTTTCTAATCGTAGTCAGTTTTTGAAAGTATCCAAAACTCCCCTGAAATTCCATCAAAAAGAAAAAACGTAATATCCAGTCCCATCCCCATTTTTCCAAAATAGGCAGACCAACCTTCATCAAATGTGTAATATATCTTAAAGTCGTTGATTTTTCCGCTAAAAATAGAGTTAGAAAAATCTATCGAAAGATTTTTAACCTGGTTTAACGGTAATTTTGATTTGAAAAATAATCCCCCAATTTCAACTAATTTTTGCAACCTGTGGGCAAAGGAAATCGACGGGATTTCTTCAAAACTAAGAAAGTTAAACTTTTTCCAATCAACCTCATCCGTAAAATGCCCTATCCACGATGGCCCCGGATTCAAAAAAACATTTGTTATAAGGCTTTTTATAATCTCAGGGTTCAACTGTCGCACACCATGTCGTTCCTCCTCAAAAAGATTTAAAGATTTTATGATTTTAGAAAATAACTCAGGCTGTTTGCAGGAACATCTTAATAGAATCGGATCTGTGTTGTATAAACCGGAAAATTCTTTAAAAAACGGACTATTGTATTGTTGCGTTGTATTTTCATATTTAAATTCAATTGTCTTTAAAATATCGCCTAACTCGCCCGCTGTCAGTTGTTCTAAATTGTCTATCATAAACATTTATATAAATAATTCTATTCAAAAGTACGGTATTAGGAAGCGGCGTTGTGTTTAAAAATGCCCTCTTGTACGCTCCGATTTCAGACTAATCTGTCAGGAGCCTGTCTCCAGTTGCCCGGAGTCTATAAATAAAGCCCATTATACGCGGAAACCGTCTATTTATTTTTTATGTTAGATTGTGTGCAGAAGGTCAAATAGCTATAATTTTACTTTATGGATATCTTATCATCACAGCCATTATCAGAAATTGAAAGCCAATACTATGTGGGGAAGTTTGATAAGGATGAATATGCCAGGATTTCGCGGCTTGACAAATATGGGGTTGTAAATAATAAGGGGGAAATTGTTGTTCCGTGTATTTATGATGATATCATGCCGGTGGAAAAAGATTACAATACATTTTGGCGCAGAAATTATGAGGGGTACAGCTTTGGATCCTTAGGCTACTCTGCGGTATTCAAGGAAGGCAAATGGGGCGTGATAAATAAACAACACCAACTGATACTAAAATGTAACTATGATAAAATCAACACTTATTCAGAAGGCCTATTCAGCGTAATAAAAAGAAAAAAATGTGGCTGTATCTCGCTAAGCGGCGAGGAAATAGTTCCGTTCGTGTACGAACATGTTTCCGGATTTAATAACGGGTACGCGGTGTGCTATTGCGCAGAAACAGCAGAATATGGAAATGCGCATAATCCAATTCATAAGAACCATCGCTACGGTATTATAGATAACCGGGGCAAAAAAGTGGTCGACACAATTTATGCTGCGCTTCAACAGTTACCTACAGGTGTTGATTTTGTTGCGGGTGAAGCACCATCGAGCTATTCGCTCAGGCTTGATGTATACGGAAAGAAATTTGGAATTCATGAATTTGAATTTAATTATCATTTTGTTAATGGTTTTGCAATTATAAGGGCGGCCGGAGATAAATACGGAGCGATGAGCGAAACCGGGCATGTTGTGATTCCGCCGGTGTATGATAGTGTAGCAAATTTTAACAATAAGTTTTTTTTAGTTAACAGGAAAAGTGATACCGGCCGGCAATATTTCCTTATCAATAACAAAGGGGAAATCACCCATCAAACCGATCAATTTAATAAAATTCACCAAAGCAATGGCTATTTATTTTTCGATGAGAAAATTACTAAATATAGTGTTAAGGAGGGCTTGTTAAATGACGGGTTAAACGTTATGCTGCCTGCCCAATATTATCCCTTACGATTTTGCAGAAATGGCCTTTTACTGGCAAAGGATAAAGCTCATTCTTATTTGATTACCATTAGCGGGGATATATTGCTCGAAATAAAAGGTTGGGATATTGACAGTTTTAAAAGTTGGTATAAAATAGAAGAGGAAAAATCAATTTTGGTTTTTATCGATAAGCAGCTTTCTGTAGTCGATAGCAAGGGGAAAGTTGTAAAAAACCTTCCTTATTCATTTGCATCCCATCACAATATGCAGCTGTCACCTGAGGATTACTTCTACAAAGTTTTAATTGGTCCGGAACCTGACCGGACAATTGGTAGAAGCGATTGGCTTAGTCATTCCGGCAAATGGGGCCTTCTTGATAAAAATTTCGAGGAAATAATTAGCCCGCTTTATAATCGTTTGTCATTCTCTAAAAAAGATAATAAGGTTCTTATTGCGGGACTTGGAGAAAATATTTTTACAACAAGAGATGACGATGGATTGGAGGTAGTGGTTTCTGCGGAGGGGATGAAATGTGGCGTTATAAATTTTGACAATGAAATAATTGTGCCGGTAATTTATGACTGGATTGAAGAAACGGATTACAATCTGTTTGTGGTTTATAAAGGCGGTAAATTATTTTATGATTACGAAGATGACAACTGGTTTTTTAAAGATGGGAAAAAAGGTGTAGTAAATGCCAAAGGCATAGAGATTATTCCCACTGTTTATGACTTTATTTCTATTCGGAAAAGCTACATTTTTGGCTTCGAAACTGATCCATCGGGGTATCGCAGCCAGGTATTTGACGCATTTGACCTGTTTGGAAATAAAATGAGCTCACCGCTGCCTGAATTTAAACATGACCAATTGAGTAATTTTTAATCTCGCCGGTGTAAGTACCTTTGCCCTATGGTTGTCAAACGAAATGAGCTGGTTTATTCCGCCCGTTTCTTATATTGAAGCGCCATAGCTCCCGATTTAAAAGTCTTTGTCGCAACAAGCTCTAAATTGAGTACCTCCGCCAGTGTGCCATCCTCAATAAGGCGCGGTCCCTGGCCTATAATTACAGGAGCGATGACGAAATGATATTCATCGATCGCGCCGGCCTGCGCTAATTGCGAAAGCATACTTACTGTACCGACGAAAATGTTTTTGCCCGGCGCCTGCTTCAGTTTCAGCAGTTCGGCTGCGGGATCCGTGTTTACAACACGCGTATTGTATTCAGCGATTTCCAGGGTTCGCGAAAAAACAATTTTGTCGAAGGCGGTGAGCCACTGGCCAAATTTAGCATCTGATTCGTCGGCCCAATTGGCCTCGTCGGCCCAATAGGGAAACATGATCTCATACATTTTGCGCCCGTAGGCAATGAGGTCAGCGTCGAGCATCAAATCGTTAAAATACGCCCCAACTTCCTCATCGGGCGCAAGACTCCTGTTCATGTGGCCGATACAGCCGTCGATGCTCATGGTGATGGCGAAGATTACTTTTCTCATTTGATCATTTTTAAGTTTCTAAACAAAGTTAAGATGGCAAACAAGGATTGCGACCCCCAATGTGATATTTTTAAGGGTTGTTTACGAACATGAATTGTATATTTATACTTATGAAGCATATTTGCCGACGACGACTGCTACTGGCTAACATAAAAGTTGCCCACCAGGTATTTGTGGGATAATCCGTGCATTTGCGTATACAGACAGCAGACCTTTTGTTATATTAGCCCGTTATGTTTTTACACCTATATCCCACAATCGTTAAAAGGCCTTGCTTTATTATGAGAAATATATTAATCCTGGCGGCCCTCTGTCTTTCTACCGTGTGCCGGGCGCAAACACTGTCGGAAGACAGGGATAAGATAGATGCAGCCACCAACTCGTTAGCACCCGCAATTAAGCAGTTTGTAAGTTGTACCCGGCAGGGCGATGATGGTTGCTCGCAGGACCTGGTTAAAGCTGCTAAAAACGAATATGATAAATATATCATCGGCGGAGCATTATACCAGGCGTACCCGGAGCAGTCGTTCCGGCTGCACCATGAGGCTTACGTGGCCAATCCTAATAATTTGTTCTTTAACCTGGAATATGCGATAGAACTACATAGAAAAGGTGACTATAAAGGTGCGGCTGAGCTTTATGAAAAATACAGCAGGCAAAAACCGGATGATATAAGGCTGTACGTGTGGCTGGCTGATTGCTATATTAATACCGGCGATGTTAACCAAGCCATTAGCAACTGGAATAAGGCAAATCATGCGAAAAACCATACCGGTATCGATTTTGCGATAAATACCATTTACGGAGATACCACAAAGGTAAAAAAACGCAGCGGCTACAGGAAGTCGTTAAGCGCCGGAGCTTCAAATTCGGTTTACCCGTTGATTTTTTTAGACGCCAACTGGGAGATGGATTGGTGGAATACTACCGTTCTGGATGATGCGGTTAACCCGGACCTTGCGCTTGCGAAAAGCATCCTCAAAGAAGATAGCCCGGATTATAAAATTGCTGCCGCCTACGCAGCGATAAAAAAAATGGCGCAAGCCGATCCGGATGCTGATAAGATAAAGCAAGTATTAATAACTAATAACCTGGTGATAGGGAAGGGGATGATCCCGGCTTATGGACCCATTGCATCCGATCTGCTCCGCATCTGTTTTATAAATAAACTGTTGGATGAAAACCAGTTTTATAAGGACCGGGGCGCCGAACTGTTGCAAGCCGCCCGCACAACTAAGGATAAAGAGCTGATGAACATTTATGCCTACCTGCAAAGCGCTATAAACGGGCGCGTAGATGCCGCTACAGATTTAGCGGGCTGGAAGGATTTTCATGATGAACGCTTTGCAGCCAGCTATTTTATAGGAAAAGGCCCTAAAAACAAATACGACGATCCGGAGCTGGCGCAGGCGATAATTGATTTTCCAAACAGCTCGACCCTGTACTGGATAAAAGCCAACTGCGCTAAAATTGAAAATAAACCAATGAAGCCGACATTGGTAGAATTAATTAAAAGAGAGTTCAAAACGTTGCGGTCGGGTGGCGATGAACGTTCGTCGTATCCGCTTAATTCGTTTTTTGGGGCATTACAGAATGAAAAATAGTAAATCATGAAAAGCATCCGGTTATTTATTCTCATCGCAGTTTCGGCGCTAGCAAAACTGCATGCGCAAAGTATCCAGAATGGGCGTGTATTTGACAGCCGGTTTGAAAACCACTCGAGAGATATACAGCTGCATGGAAAGATAAAATCAATTAAAGAGGTGGATTCTGTTCCGCATTATTTTCATTCCTATGGCCGCAACAAAAAACAGGTGAGCTACATTATGAACTGGACATTTAGTCCGGACGGAAACTATAAAGAACAATCGGAATACCGGGATAACGGCAGCCTGGCCGCTCGCACAGTATTTAACTATGATAACAAGGGCCAGCTGGTGGCCGTGATCCAGTTTAACGGAGATAAGGAGATATACCGGAATGTTTGTACCGTTGATGTAACCGGCAACACAGCGAAATCAGAATTTTATTTGACAGGATTTCCAGGCGCCAGGGGCTTTACGTTGGTGAAATATAGTAAGCTGGGCAAGGTTGAGGAAATACAATATAAGGGGCCCTCGGCGGCGCTGAGTGTTACAAAATATAGCTACGACCATAACGGGAACTTGATAAATAATGAAAGAAACGGCTTCAAAAAAGTTGATAAATACGATGGCAGCCATCACCTTACCGAGGCGACAATTTATAAAGATGAAAAGATGTACGAACGCCGTGTTTATAAGTACGATCCGTTGGGAAACAAAATTGAAGAAAAATTAGAGACAGCCGACCAGCCCGACCTGCCAGGTATCAGCGTTACTACCGTTTACCTTTATGATAGCCATAACAATTGGATAACACAAACACGCACAGATGCTTACTCCCGTATAGTTGTTGAACGTACTATAACGTATTATTGATCTGCCTGCTGTACGTATACTTTATTTTATCGACGGGCTGCACTAATCTGAATTTACACCAATAATTTGTTGTTAATTTAAGCGTGTCACATAAACTCCCGGCATTCAAGAAAAATGCCTGAACGGGCGGTAAAATGCCTCAACGGCCGGAGCTAACCATAGATAAGTTCGGTGCTTTGTCCGACCTCGATAATATAACCATCCGGATCGCGGATGTAGCATCGGATCTCACCGTACTTGGGGATCGGCGCTGTGATGAACTCTGCTCCCCGGTTTTTCCACAATTTGTAACAGGCTTGAATATCCGCGACACGGATATTCATAAAGCTGTTGATATTATCCGGGTTGGGGACACTGAGTGTTACCGTCGGCTTGTCGGGCGTTGGCCCGCCTCCCACGTTGACAATGAGCCATGTATTCGCGATCTGAATGTATGCAGGCGCGCCGTCATTGTCGCCCCTGCTCAGGAGGCGGCCATCGAAAACCGTTTCGTAGTAACGGGCTGATCGTTCGATGTTGGTGACGGTGAGAAAATGTGCAATGCTGATCCCCTCGCGCGGAGGCATCTTATAGCTCTTTTGTTCGATTTGTACAGCGTCAATCGCTGATTCTTTCGTATTCATACTGATGCTAATTTGTTGTTCGTATACTCAACCAAAGCCCCGGAGAAATTGTTGATTGAAAATGCAGTTTCTGGCTAAAATATGACATTAGGTATGGTAAGCTTGCCACATTTTTCGCCCTGCCTTAAATGCGATGGACCGCAGTAACTAAAAGCAATAATTTTCAATAGATAAAACAAAAGAACAGCAGCAGCGGCTTTGAACCGGCGACGTTTGTAAAATTTACTCCCCATCGTTTATAAACCAAACTCTTAATTCCAAACTACGACTAATACGCCTGGAGACTGTGTCTGTCATCGCATAATAGTCCGCAGGCACAGCGCCCCGAATATCCAGAGGACTTTTTTTTATGCGCCAAGATTCACTAATTTAGTGGCATACCAAAGATGCCTGTTATTTTCTTTGGTGTATAACTATGAAAAAAACTTTATTCCTGCTGCTCCTATTTTTTGCCGTTGCTAAACCTGTATTGGCGCAGTTAATTAATGTGGACAGTATAGTTAAAGTAGTTGCAGCCCGCAATAAGAACAGTGTAAACGGCTTTACCTTAAACAAAGACAGTTTATTCAGCCGCCTGCCGCTTACCAGGCCGGGCGCGCAGCGGGTGAAATTGATAAACGATCTGTATTACTATGGGGTTTATCCTGATATAAAACAGGAGATCGACATGGGCTACAGGATATTGGCATGGGCGAAAGCCAACCACGACCTTATTGCTGAGGCTGTTATTTGTGCGGAACAAGGAGCAACTATGGCCTCAAACGGGGACGATGCTGCTGCTTTGCGGTTGAGAACTGAAGCTATGGCAGCTGCGAAAGCATCACGCGATAACCAGGCCCTGGGGATTGTGTATCATAATATTTATCAAAGCACTTTTGCAAAGCCCGGCGTCAACTTGCTTCAAACCAGGGATGCTGCCTTGCAAAGCCTTAAATTTGCGCGCGCCGCAAATGATACGTTAACGATGTGCTGGAGCTATGAGGATCTGTTTGTTTATTACTTT
>Ga0105240_10009183_pt1 | contig 14023 bp, 8 predicted proteins | sample KBSC54metaG_FD_80426 | JGI IMG/M metagenome (GOLD analysis project Ga0105240, IMG submission 80426) | Corn rhizosphere microbial communities from Kellogg Biological Station, Michigan, USA - KBS C5-4 metaG | ecosystem: Host-associated > Plants > Roots > Rhizosphere > Soil | place: Michigan, USA... | reverse complement strand
AGGCCACCGTGCCCGTCAAGATCAGTGTCATACAGGCCGACATCCGCGCGGACGCGGTTGCCTTTCCGCCCATTCCCCTCGAGAGCACCGTCAAAACGCGCATTCGGCACCTCGACGGAACGATTTCCATGGCTCGAGATGCGCCAGAGACAGCCTCGTCCAGCTTTTTCATCACCATTGGAGATCAGCCCGCACTTGATTTTGGAGGCGCGCGAAATCCCGATGGCCAGGGCTTCGCCGCCTTTGGACGCGTCATCCATGGCATGGCCGTCGTCAGACGTATCTGGATGAGCCATGCCGTCGGCGAAGATCTGACACCGCCACGCGCAATCAAGCGTGCTTACGTACTGGAGAGCCGGTGACGTCACGTCGCCGTTTCCTCAAAGCCGCCGCCGCGCTGGGCGTCACAGCCGCGTGGGCAGGCACAGAGGCGCATAAGTTTCCGCCCTTCAAGCTGGTCGAGCGCCGAGACCTGTTTGCGGAAGGCGTGGCATCGGGGGATCCCGACTCGCATAGCGTGTTGTTATGGACGCGCCGGTCGGGGAAAGAGACACACCCCATAAATCTTCACGTACAAGTGTCGGAAACGCCGTCGTTCGACAGAATCGTCGCTGCTGCGAACACCCCAGTGTCAGCGGCCGCTGATTGGACCTGTAGAGTGCTGGTCGGCAATCTGCGGCCCAAGCGCGTGTACTGGTATCGCTTCATCGACGCGGACGGGCACGCGAGTCGCGTTGGACGCACGATCACCGCGCCGCGGATCGAGGACCCCGACTCGGTCCGATTCGCCTTCGTGTCCTGCCAGAACATCAATATAGGTTACCTCACAGCCTGGCGTCGCATGATCCACGAGGACGAGGCGGCTGCAGAGGCGCAACGCCTGGGTTTCGTGTTGCATTTGGGTGACTTCATCTATGAGCGAGTGTTCTATCCGGAGGATAATCCGGATGGCCGTGACGGGCGTTCGCTGCGCGACCTGGTGCGCCTGCCGCACGGCGAGAGGATCGGCACCATGTACGTGCCCACGACGGTCGAAGACTACCGAGCGTTGTATCGAGCGTATCTGCACGATCCGGATCTGCAGGATGCTCGCGCACGCTGGCCGTTCGTGAGTATGTGGGACAACCACGAATTCTCCGGTGCGGGGTGGCAAGGTCTGCAGTCCTTTGCCGGCGTGAATCGCCCCGCGCAGCCTGTCAAAGTGGCAGCCAATCAAGCCTGGTTCGAATTTCAACCGGCACGAGTTCGCAAATCGAGCGGTCCATCACGGGAGCGCTTCAACGGCCCGGCCGTTTCGAAGACACCCATCGAGACATTTGATGCGCAAGGTCTGGGAGAGGAACTCAACAACCGGATTGCGATCGGAAGTTTGACTGGCTATCGCGCGTTCAGGTACGGCCGCCACGTTGAGCTGCTTATTACGGACCACCATAGCTACCGGTCCGAAGACCCGACCCTTCGGCCCGAAGCCCAGGTCTTCTTGAATGAGGACTTTCCTGAGTGGGTACCGGAGGAGGTGCTCGAGATTCTCGATGCGGGCCGTTCCTATGCGAATGCGAACCCGCCGGAGACTATCCCTTACGGTGACCGCTCCATTGCGAACTTCTGGAAATTCGGTCCCGCACAGACGGTGCTGGGCGCCGAACAGAAAGCCTGGTTTCTCTCGCGGCTGCAAGAGTCCACGGCCACCTGGAAAATCTGGGGCTGCTCGCAAGGCACCCTCGACTACAGGGCTGACCTGCAGAATCTGCCGATAGGTCTCACAAAGCCGTGGCCCGGTGCCGGTTACGCTGGTGTCTACAACCACGATCAGAGCAATGCGCTGTTGGAACGCGCCGAAATTTACGCTCTTGTGCGAAAGGCGAAGATTACCGGCTTTGCGACCGTCTCGGGCGATCGGCATGCCTTTTGGGCCGGGCTCGCGGCGCCAACGCTACCGCCCCGGCCGTTCGAACCAGTTGGCGTTGCCTTCGTCGGCGGGTCAATTACCTCCCCGGGCATGACCGAAGGTCTTGCAGCGAGTCTACCCAAAGACCATCCTCTCTACGCCCTTTACCTGGGCCCGGGCGATGCACCCGAGCCGGTCGCGAATCTCACATTGCGGCACGGCGTACGCGCGGCGCTCGAATACCACCGCACGAGGGATTTGCAGAAGGCCCTCGCGGTCTCGAACCGGGAACTAGCTCCGCATCTGAAGTTTCTGGATGCCGGTGCGCAAGGCTATGCCACGGTGTGTGCGAGTGCCGAGCGCTTCGAGTGCGAGTTCGTATGTGTGCCGCGGCCGGTCCACTTTGAGCCGGCACCGGACGGAGGTCCGATTGTATATCGCGTGTTGCATGCCGTGCCGCTGTGGAAAGCAGGAACCATTCCGCGGATCGAGCAGCGAGTGATCGAAGGCAATCCGAGGCTGGCACTAGCTTGATGAGCACTATCTGGCGATCTCACCGTTCCACTAGACGGGTTTCGCTCTCCGATATCCATTGCGGCGGATAAAGGCGTACAGACGCCCCGGACTCGCTCCCCGAGTGGATCAGGATCCCGATTATCTGTGGGGCGACCTGTTGAAGGCCGGCGCCACCGGCTTCATGACCAATCACCCGCTGCAACTGCTGGAGTACGCATCTCGACACCCGCGTCGGTGAGCCGCGCAGGTGGTCCCGTCGAAAAATACCATGCCAAGTCGCAGGGGACTGGCGCTCGCGCGTCTTACCTACCAGACTGCGCGCGAGGCGCTGGATTCGAGTGATGATGGCGGATGCCGAACCCGATTTCGACCAGCTCAACCGGACTTATCGTCCGGCGCTGATGGCGTACTTCTTGCGGCGTCTCCGCAACCACGCCGAGGCCGAGGATATGACCCAGGACGTGTTCGTGCGCCTCGCCAGGTCTGACCGGAGTGCGATGCGCTCGGCCCAGGCGTACATCTTCCAGATCGCCGCAAACCTGCTGCGCGACCGCGCCCGGCGAGAGAAGCACCGCTTTGAGTACCGCAGCGAGCTTCAGTCCCAGGACGGGCTGGGCGTGGATACCATCGACCCCGACCGCATCCTCGCCAACCAGCAGGCCGTGTCGGCCCTGGCGACCGCGTTGGCGGACCTGCCCGACCTGACGCGCCGGATCTTCATCTGTCACAGGCTGGAGGCCATCAGCCGGCCGGCCATCGCCGAGGCGTTCAGCCTGTCGGAAAGCGCCGTCGACCGTCACCTCGCCAAGGCGATGGCATTCCTTATCGCGCGCGTCCGGGACGCTTGAGGCGATGAAGCGGCCCCAACCCGACATCGAGACCGATCCTCGCCTTGAAGAGGCCGGTGCCTGGTGTGTGAAACTCGCCAATGGCGCGCTGGAACCGGATGACCAGGCCCAGTTCCACGAATGGCTCGATCGCGACCCGGAGAACCGCCGGGCGCTCGAGGACGCTGTGGGCGCGTGGCGAGCAGTGGGCGACACCAGCCTCTCCCCCGAGTTGCTCGCCTTACGGCGAGACGCACTCGAAGGGTTCGAGGCCGCCAACCGCGCCCGCTGGGGCGCGTCGCCCCGCCGCAAGCCCTTGCCGTGGCGCGCCGCCTTGATCGCCGCCGCCATCGTCTTGACCCTTGGTGGCGGAGCGCTCTTCGCCTTCCTGCAGCGTCCAGCGGACTATCGCACCGGAGTTGGGGAGCGACGCGTCATAGTCCTCACCGACGGCTCGAAGGTCTCCCTCGACGCCGCCACCGAGGTGAGGGTTCGATATGATCACCTCGCCCGGCGCCTGTGGCTCGATCATGGGCGGGCCAAGTTCGACGTCGCCCGTGATGCGAGCCGGCCCTTCACCGTCACGGCGGCGGACAAAGTCGTGCGCGCCACGGGCACGGCCTTCAGCGTGGAGTTGGTCCAGGGCCAGGTCCAGGTCGTCCTCTATGAGGGCCGCGTTGCGGTGCTGGAAGACCAGGGTACGGCCGGGAAGGCGACGCGCCCGGTTCCACTGCAGGCGCGGGCGGGCGCCGCGAGCACTCCGGTCGAGGCGGCGGACGCCGTTTTCACACCGGGCCACGAGTTGATTGTGCCCGTAAGGCTCGCGAGCGCCGAGGTTGTCGCCATCGATCCCGTCCGATCGCTGGCCTGGGAAGGCGGCCAACTCGTCTTCAACCGAGAACCGCTCGCGACGGCAGTCGATCGAATCAATCGCTACACCGATCAAAAGATTTCGATCGGCGATGCACGCGCCGGCCAAGTCAAAATCGATGGCGTGTTCAAAGCCGGCGACACCGAGGCGTTCATCGAAGGTATCACCGAGGTCTTTCCGGTGCGGGTGCGCGATACGAAGAACGGCAAGGTCTTCGTGAGCGCCCGCTAACCCTTCATGAAATGTTTGTGACTGCCGAAGGGTCGGCGAAGTCCGCCGTCTTATCCTCCGAAGCGTCGTCCCATGGGGGGAGCGGGCGCAAACTCGGGGGTTTCCATGTCGGTTAGCTTCGTCCGGCGAACGGCCTTCCATTCGTGCGCAGCGGCAGCGCTGCTGGCTTTCTGCGCGCCCATCGCCGCCGAGGCGCAGGAGCTGACCTACAGCTTCGATATCCCAGCGCAGGCTCTCGCTCCGGCTCTAAGCGCCTTCGGACGGCAATCGCGTCAGCAGGTCGTGTTTGACAGTGGCGCCTTCGGAGATCGGAAAAGTTCGCCGGTCATCGGCTCTTATACGGCGACTCGAGCCATCAACACGCTCCTGGCAGGCACCGGCTTCTCTGCGCGGCTGGGCTCCAAGGGAGAATTTGTCGTTGTAAAGGCGATGGAGGACGCCGCCGCCGATCCGGAGCGGACCCACGAAATCGACGAAGTTATTGTCACCGCGCAGAAGAAGTCGGAGCGGCTGACAGACGTTCCTACGGCGGTTCAGGCAGTGGCTGCCCAAAACCTTGCAGCGCAGGGATTGCTTTCCCTTTCCGACTACGCGAAGCAATTCCCAGCGCTCGCAACCGGCCAGGTCGCAGGTCCCGGGTTCGTCTTTCCCGTCATCCGCGGCATCTCCGCGGGCAATGACAACACGAGTCCCACCGGGATCTATATCGACGACATCCCCATGACCGGAAACTCCTCGCTCGGGAGTCTGGGGTCGCCTGATCCTGATCTTTCGATCGTCGATCACATCGAGGTGCTCGAGGGTCCGCAGTCCACGCTTTATGGCGCCAACGCCCTCGGCGGCATCATCAAATATGTCACCAGGCAGCCGGACCCGACCCGAAGCTTTGGAAACTTCGAGGCTTATGGTTCCAAGGTCGACGGCGGCAACACCGGCGGCGGCGTGCGCGGTGGCGTCAACGTGCCCTTACCGGGCGCGGACGCGGCTTTCATGCTCAGCGCCTTTGCTCGCGTGGACCCAGGCTTCATCAACAACAGTGCGCTCGGGAAGAAGGGCCTGAACCAGGTCGAGCTCCAGGGCGGTCACCTGGCAGTGCTGTTCAATGTAGGGCCGGACATCGAGAATAAGATCAGCGTCGTGGGTCAACATCTACGCGCCGGCGCGTACAACGGGACCAAGGTGGACCCCACAACCTTCAAATTGACGCCGCTTGGGTGGGACTATCCGGACGTCGTGCCGGCCTCATACGAGGAGCACTTCGTCGTGGTGTCCGATACGACGCGCTGGCAGGCGCGGTTCGCGACGCTGTCCAACACGCTGAGCTATTCGTACAGCGACATCGATTATCACCAGGACTACAGCATTTACGATTCCTACTACGGCGTGGCGCCGCAGAACCACGTCGAAGGCTACGGTCCTATCGAGATTTCGAGAATCACGGATGAAACGCGGCTGGCTTCGGCACCCGGCCGCCTGGAATACCTGCTCGGTACTTTCTTTATCAACGAGCATACGAAGGGTTTCCTGAGCGCGGACGCAACAGACCCGAATGGCGTTATCCTGGTCCCCTCAGATCCAAACAATGTGCCTTTCAGGGACCATCCGGTGTACGGCTATACGGAAGGCGCGATTTTCGGCGATCTGACCTATCATTTCACCGATAGAATCGGGGCGACCTTCGGCCTTCGCTACGACGCTAGTCGCTCCACGTATCACGAATACGGATATGGCAACGCCTTCGCGCCTTCGAATGTCTATTCTCCCGCACCGTCACGCTCGACGGCGAGCGCCGTAAGCTATCTGGCCACCGTGAGCTATAAGCCGACAAGCAACACTACCGTGTATGTCCGCGCGGCGAGCGCGTACCAACCCGGCGGGACGCAAGCCGTGCTGCCCCAAGATCTGGCTTCGGGCGCGCCGTCCGGATTCGGTCCAGACACGCTGTGGAATTTCGAAATCGGCGCCAAGGGCGAGTTGTTGGACCACCGCCTGGTGTATTCGGCAGCGGCGTTTCACATGATCTGGAAAAATCTCCAAACCTACGGGATTTTCAACGGCGATCAGTACCTCACCAACATTGGCTCTGCATTGAGTGATGGCGTAGAGGGTGCTGTGACGATCAAGCCCATCGACGGGCTCACGGTGACTACCGCGGCAGCCTACATGAACCCCCGCATCACGGCGGATCTTCCGCTGATCAATGCGGTAAGTGGGCAGCAGCTGCCTTACTCGCAGAAGTTCAATGCTTCGATCGTCGCCGACTACACCTTCGATAAGATAGGTCAGGCAACGCCCGATGTCGGATTGACGTGGGCCTACCGGGATTCAGTCCTCACGGATTTCTCAGGCACGCAACCGACTTACGGAACAGGGGGTTTGTATAAACTTCCGGCCTATAAAACCCTCGATATGAGGGCCGGCCTGTCCTGGTCGCGCTATCGGCTCAGCTTCCGGGTCATCAACCTGACCAACACGTATGCGCTGACGCGGATCAGTGTGGACCGGGAGACCGAGCGTACCCAGCTTGGCCAGCCCATCCAACCCCGCACCTTCAGCCTGTCGCTGGCCGCCAGATTCTGAGCGCCGCTCGTGCTCGCCCTTTTTCGACCTGCCAGCCAAAACCACTGCCACGGTGACAGCCATGCCGATGAGAATTAGCGCCTTCTTCCTTGCGAGGTCTGCTGCGATTCTTTCAACCCTGCTAGGTCCTTCAAACTGGGCGATGGCCCAGACTCAACCGGCGGCGACCGAGGATGTTGTCTTTCTGGGCATTCGAGTTCTCAAGGTCCCGCAGGCGGGCGAGCTGAAATGGTCGGTGGACTTGCCGGCGAACTGTCCGAAGTGCCGGCTCGAAATGAACAAATTCACGACGGCGCAAAACACCAAGGAATTCTTCTTCCATTTCTGGGCGCCGCAAGGCCGGGAGACGATCGGGAGCGTCCACATCAAGGTGGATCCGGCGAAAGTCCGACGCGTACTGGTCGGGCTGACCGACCTCGGGCTGAACAAGGAGCTGGTCGAAGACGACAAGGGTAAGCAGGCGACCGATGGAATGATGTCAATCCCATTCCGCCGAACCGACGACGGCATCACCCTCGACGTCCCGGCACATCCCCACGGCCTGAGGATGCCGCCAGACGACTCCGGGGACGTGACCAACGCCTACACCTATATCGAGACCCCGGGCGTCTATGTCCGCGTCGGCCACGCCGACGAGCAGCGGCGGCGCGACGGGTATGCGTCCGTGTGGCCGGCGGTCGAAGCCCAGGCCGCGTTGAACCTCGAATTCGCCGCCCGCGAGGCGATCGAAAACCTGGACCTCGTTCCGGCCCTGCAGAAGCGGGGCGTCCAGACGATCACCTTGATGAATTTCGATACGAATGCCCCGACCCAGGGGCCCTTCGCCGCGCACGACGACTATTCGCCACACTGGCACATGCACCTCTACTGGGGCTCCAACCCGAGAGTCCGCAAGGTCGGCCATTTCATGATCGGCCCGAACGGCCTCATCGATCACAACGTCTCCCAGGTGGTGCAGACACCCGACGCCTATCCATGGGTGTTGCGTGGCGAGGCCGACGAGACAAAGACGCCCGACGGAGAGGTTCTTTTCACCCACACAGTGACGCCCGAGGGTTTTTTCGTGCTGTCCACGCCTACGGGCGCTTGCCGCTTCACACCTGTCGCTGGTGGGTTCCATACGGGCGTGAACCTGGCCTGCGACAAGGGTAGGCCTCTGCTGCGTGTTCGCGCTGAAGACAACCCCGATACAGGCGTACTGCGCGTGTTTCTGGATGACGTGTTGAGACAGGAATACCATTACGACCCTGACACCAGCGCCCTCACGTCCTCCCGAACCTGGCCGTGAGAGCGCGAACCGGCTTTCCGACGAGGCGGCCGTTAGCGATCCGCCCCCTCGTCCTGCGCGGTTTCAGTGATCAACACCGAAGCGCTCGCAGAGCGCCTCCGCGCCCTATCCCCCACCTCCCACGGCTGCGTATCGTGTCATCCGCAATGACCGACACCCTGGAAAACTGGTTCGCGCGCGAGATCCTGGCCCTCGAGCCCCCATCTTCATTGGCGCGCGGGGGATGTGGCCGAACTCAACGTCCTCGCAGACGTGATCTCTCCGGAGCATTGCACCACCAACATCCAGGAACTGCAGCGACTGACGCTGGCGTTCGATCACCTGCCACCGCAGTGCCGGGACGTGGTCGGGAAGGCAACGGGACGGGCGGTGCAGCCCTGCCGGTATAGTCCACCCCATCGGCCGCGAGTGACCTTGGAGTTTTTGGGGGCCAACGGCGGGCGTTGCCCTATCTCTACCCCGATGGAGCGCAGTGCCTGCAATGACGAATCCTGAGCGCAATGTCGGCTCCGAGGTGATCGGGGAGTGGTTCGAGGCTCACTACCGCGCCTTGGTTCGCTTTCTGCGCCGCCGCCTGCATTCAGGTCATGGGGAGATCGAGGACCTGGCGCAGGAGACCTTTATGCGCATGCTGCGCGTGGACCGAAGCGAGCTCATCCGCGACCCTCGCGCCTACCTGCACCAGGTTGCAGCGAATGTGCTGCTCGAATGGCGACTGCGCGCCAGGCAACAACGTCCCCATTCGAGTAGCGCCATTGATGACCTCGAAGCCGCGGAATCCATTGAGGACCGCGCCGATCATGAGCAGCACGGCCGACAGCTCAACCTTGCCGTGCGCGAGCTCCCGAAGATGTCCCAAGCCGTGCTGATCCTGCGCTGGCAGCACGACCTGACCAACGAGCAGATCGCGCTGCGGCTGGGTATCACGCGTCGGATGGTCAAGCGCCATCTGGAAAGCAGCTATGTCCAGTTGCGCGACCGACTGTCGCGGACGCTGCGAGAAGATTGAGGAGCCTCGGACATGGACAAGGGCAACGGCATTCACCAGAGGGATCCTGCAAAGGCTGCTGCCGCCTGGCATGCGCAGCTCGAGGACGGCGCGAGCGATGCGAATCGAGCTGAGTTCGCAGCCTGGGTCCGCAAGTCACCGGCACATATCGCCGAATTTCTGCGACTCAGCGCTATTCGTGACGGATTGGCCGATCCCCACGCCTTCGATGGCATCGACCTGGACGAGCTGCTGAAAGACCTGCCGCGGAACGTCCACCCACTCGGCCCGACCGAAAGGTCGATTCACCCTCAGAGCGAAAGCCCCGTTCGCACTCCCACTCTATCCAAGCGCATCTTCGTGCTAGCGGCGACCGTGCTGATCGCTGCGCTGATTGGCTGGCTCTCCGCGCGCGGCTCCCGGCCGCCATTCGCCAGACTCAAGCCGGCTTCCGTTTACACGACGGGTATCGGGGAGCAGCGCTCGATCCTGCTGGTCGACGGGTCGATTGCCGAGCTCAATACCCAGTCGCGCATCCTGGTTCAGCTGGATCAAGCGCGACGTGACATCACGTTGACAGAGGGCGAAGCGTTGTTCCGCGTTGCCAAAGATGCGCGGCGTCCGTTCCGGGTGCTGATCGACGCGACCGTCGTGCAAGCCGTCGGTACCGAGTTCACGGTGCGCCGGGATGCAACGCGCGCCGTCGTCACGGTCATTGACGGACGCGTCACTGTCGGCAAGGAAGGTGAATCAACCCGACTGCTGTCCCCGGGTGAGCGCCTCGTCCTGCCTGGGGGCGATGGCGCTGTGGCGACGGAGCCGATCGAGCACGTGTCGCCCAACTCGGCTACGGCCTGGATAGCACGCCGGCTCGTCTTCGACGATCTCCCGCTCGAAGCCGTCGCCGCGGAGTTCAATCGCTACAACAGGCGGCAGATTCACATCGAAGCACCACTGCATGACAGGAAGGTGACCGGTGTGTTCAACGCCAATGACCCCGATGCCTTTGTTGCATTTCTACAAGGGCGTGGCGATCTCGTCATCTCAAACTCGACGGACGGCGGGCTCCTCATACGCCCGCGATGATTTTGGGGGCCATGTCCCTACGTGGGCCCATCTATGCGCACGAGCCGCACGGCTCAACCAACAAACCATCAGGGGTCCACGTGCGCACGAACGGTTGCCGTTGCATTCCACAGATCATCGCTGCGATCACGTTCGCTTTGGGTTCATGCAATGTCTCGCTGGCTCAGACGCAATCGCAGGCGCAGCCCGCGCCGACTTACGTGTTCAGTATCGCTCCACAACCACTGAACGATGCCCTCAAAGCCTTCGCGCAGCAGTCCGGGCTGCAGTTGATCTTCTACACCGATGTCGTCGCCGGCTACACCTCGCCCGAGGTCAAGGGGACGCTCACGAGTCAGCAGGCACTGCAGCTCCTCTTGCGCAATACGAATCTCACGTATCGCCAGATCAACGCCAATACGCTGGAGATCTCTATCCCGGATCCAGTAGCGATCACCAGTACCAACAGACATTTCGCCGCGGCCAGCGATCCACCCTTCACCGCCAGGGAGCTAACAGTGTCGGGGTCAGGCGCACAAGACGCAGCGCCGGTGATGCTCGAGGAAGTCGTAGTCTCGGCGCAGAAGCGCGGCGCGGAGCGGCTCCAGGATGTCCCCGTGCCGGTGAGCGTTCTGAATGGCGACGCACTCGCCGCACAGGGCCAGGTTCTGCTGCGCGAGTACTACGCAAGTGTCCCGGGCCTCTCGGTCGTGCCGAGCTATGAGGGCAACCAGTTTCTCTCGATCCGCGGCATCGCGACCGGTGGCACCAACAACCCCACCGTCGGCATCATGGTGGATGACGTGCCCTATGGAGCGAGCACCAAGCAAGTGACCGGCGCCCAGGTCCCGGATTTCGATCCAGGCGATCTCGAACGCGTCGAGGTGCTGCGCGGCCCGCAGGGCACGCTTTATGGCGCCAACAGCATGGGCGGCCTGTTGAAATTCGTGACCAAAGATCCCTCCGCGCAGGCATTGACCGCAAGAGTGGAGGTTGGCACGGACAGCGTTCACCACGGCGCGGAGCCGGGATTCACCATTCGTGCCTCGGCGAACATTCCGTTGACCGACTCGCTTGCAATGCGGGCGAGCGCGTTCCGACGCCAGGATGCGGGATACATCGACGATCCGCGTTTGAGACTCGAGGGCATCAATGAGTCCGAGAGCTATGGCGCGCGCTGGTCGGCGCTGTGGAAGCCGACGAGCGACTTCTCATTGAAGCTCAGCGCGCTGTATCAGAACACCATCGCGAACGGTGTCCCGCATGTGATCGCTGCGCCAGGACTGGGCGAGCTGCAACAAAACTACGTCATCGGGACGGCCGGGGCCCCGGGCGCCGGTGGTCACATCACCGCCCAAGCCTACAGTGCAACGCTCGATTACAAACTCGGCCCGGTCGCTCTCACTGCCGTCACGGGCTACAACATCGACAAGTATTCCGACACCGTCGATGGCACATCGCTCGAGGGCGGCGACGCCGCATCGTTCTTCCCTGGCTCGACGGCCAGCATCTGGAACAACGGCTCGACGATCAGGAAGTTTACGCAGGAGGTGCGGCTCTCCGGCTCGATCGCGGGCCGGTTTGACTGGCTTACCGGTGGCTTCTATACGCGCGAGCATGTCTCTTCCGAGCAGTGGCTGTACGCGAACGATGCAACAACCGGCGCCGTGAACGGACTCCTCCAGTACGGGACCGGGCCCAATATCTACCAGGAATATGCAGGCTTCGCCGACCTGACGTACCACTTCACCGAGCGCTTCGATGTGCAGGTCGGTGGTCGCGAGAGCCACACGCGGGTGACGAATGAGCCTTCCATCTTTACGGGCGCGTTCTTTGACACGCCGTTCGTCATCCCGGAGCAGGAGACGACCGCCAATGCCTTTACTTATTTATTGACACCTCGGTTGAAAGTGTCGCAAGACCTGATGCTGTACGGACGCTTCGCATCCGGGTATCGCCCCGGCGGCTCGAATCCCGGCGCGGTGCTGAGCCCGGGACAGGGCATCCCCGATGCGTTCGCGCCCGACAAGACGAACAATTACGAGCTTGGCCTGAAGGCGGATCTTCTCGATCGTCGCCTCACGATCGATACCTCGGTTTACTACATCGACTGGAAAGACCTTCAGTTGAAGCTGTTCAATGCGACAGGTACGCAGGGGTTTACCGGCAATGGAGGCGATGCCAAGAGTCAGGGTGTCGAGCTTTCTGTCGATGCACGCCCCCTTCCGGGACTCACAGTCGCCGCCTGGGTGACCTATGACGACGCCGTGATCACCCATCCGCCGACGAACAGTTATGTCTACCTGGCCTCAGGCGAGCGCCTTGCGTACGGGAGTCGGTTCTCGGGCAACATCTCGGCCGAGCAGAGCTTCCCGCTGGGGCCTCGGGCGACCGGGTATGTGGGTGGCCAACTCAGCTACGCGGGAGACCGGCTCGGCATCTTCACCGGCCAACCCAAGACACCCGCTCCCCGCCAGGACTACGCCCCCTACGCAAGAACTGACCTCTATGCAGGCATTCGCTACGAGTCGTGGAACACAAACCTTTATGTGAGCAACCTGACCGACAAGCGCGCACTGATCGGCGGAGGCCTCGGCTTTTTTCCAAACAATGCATTCATCTACATCCAGCCGCGGACCATCGGTGTCAGTATCGTCAAATCGCTCGAATGAAGCCGGCCTGACGGCCAAGGCTGTCTGTTGCGCGATTGCAGCAGTGGCTGCCGCCGCCCGAGCGACGGCACCTTCCGCACCGATCATTCCTGTCTCCGCGGCAGACGATATGTCGCCGCTGGGCAAGATCGTAGGCGATGCTACGGTGGTGGCGCTCGGCGAGGGCGTGCATTGCGCTTCTGAGCCACTCGAGTTTCGTAATCGCCTCTTCCAGTATCTGGTCCGCGCGAAGGGCTTCACCGCGATTGCGATCGAATCCGGCGCGGTCGAGGGCCGAACGGTCTATGACTACGTCCGAGGCAATGGAGATTCCGGCAGCGACGTCGCGGGGCTTCGCGCGGTACTCGAACAGGGTATCGGTTGGACATTCGATCAGCTACCGGAAAACGGCGCGCTCATCCAGTGGATGAGAATCTACAACTCGGACCCGCGTCATCGGCGCAAGATAAGCTTTTACGGCTTCGATATCCCGGGAAGCCCCGGCAACGCGTCGGCACACCGTGGCATCAACACCGCGCTCACCGCAGCGCTCGCCTATCTAGCGCGCGTGGACGACGCATCCGCGATCACCTTCCGGGAGCGTTTACGTGCGCTGCTGCCCCATTTGCACTTCGATGCCCGCAACCCGGGTGGGGAAGGTTACGGCCGGCTGAATCGATTCGCGCGTGACACTCTCACCGCGGCGATCTCCGACCTTCGCTCGCTTCTGGAACGACGTAAATTGCAGTACCAGGCGGCGAGCACAGTCGAGGACTACACGTGGGGCTATAGAGCCGCCGTCGGCGCGCAGCAGGCTGACGACTGGCTGCGGCAATTCGCTGTGGTTTCGCCCAACAACGTCGCATCGGACACCACGTCGGCACAACTACCAGGCCATGACATCCCATCCTCTTCTACCGCTAGCGATGTCCGCGATCGCGCGCAAGCTGACAACATCGAATGGATCCTCCGGCATGAAGGGTCGCGTGGCAAAGTGTTGGTCTTCGCTCACAATGGACATCTCAGCGGCACTGCGCTCGAGGGGAAATGGTTTGCGCCCGAGGGCACCTTTCAGATACCAGCAGGCAGCTACCTTCGCGCGCGCCTGAAGAGACGCT